>WNGC01002230.1_pt1 | contig 15553 bp, 10 predicted proteins | sample 5400051 | NCBI WGS metagenome assembly WNGC01 (sample SAMN13153368, study PRJNA577476) | soil metagenome | isolation source: 20 cm soil or saprolite under grassland replicate 2 | place: USA:California | collected 2016-06-15 | reverse complement strand
GCGGGTCCTTGTAGGCGGCGGCGCTATGGATGACGTGGCTGGGCTCGAAACGCGTGAAGACGCGTTCGACGAGCGCGCGGTCGGCGATGCTGCCCTCAACCAGCGTCAAACCCGGGATCGCGGGGAGCACCTCGCGCCGGCCGGTCGCGAAATTGTCGATGACCAGGATCTCATGCCCTTGCGGCAGATACGCCTCGATAAGGTTCGAGCCGAGACAGCCGGCGCCGCCGGTGATCAGCAGCCTCACGAATGCCGGCTCCCGCTGAGATGCGTGTAGCCACCTTGCACGCCAAACTCCCGGTAATATGCGACGGTCCGCGCGACGATGTCCTCGAGCGGCGTAAAGCGCACCTCGCCGAAATCGCGAAATGTGCGGCTCGGGTCGAGCAGGATGCTGGGCGCGTCATCCGGCCCAAGGGGGCGGATCTCCGGCTCGGGGTATTCGTTGAGCTTCATCGCCCGCACGACCTCGTCGTAGAGCTCTTTGATGGCGACGTCGCGTCCGGACGAGAAATGATAGGTGCCGCTGCCGGTGCCGTCCGCCGCCTTTATCACAGCGCGGGCGAGGTCATGCACAAACACGAAATCGCGGCGCGCCTCGGTGACAAAACATCGCTTCCCTTGCGACAGCCGGTCGAAAAAAATCGGCAGCGGACCGCTGACATTGCGCGGCCCGACGACATTGGCGAGCCGAAACGTAATCCAATCGACACCGCTATACTGCATGTAATGCTCGCCCGCGGTCTTCGAGATCGCGTAGCTGCTGTTGACCGGGTCGATCGGGTGGTTGAGCGTAATCGGCTGCTCGCGCGGCTTTGTCCCGTAGCACAGCGCCGTCTGAAAATAGATCAGCCGCCCGACCTTATAGGTTTTGCAGGCCTGCGCGATATTGGCGCTGCCGACGCAATTGGTCATGGCGTCCGAATGCCAATCGTCCGGGTCCTTGTAAGATGCAGCGGTATGGATGACGACATCCGGGCGGAAATCGCCGACCAGCGCATCGACGACGCTCTTGTCGACGATGCTGTCCTCGACGAGGCGCAGCCTCGCATGCGGCTGCAGATTGTCGCGCCGCCCGGTCGCGAAATTATCGATCGCGAGCACCTCGTCGCCGCGGGCGAGCAGCAGATCGATCAAGGTCGAGCCGACGAGGCCCGAGCCACCGGTCACAAAAACCTTCATTACGAGAACATCTCCGTCGCTTTTTCGTGTGCGCGCTGTCGCTTTTCCGTGTGTGCACTCGAACGCGGGCTTACGGCGCGTCAGCCCTCGGCCGCGATCGGCGCGATCTCCGGCGTGTCGCTCAGCATGCGGCGGTAATGCGCCGCGCGGTCATGGAACATCTGGTGCCACAGCTCCAGGCTGAGCAAACCCCAAACCTTGCGGGAGAACCGGCCCGCCGTTTCGAAATTGGCGAGCACGGCGTGGCTATTCAGGAATGGGCGGTGACGCGCGTTCCGGCCGCGGAAGATGTCGTGCACGAGATCATGCAATTCGCCCGAGAACCATTCCTTCAAGGGCACCGGGAACCCCATCTTGTCGCGTCGCTCGGCAATAGCCGGGGGAAGTTCGTGCCCGTAGGCAAGCTTCAGCAGGTGCTTCATGCGGCCGCCGGCGAACTTCACATCGGCCGGGACGGTGGCAAGGAATTCGATGAGCGGATGATCGAGCAGCGGCACCCGGCTCTCAAGCCCATGCGCCATGCTCATCCGGTCCTCGACCTGCAACAGCGCCGGCAGGAGGCACTTGAAATCGAAATGCGTCATCTTGTCGAAATAGGCTTCTTTCTCGACGTTATCCTGGTTGTTGAAGATCGCCCGGAAGCTGTCGAACACCTGCGGCTTGTCGAGCAGCGCCCAATCGACCTCCTCGACCATGTCGGTCGAGCGGTCGACAAGCCGGAAATAGCGCTGGTCGAGCGGGCCGAACAGCCCCTCCCGCCAGAACTCGGCCATCAGCGGCTTGTATTCGCGCAACAATCCGAGATTGGGAACGATCGACTCGATCGTCACGACGAAATTGCCGTTCTTGTAGGTGCCGTCGAGCGCCGCCTTGATGCACTGCTCGAAATAGGCGAGCAGATAACGCGCATAGCCGCCAAACGCCTCGTCGCCGCCTTGGCCGCCAAGCACGACTTTCAGATGTTCGGCAGCCAGGCGCGAGACCATGAATTGTGGAAAGGAGCCCGGCCCCGCTACCGGAAAATCGAGGTGATAGATGACATCGGCGATGTTGTCGCGGAAATGCTGCGCGGTAATGTCGATCATGTGCAGATTCGCGCCGGCTTTGTCTACGGCTGCCTGTGCGAAAGCGCTCTCGTCATAGCCGGGGTGGTCGGTGAACCGGCCGTGAAAGCAATCCGCGATGCCGCGCTCGGTCTTGCCGGCGAGGATCGCGATCAGGCTCGAATCGATGCCGCCCGAAACATACGCGCCGACCGGCACATCGCTGCGCAGATGCACCGCGACCGTGTCGTCGAGCAACTCAATGAGGCGGCGCTCGAAATAGCGCTCGTTATGCTCGAAATCGATGTCGTAGCGGACGTCCCAATATCGCCAAACCTTGACCTGCCCCTTCTCGATGGAAAGGGCATGGCCCGGCAGCAACTGCTTCACCCCGCGAAACAGCGTCGCTTCGCCAAGCGTGTATTGGAACGTCAGGTATTCGGCGAGCGCCGCCGGGTCGGTTTCGATCTCCGGCAGAAACGGCACCAGCGCCTTCGCCTCCGAGGCAAACACAAACAAATTGCCGACCGTCGCATAATAGAACGGCTTGATGCCGAACCGGTCGCGCGCGCAGAATAGCGCCTTGCGGCGGTCGTCCCAGATCGCGAAGGCGAACATCCCGCGCAGGCGATCGAGGCAGTCGGCGCCGTGACGCTCGTAAGCGGCGAGAATGCACTCGGTATCGGAGGTCGACTGGAAATGCCGACCATGGCGGAGCGTCTCGCGCAGCTCCAGGTAATTGTAGATTTCTCCGTTGTAGGTGATCGCGGTCGGGCCTGGCGCAAGCATCGGCTGCGCCGCCGCCGCGGAGAGGTCGATGATCGCCAGACGGCGGTGAACGAGGCCGGCGGAGCGGCATGGGCTCGTCCACGCGCCATGGCCATCGGGACCGCGATGCGCGATCATGCGGTCGAGGACATGCAGCGCCGCATCGAGTCGCGGAACCGGCGTTCCGTCGAGCGAAACGATGCCTGCGATACCGCACATAAGAGCCTCTCTCCCCTGTCGAGGTCTGTTTCGGAAGCGAGCGCGCCGCGATGGCGCGGCCGCCGATTGGATCAGCTATGCCGCCGGCGCGTGCGAGGCGACATGCGCCGGCATCGCCGGCTCGGGCTGAGCGGCATCGGCCCCTTGATAGAGCGCCAGCAGCACTTCACCTTGCACCTGCCAATTAAAGCACTCGCGCGCAAAGCGCCGCGCATTCTCCCGCCCCCGCCGCAGCAATGCGGGGTCGTCGAGTATCGCACTCACCGCCGCGACCAGCGTCGCCAAATCGGCGGAGGTGTAGAAAAGCCCTGCCTCGGCCTCGCTCAGCACCGATTTGACATAAGGCAGATCGTTGGCGAGAACCATCAGCCCGGCATGCAGATACTGCGACAGCTTGTTCGGGCAGGACAGCCTGTCGTTGAGGATCAGCGGCTTATAGGGAATGACGCCGATATCCGCTTCCGCCGCCGCCGCGACCAGCTCGTCTTCTGACCGCCTCGAGAAAATACACAGAACGGCCGAGCAGCCCAAGCTGCGTCGCTTTCTCGATCGCCGCCTCGCGCCATATGTTGTCGGGTCCACGCAAAAACAGCGCAGCGCGCTCCCGGTCGACCGCGGCCCAGCCCTCGATCAGCTCGTCGATGCCGCGCCCCGGCGTAAAGCGGCCCTGAAACAGAAACTTCACCCGCCCGTTTGCGAGCCTTTCCATCTCGCTGCCGGCATCCGGTTCCGGGCACTCTCCGGTCCACGGCTCGGCATTTGGAACGGAGTACACCCGCTCCAGCCGGTAGGCGGCGCGCATCGCTTCACCAAGCATCGGGTTTACCGTAACCACCGCATCTGCGTGCCGGATCAGCAACCGTTCAATCAGCGAGAAAAAAGTGATGTCGAGCCAATTCCCATGCGGATCGCTGACCGGATAGAATTCGTGCGCGTCGTAGACGAGACGGCAGCCATAATATCGTTTCGCCAGGACGCCGACCAGCAACGTGTCGAGATCGTTGCAATGCACAACAGCAGGTTTTCGCGGCATCTCGCGAAGGCAGTTCCAGAATGCCGAAGCGGCCGGTGAGAATTGCGCGCGCAGCACGGCTAGAATGTATTCCAGCCGCATCGGCAGCCGGCGGCGCGCCCAGCCGATTGCGCTCGATAGTCGCGACCGCTGGAGAAAAACCGAAATTCGCGGCCGCCGCACGATCATGCGCAGGGAACGGCCCCCGATCTCGGCGAGCAGCAGCACCGGTGCCAAGAGCAAGGCGAGCGCGGCGAGCGGGATGTACATCGGCAGCGGCAGGACATCCTTCAGGCGCCAGAAGAAATAGGCAGCGCTTACGGCCGGGCGGACGAGACGCACGATTTGGTAGCCGCTACCGCTGTCGCGCTCGGGTTCCGAGCCGTCGTCCCGGTTGAACCCGAGGACCGTCACATCGAAGCGCCGCGCCGCCGCCTCGGCCTCCCACCGGATGCGCGGGTCGAGGCTCGGCTCGTGCGCGCAGATCATCAGCACGTCGGTTCGCATCGGAACGGGCATTACAGCCATTACGAGGGGAGCCGCGCGACGGTGGGGGTCGCAGCCGGGCCACCGCGACCCCGGCGATACGAGCGCCAAACCGCCAAGAGCGCCGCCGGCCGAATGACGGCCGGGCGGATCGTTGCGGCGAGCTCCTGATACCGGTGTTCGACGCGGGCGGCTTGCTCCGCGAGATTGGCTTCGGCGTAGGCGATCTCGCGGGCGCGATCGGAAATTCGCCGGTGCAATGCCGAGTCTGTCAACAGCCGCAGAATGCCGTCGGCGATATCTGCCGGGTTCGGTTCGACAAAATAGGCGCTCTCCTCGTGACGAACGATCTCCTCGTAGCGTGGCAGGCGGCTCAGGATGTTTGGCGTGCCGCACGCCATGCTTTCGAGAAGCGTTTGCGGCAACCCGTCGGAGGACGGAACCGCGACGCAAATCTCGGCCAGGCTGTAATAGGCGGGCATCTCGGCGTGATCGACCTGGCCGCAGAAGAGGACGTGCTCGGCCAGGCCAAGCTCATCGATACGCCGCTTGATCGCGCCGCGGTAGTCGGCATCGGGCATGTATTCGGTCAACAGCAGGACTGCGTCGGGGCAGCTCTCCCGCACCAGCGCCATCGCCTCGACAACGCGATCAATCCGGTAGAGCGGGCGCAAGATCTTTGGGCTGAGGATGACCCGCCGTTGCGCCACGATGCCCAGAAGCTGCCGCAGCGATGAAGCATCCACTCGACGAAATGTCTCGACCGGAACCCCCCAGAGGATGCGCTCGGTCTTATCGGCAAAACCGCCGAACCCGTCGAGGATTTCGGTCAGATGATGGGATTTCGACGTGATGTAATCCGCTTTACGAAGCAGCTCCAAGGTCAGCCATTTGCCGATCGGCGTTGGCGACCCCTGCTCCTCGAACAGCACATCCCCGCCCATGACCGTGACGACGAGTGGCCGGCAGCCGAGCAGGCCCGCGGCCCAGCCGTAAAGACTGTACGCGTAATGCACATGCACGATATCGGGCCGGCAGCGGAGCAGAAGGCGCACAAACCCGACAATCCGAAAAAGATGGCACAGCGTTTCGCCGCCCATCCTGCGGCAACCTCTTGCGAGCGCCCCCCTCCAGCCGCGATCGGCGAGAGCCGCGTCGAACCCGGGGACCAGCTCGGTGACGCCCGCGATACCACGCCGGCTCGGCGATGGCGTTATCAGGTAGACGTGGTGGCCCATATCGGCAAAGCAGCGGATCCTCGTTGCCACATGCACGCTGTCGGCCTCGCCGATCGCGCAAATCGTCAGCCGTTTCCGCGGCGAAACACCTGTGCCGCGAGTAGGACGCGCCTCAGACGACATAATCCCGTCGCGCATCGGCAAATTTCTGGAACCACAATTCAAGCATGACCAGCGCAAAGATCTTGTTGGATGAATCCGCCCGACCGGAGTCGTGGTCATCCAGCAACCCGCGTATCGCGCTTCGGCGAAACAGGCCGCGCTCCGTCAGCGATTGCGAGGTCAGCGTATCGCGCACGAAATCATGCAATTCGTGCCGCATCCACATCCCGAGCGGAACATTGAAGCCCTGCTTCGGGCGGTACAGGATTTCGCGAGGCAGGCGATTCTCGAAAGCTTTTTTGACCAACCGCTTGCCTTCGCCATTGTGCAATTTATGCCGCGCCGGAACGGTGAAGGCCCATTCTACGAGCCGATGATCGAGAAACGGCACCCGCGCCTCGAGCCCGTGCGCCATCGTCATCCGATCCACCTTCGTCAGCATCTCGCTGACCAAGGTCGTTTTGATGTCGGCGTAGAGCTTGCGGGACAGCTGCTCGTGTCCGGCGGTCTCGTCGAGACGGCGCAGCACGCTATCGCCGAGCGCCTCACCGATTCCTGCGGCCGCATCGGGCAGCAGCAGCTCGGTCAGCTCGTCGCGCTGAAAGCACGCAAAAGAGCGGAGGTACCGCTCCTCCCAACCGGACGCCTGCCCGAGACGGCGGCGCAGCGTTTCCGGCACCAGCTGCGCGATCGGTCCCAGAGCCTCGGCCGCCGCACCGAGGCGCGAGGCCGCGGCAATCGCCAGCTCGGGGAGTTCGGCAAAATCCCGGTGACGCCACACATAGCCGGCGAACACCTCATCGCCGCCATCGCCGCTCAGCACGACCTTGACCCGCTCACGCGCCTCCTTGGCGAGGAAGTACAGCGCAAAGCCGGACGAGATCGCGAACGGCTCGTCGGCATGCCACACGACTCGGTCGATCGCCTCGATCAGGTTCGGAGTGAGGCTGAATTCATGGTGATCGGCGGCACAATGGCGCGCGACCGCCGCCGCATAGGGACTCTCGTCGAACTCCGGCAAACCGGGAAAAGTGATGCTGAACGTCTCGATCGGCGTCGTGGTCTGTTGTGACGCGGCGCAGACGATCGCGCTCGAATCGACCCCGCCGCTCAAAAACGCTCCGACCGGCACGTCAGCCACCATATGCGACCGCACCGAAGCGGTGAACAGCCGATCGAATGCCTCACAATCTGCGTCAAAGCTGCGGCCCGGATCGGGCGCGATCGCCAGATCCCAATAGCGGTGCTCGGTTATGCCGTCGCGCGACACCGTCAGATAGCGCCCCGGCAAAAGCTTGCGCACGCCTCTCAGAATGCAGTTCGGGTCCGGGATGCTGAGCAGATGGAAATATTCGCCGAGCGCCGCCGGATCGACATCGGTCGGGACTCGCGGATCAGCAAGCAGGCTCTTCATTTCCGATGCGAAGAGCAAATGCTCGCGATCGGCAAAGTAATACAAAGGTTTGATGCCGAGGCGGTCACGGGCGACAAGCATCTGCTGCTTGCGCTCGTCCCAGATCGCGAGCGCGAACATGCCGTCGATCGCCTCGAGGAAGCGCTCCCCCTGCTCAAGGTACAGGTGAAGCAGGACTTCGGTGTCGGAACTCGAGCGAAAGCGGTGGCCGCGCGCGCGCAGCGAGCGCGCCAGCTCGCCGTAATTGTAGCACTCGCCGTTGTAGGTGATCCAAACCGCGCCATCCTCGCTCGCCATCGGCTGATGGCCCGCCGCGGACAGATCGATGATCGAGAGCCGGCGATGGCCCAACCCGACGCTGCCGCGCAGCACCAGCCCGCTATCGTCCGGCCCGCGATGGGCGATCAGCTCGGTCATGCGATCGAGCAGCCGCGCATCGGCGACAGCGCCGCGACCGAACTCAAATATGCCCGCTATGCCGCACATTGCCGGTTCTTGGTCCGGTTCTTGGAGGGATGTTGGCTCACGCGCGCACGGTTGCGGTCACGGTGCGCAACAGCTTCTCGACGCGATGCCGGTATGTATGCTCCGCCATGACAAAATCATAGGCGCGCTCGGCGATGCGGGTGCGATGGCCGGCATCACGAAACCGTTCGATCGCGTCGTCGATATTCGTGAGATCTTTTCTAATGGCGATGTAATGCTCGTCCGCTTTCAGAATACCGTTGTAGTTCCCTTCGAGCAGGAGCTGGCACGTCTTGGTCCCGATCGGCTCGAAGTGGCGCGACGAGATGCATTTCCCGGAAATGCCGCGCGGCAGCTCGTGATAAAACCTGCCATAAACCTCGTCGAACGTGGCGGCCCGGTTCTCGTTCAGATTATATCGGCGCGCCCGGTCGAGCACCCCTCCGCGCTCGTTGAGGTAATAGGTGCCGGATTCGGCGCCGACCAGCGCCTGGCAGCTATTGAGAAACAGGTTCCATTCCTGGCGCGGCAGGCGGCTCTTTCGGATGTCGCAGCGCAGGCCACGTGCCGCTCCGTGCCGCTCGAACCATTCGATGATGTCGGTGCGTTCGCGATCGCCGAGGAACGGCCAATAGATATCCCCGGCGAAGCCGATATCGATGTCGCGCGGCCTTTCCGGCACGAGATGAAAATTTGCCGGGTTGAGCGCATGCGGCATCTCGATAATCTGCGCGCCGGCCGCTTCGCCATAGAGATAGCGTCCGGCCTCGATCGGCAATTGCGTGCAAACAAACTCCGCGCCCGTTTGGCGGATAAAGCGGATCTTATCGGGAAGCAGGTCGTATTCGTTGCCGATAAAGACGACGAGCGGCGCACGCCGGCGGTCGAACAGTGCTGCGGCGCGCAACAGCAGACCCATATCGTCACCCGCCGCGGCGTGCGAGACGATGATCAGACCATATTCTTTCAGACGGCGAAGGCAGGTCGCGAAGTGTAGCAGATTGTTGATGTTGCACCATTCGACGTCCAGCTCGGGCGAGCCCACGATCGCCTCTCGCCAATCGATGGCATAGGAAAGCGCGTCGTTGACGTCGCGCAATTGCCGGAACAGCGCTGCGGCGGGGCGAAACCGGCGTAGCGGCTTTGGCGGGAGATCGCCGTCGCGGTAGCCGAAGATGCCGCGCAGCAGCGTGTCGGTGACGACGCTGCGCCATCCAACCCCGTTCGCATCGAGATACAGCGTTCGCATGCGGCTGGCCGTCCGCACCGGCAATACCCGCCGCTCGCTTGCTGTGGTCGTCGAAGCGGCGGCGACACGCTGCAGCCCGGCAATGCTCACGAAAGCCGTCCCAGCGCCAGTACGAGCTTGGCCTTGACCGCGCTCCCGACCGTGCGGGGAAGCATCGACACGAAACCGCGCGCGAGCCGGCGCGTATGCCGGTTGAGCGCCAGCTTCAATAAAGAATTTCTGACTCGCCGCCATTGCCCCAGGATCGTTCTTGGCATAACCGCGGTCGTCCCGATGGCGGAACTCGGCCAGGACGGCAGCGCCAGATCGCGCATATCGTAGCCGGCTTCGATCCATGAAAAATCGTATTCCGACGTGCGCGCTTTCCTGGCACCGAGGCAGCTGCGGATATTAGCAAAGAGCTCGGCGCTCGCGGTCTCCCAATTGAACTCTGATCTGAAATAGGCCCGCGCCCGCTCCGCCATTTCCGCGAGCCCCTCCCGCCGGGCAAAGCGCTCGATCGTTCGCGCCAGTTTGTCCGTATCGCGAAAGCTGACAACCGCACCGAGCCCGTTCTCGACAATGACCTGCTGCACGAAATCCAGCTCGTTCGCGATCACCGGCAGCCCGGCAGCGAAGTATTGCGACAATTTGTTCGGGCACGAGAAGCGGTTGTTCGGACTGTTCGGCTCGTACGGGATGAGGCCGATATCGGCCTCGGCCGCGGCTTCGACCAGCCGCGCTTCACTGACCGGTTCGGGAAAGAAGACCCGCCGATTTTTCAGATCGAGGCTCTCGGCCAGCCGTTCCATTTCGGCTTTGAAGGGATTGTTCGGTCCGCGGAGCAGCAGTCGCGCCGGCGCGTCGACCTGAGCCCAAGCGCGAATGACGTGTTCGATGCCCCGTCCGGGTGCGAACCCGCCCTGGTAAAGGAAGACGAGCTCATCGCCCGCCGATCGCTTCTGCCGCCGCTCCGGGGCATCCACCGCCACGACATCCGTGAGAGGGGTGCAATTCGGGACCGCCGTAAACGCGCAACCATAATCCTCGGTGAGGCGCGCGGCGAGCGGTGGCGATACCGTCACCCGGATTGTCGCTTCCTTTGCGAGCGCGCGCTCCAGCCCCGACCAGAACTCGATCTCCCAATGGTGAAAATCATTGTAGGAATAGGGCCAATATTCGTGCGCGTCGTACACGACAACCGCGCCGTTCTCGTGTCCCAAGACGAGAGCTGCAGGCAGGGATTCGAGGTCTGCCGCGACGATGACGTCAAACGATCCTGTCAGTCGCCCCGCCTCGATCAAAGCGCCGTTCGTATTCACGAAATAGGTGCAGAGCTCCCGGAACCGGTCGAGGGTCGCGGCATCCGCATCGAAGGCGCCGAGCGCGCGACACAGCGCGCGCTCCGGGAGGCACGCGTAGGTGAACAGCAAGGCGAGCTGTTGCACGACCGGATTGGCCTGGTCGCTGGGCGCAACCATCCAATCCCAATCATGGCGCGTTCGTTCGACACGAATTCGGTGCCGGTGTTCCGAAATCCGCTCCAGCGACGGCCCCGATCCGCGCTCGTTGAAGCGATATGTGCCGATCTCGCAGACGTCGTAATCACGCGCGAGGCTCGCCGCGACCCAATCGACGCGCGGGTCGAGAACCGGCTCATGCGGCATCAGCACAAGAGCGCGCAGGCGGTCTGAAGATCGTCCGCCTTGCCGGTGCTTCGGCCGCCCCTTTTCCCGCAGCGCGGTCTCGATCGCCTCGTCGACCTGGAAAACGAACGCGTCATAGCGGTAAATCGGATTACCGATAACCTCCTCGAACGCCGCGTCAGTGATCTGTCCCCGCTGCCGCTCGTCCCGCATGATCTCGATCGCATGATCGAGATCCGCAAGGTCGCGCCGCAGCGGCACAAAATGCCGGTGCGGCTGCAATATGCCGGAATATTCCCCCTCATAGAGGATCTGCAGCGTCCGGGTCGCGGCCGCCTCGAAATGCCGCGGTGAGATTTGTGCGTAAAGGACGTTCTCTTCGAAGTCCTTCAAATAGATGTCATAAGCTTCCCGATAAAATGCCTCGGACAACGGATCCCGATCGCGGTTCCTGCGGCAGAACTTTTCGCACCACGCTTCGACCTCGCCGGTAAAATCGAACAGGTTCGATCCGGATTCGACGCCGAGCACCGCTTTTGAACGGCTGAGAAAGTCAAGCCAGGCTCGGCCGGTGATCCGGTCCTCCCAACGGCTCGACATGTCGAGGTTGAGCGCGCGGCCGGCGCACGCCCTCGCGACATCATAGCCGATCTTGCGCTTCTCCAGGCCGAGCCGCCCAACCGACAGCGGCTGTATCGAGCCACGATAGCTGATGTCGAGCTCACGAACTTGGTCGGGGGCGACATTCAGCCCTTTGAGCAGTGGCGAGACATACCCCGTCAATGCCTGGACGAATTGGATGCCGCCCACCCTGGAGCGTGGATAGACCTTTTCGAGCTCGCCGGCGGGAACGCAGGTGATCAAGATATCGAAGGCGTTGTCGGCGAGGAATTTGCAAACCGCGTGGGCGCGCCGGTGCTCATCCTGTTTGATCAGGATCTTGACGCCGTCATACGCAGAAAAGCGGCGGGACAGATGCCGGTCGAGATATTGCAGCTGGTCCGGGTCATACGAGACGGTCGAGTGCAGAATGCAGCCGTCGAACTCGTCCAGCGCCACCGAGCTCGGTATCGAGCTGCCGCCGGGCCAGAGATTGAGCACTTCGATTTGGTAGCGGCTCGCGCTCTGCCATAGCGCGACATATTCGTAAACGGTGACAATCCCGCCGGGATCGAACGAACAGACCAACAGGAGGCGCCGATTGTCCTTTCCCCGGACGCGTCCGAGCTTGGGCCGGAGGTCGAAATTATGCATCGGCGCCGAGGACATTGCGCTGCTCAAGACTCGCATTCCGTTTGTGCTGCCAGGGTTCGCCGGATGCCTTCCTCGAGGGGCGTGAAGCGGCTCAAATCAAAGCGGCGCCGCAGCCGTTCCAGATCCGGCACGATGGCGCCTGCCTTCCGATCATTCACGTCGAAGCAGGGCTGCTTCCCCAGTGCGCTGCCGATCACCTCGGCGAGTTCTCGGAGGTTGACGACCGCGGGACTAGCAATGTTGAAGACACCCCGCCAATGAGCGGCAAGCGCCGTCTCCATGACCGCGGCTATATCGTCGACAAAGGTCGGGACAAGCCGCAGGCCCTCACCATCCGACGCCAAATGCACAGGCGTGCCGTTGCGTACACGTTCGATCACGTCTGGGACGAGGCGTTCCGTCTGCCCCGGCCCGTAAGGAAAAAACAGGCGAAGAATGCTGACATCAAACAAATCCGCGTATGGCCGCGCCAGGGTCTCGGCCGCCAGCTTGCTCGCGCCGAGATACCGAGTCGGCGCTACCGGTGCGTCTTCGCTGATCCTGCCGTCATACGGCTCATACACCGTGCCGCTCGATACGAGGCAGAACACCGAGGCACGGGCTTGACGGCCATATTCCAACAGGGCCGCTGTAGCATTGACGTTGACCCGAAACATCTCCGGCGCGTCGTCCGGAAAATTTCGGTAGTGACGCGCTTGCGCCAGATGCGCCACGGCATCGATGCGGTCCGGCAGATCGCGCGGTGTCACGGGGCTTTCCAGATCCCAAAAAACATCCGTACCGCTCGTTGACCGCCCCGCGCCGTCCCGGCGGACGCAAAACACGTCGTGCCCCTCTTCGGTCAGCCTGTGCACAAATCTGCTGCCGATGAAACCACTAGCGCCGGTGACGAGAACCCGCATGTGAACTCGTCAGCCCTCAGCCTTGGTGAGAAGCACCGAGATGCCGTTCGGATTAGCATCATTGAACTGGTATTCCCGCACGCCCAGCTCGTCGAGCCAGCCTCTCACTTCGTCTTCGGTATGCTGCCAGGCATCGTGCGGATGGTACCAGTCGAAGTTCACCATGTTGTTGGTCTCGAAATCGAAGGCGTCATTCCAGAAGCACTTCAGAAAGGTGTAATAAATCAGTCGCTGCACATCATGCGTTCCGGCGGCGATGCCGAGGATTTCGATCGGCCGGCTGAGCGTGATCGTCGCGTTTAACCGGCTCAATTCCCGTCCGAGCTCAGTGATCCCTTCACACGCGGCGTAGCACTCCTCGGGGGGAAGCTTTGTGAAGTGGGCGCGTATATGCGAATCGCAGAATTGCCGTGCCGGCCCCATCTTTCGGTAGAGATAGAAGAAGAGCTGGCCCCCGGGTTTGACCTTGCGATAGAGCGCACGCACCGCGGCCTGTGTATCCGGCGTGTGGTGAAGGACCCCGTCAGCGATGATCAGATCGAAAAAGCCATCGCGGAACGGCGCCTCCATGAGATCCGCCTGAACAACGGTGCAGTTCGGCAGATCCCGCGTATTCTCGAACGTCGTAAAGGCCGCATCGGATATGTCGAGCGCGTAGACCTCGCCACGGCACTGCTCGGCAATAAACCGAGTGTTGAACCCGGAGCCCGGCCCCACCTCCAGCACGCGGTCGCGATCGCAATAAAAGGCGGCCAGATCCGACCGGTCCTCAAGGCCGAATTTCTTGCAGTACCAGCCCATCAGGAAATCCTGATGTGCCGGTTCGAGCCCATATGATCGGAAGCGGCGCCACTTATCGGAGAATGTCGCGGCCGTCTTGGCCTGCTGTATCGCACTCGATTTGGCTTCCGCATCGTCAGGACGCTCGAGGCCGTATCGCTCGCAGAAATCGCGCAGATCCGGCCGCAGCGGACCGGTCAGGAAGCTCGGCACACCGCGCGTGATCGGAAACCATGTGCCGTTCGTTGCACCGCGCAACAGGCCTTCCATGACATGCGATCCGGCTTCCTCGAAGGCGATCAATTCAAGGGACTCGGCACCCGGAAGACCGGTCGGCTGGAACGGCAGAGACTGAACGTGCCGCACTCTCAACCCCCGGCGATTCTGGCTGATGCATTAAACGACTCATGACCGGCGCCGGCGGCCGCTCGGTCGGCGATGTATTGCAGTATCGTCATCGGCGTTGAGGGATCCTTGTACAGTTCGATCATTGCTTCTGCGATCGTACGCGGGTTATGCCATGTCTCGGCGAAATGGCGTGAGCAAGCGGACCAGTCGCCCCACTCCGACCGCCGATCCAGCACCGCCGCGATGTCCTCGGCGAGATTGTCCGGTCTGATCTCCGCGATCGGCAAGTCGGCCAGCATTTCGTCGGGAACGCACTCGAAATCCTCATGACGCAGATAGCACATGACCGGTTTTCCCATCGCCATCGCTTCGACGGCAAAGCCCCCATACCAACCCGACAGGGCCTGGTCGATGACGATATCGGCCGTACGGTAGATTTCGAGAGCCTGCGCGTGCGGCATGTTTTGCACGAGCACAAGCTCGAAATCACGCTCGTTCCTAAGCATCTCAAGCGCCCGCAGGATGAGCGGCGTTCCCTTGATCGACGGATCGCTCGGCGCGTGCACGATCCTAGGCCGGCCGTGACTTTTTGGCGGATGCACCGCTATCGCTTCAACATCCACGCTGCTGTACGGGAGAAATTCCCCGCCCCTGACATACCGGCTCAGCTCCGGATTGAGATAGAATGCCCGATCCGCTTTCGGCAGGATTTCGGAAAGAAATTGCCGACGCTTGTCATCCTCTTTTGAGACGCAAGAGGAAAACAACCCGCAGGCATCACTCCGACACGGCGTGAAAGAAAGCTTCGTCGACTCTCCGGCAATCCTGACATCGCAGCCTTGCAAGGTGAAGAACACCGGCTTCCCAAGCTGCCTCGCGATCTCGAGATCCAGGTATCGGTAGTCATCGCCAGTGAGGTAATCGTCCCAGCACAACAGCGTCTTGCCGAAATAGAAGTGAAAGACGTCGTAATCCAACGGCGCACGCAGCCCCGCCTGCAACCGGTTGTGCAATTCCGCGGGCGATTTGTCACCGACCTTGCTGATGACCTTATCGGCGCAATACCCGAAGGCGCCGTCATAATTGACATGGAAGTCGCTCTCGATGCCGAGCTTCCGTTCATAGCGGGACAGCACCCAAGGCTGGTTCCCGATATTTACCGGTGCGTGGAGAACGCGCATTTACCGGACCAACTCCGACATGCGGCGCTTCACCTTGCTGCCACTTGTGCCGGGAGCCGGATCCGTTGATCGGCTTTTCCCACGAGCTCCCAGGGAACCGGCGGCGAGCCCGGTAGCAACGATGGCAATCGCACCTCGAGATCGGAGACGTGCCGGTAAATCATCCGGTTTATGCGGTCCGGGAATGTGGCGGTTTCCAGGTACAATTTCCCGAGGCGAATGGCGACCGCTGCGAGGCTGTAATAGTGCTCGATATAGGAGCGGCTGCGTCTACCGAGCTCTGCC
>WNGC01001220.1_pt1 | contig 15559 bp, 5 predicted proteins | sample 5400051 | NCBI WGS metagenome assembly WNGC01 (sample SAMN13153368, study PRJNA577476) | soil metagenome | isolation source: 20 cm soil or saprolite under grassland replicate 2 | place: USA:California | collected 2016-06-15 | reverse complement strand
TGAACCTCTACGTGGGCAAAACTGCGGTAAAATTCAACATCCCCGAACTGGAAGCAGTCGATCGACTGAAAGATTTGATCCGCGAGCATGGCAAATGGGTTGACGCTGTACCGCAGGCAACGGCCCTGGAAACGATTTCATAACACGTATGCGATCGTCAGCATTGCCTTTTGGGGACGGTAGAAGCTATTGATTGTCGGTCTTGTTCTCGGGGTGTGTCGCCAAGACGCAGCGAAAGCCGTAGATCACGTCCCGATCATTGCGATCGATCACGTTGCGATAGGAGGATTGCATTTCGAGTCGATTGCTCGTCGCCCACGAGCTGCCGCGCAGCACGCCCCAATCCCGTCCCGCGCTTGCAGGACTATCGCTTGTCCCCTTGTAACTGTCGCCGCACCATTCCCAAACGTTTCCGCCGAGATCGTATATGCCTAACGAGTTTGGCTTGAAACTGCCGGCTGGCGACGTCACCGGATAATTATCATTGTACTTTTCGATCACTCCAACGCCGCGTAGCTTCGCGCTTTTGTCGGAATAATTTCCCACGCCGTTTGGCGGTGGCCATTGCTTACCCCACGGAAATTCGTTTCGAATCTTTCCGTCTCGCGCTTCCGGCGTTGCACCACCTTCGTTAGGCAAACCAACTGCCGCGCTCCATTCCAAGTCCGTCGGCAACCGATAGAATTGTCGATCTTCGATCACGCCTTCGTCGTGTTCCTTATCCGTCAGCCACTTGCAAAAAGCGTTCGCATCGAACCAATTCACTTTTACCACCGGATGAGTTGCATTCTGTGCAAAATCTGGCGGATCCAGGCGGCGCCTGGTCGCGCGGCAAAATTTTTCGTAGTCCTGCACGCGCGTTTCCCAAATTGAAATGCGAACGTCGCCGAGCGGAACGAATTTCATGCCTAACGAATTCGTCCAGACTTGCCCAGCCTCCGGGACGACAATTTTCTCCAAACGCGCAGCCAGAAACGTCTGCTGTTGCGGTTCCACGTGGCCTGTGATTGAGGTCAATTTGTAACCCGCAAGCCGTAGGTCGTAATTTACCAGGCCGGGTTTGACTTCTTCGATAACGAGCGGCGTTTGGCCGAGCTCGTACCGATTCGCAAGCACTGTTGCGCCACCAGGTGCACTCGTAAGTTTCACACTGCCGTTCGCAAAAACGAAGTGCGCGGAATTCTCGTGCTGACTTTCGACCGCAAGGGCCTGCTGTTCCGCCGGCCAACCGTCAAGTTGCGCAACCAATTCATGCGGACGCGCCGGAAGTTCGATTCGTAACGGCGTTCGCCCGCGCGGCATTCCATCCACAAGAATTTCCGCGCCGGCCGGCTCGCTGGTGACAGAGACAGTGCCATCGACAAACGCGAATGATTTTCGCGCAGTCTGGCCGCGCTGGATCTCAACGCCCTCGCGCATTTCCCAGTCGCCACGCTTCGCAATAAGCGCGTACTTGCCGGTCGGAAGATCGCCAATTTTTTGCGGTGCAACTCCGGTCCGCGAAATCTGGCCGTCCTCGCTGCTTAAAGAAAACTGCGCGCCGGCGGGATCAGATTGGATATCCAACGCGCCTTTGCTGGGTGCCAAACGAAAAACGGGCGGCTCAAATGATTTTCTGCTGGCAAGATCGATAATCGTCTCGATCGGGTCATAGCCCGGACTCATCACGCGCAATTTGTACTTGCGTGGCTCCAATTCGTCGAAAGTTGCCGGGCTCTTCTTGACATGATCATCGAGCAAAACCAACGCGCCCTGGGGCTCTGTGCGGATTGTTGTTTTCAAATTACGATCGGTAATCGCCGGGGCCGGCGAACGCGACCAAATGCTGAAGGCGATGCCTGTGACCAACAAAATGGACAATACGGCGGCCGCCAATTTTACTCGCGATCTCTCTCGCGGCCGACGTTCGCCTCGCTTCAAGGCTGCGAGGTCATCGCGCATCTGTGCGGCAGACGCGTAGCGCTTGCGCGGATCATTCGCGCACGCCTTCACCAGCACATCGTTTAACCGGAGAAGCGCTTCCTTGTCCGGACGCGTGCTTAGCCGCGAATCGATTTCGGGAAAGTCGAGACGATCTTTTCCCGAACTGATTTCGTAGAGTACTTTGCCAAGGCTAAAGATGTCGGCCTGCGTTGTCCCGGGTCCTTCCGGCGGAACATAACCTTCCGTACCAACGAACGAGCGTTGCCCGGTTGCGGCGACCAATCCAATATCAGCCAGCTTTGGCACGCCATCGACGAAAATAATATTTGAGGGCTTGATGTCGCGATGAGTAAGACCATGCGCGTGCAGTGCATGCAGCGCTTCCGTTAACGAGAGGCCGAGCTGAATTGATTCCGAAGCGGAGAGACGTTTCTGCCGGTCGACGTCGCTCTTGAGCGTGCGCGGTTCGTAATTAGCGACGTCGATCTTGCGGCCAGCCAGATGATCATCGGCCAGTTCCATGATGTAATAAAGATACTCACTCGTGCAACCGACATGCAGAACGTCGATGAAACCGGCGTGCGCACGCGAGATCGGTTCAAAGGCGGACATTCCCTGAAACTCGCGTTGAAACGCGCGCTCACTTTCGAACGTGCTGCGATAAACAATCTTCACCGCCCGTAACGCGCCCGTCAGACTGCACGCCAGCCAAATTTCGCCATAGGCTCCGCGCCCGATCACACGCAGAACTTCGTGGTCAGGAATAACTGGAACTCTGGCGGAAACTTCGTTGGGAATGAGCGCGATTTTACATGGGCGGCGTCCGGGAAGCAATTCCCGGAACACAGGCATTCCTGACTGTGCGGCCGGCCCCAAAGCATTCGGGGGTGTTTCGGATTCACCGGAGTGCAACTCCGTTGGCCGCACAGACCTGGAAGTCTATGTTCCGGAAATCTTCTCGAGCGCTCTGATTTCCTTTTTTAGCAGCGCAGCAATGCGATGTCGTGCGAGATAAACCCGACCGATGTTCACGTGAAGTCGCTCTCCAACCTTCTGCGCCGGCCATTCTTTGCGCACGTAGCAATCGAAAATCTGGAACTGCTTTGGATCGACTTTCTTTTTTACACGCGCGATCGCTGCGGCGAACAAATTTTCCTGCCACTCCTTTTCCCAAAGCGCCTCCAGATCGATAACGTTTGAATCGGGCACGCGTTCAATCGTTGCCGTCTGGCGATCATCGATTGCGCGAGCGCGGGTTGTATTTCCAGGTTCGCGCTTTCGAAATTGATCCGCGATGCGCCAGCGCGTGATCTGGAGAAGCCATCCTTTGAATGATCCGACGGCCGGATCGTATTTCAGCTTATCGATCTTCTTCGCGACGGTGATGACCGTTTCTTGTACGACTTCCTGTGCTTCAGCGTCGGTCAGGCCCGATTTGCGCGCCGCAGAGTAGATTAATTTCCAGTAGGCATCGAAAAACTCCTGCCAGTGTTTCCGATCCTCCCAGTCGGCCAATCGATCGATGAGGCTGCGTCGCGTGGCGAGCAAGCCGGCAGTTTTCATGTCGGTCTTTCATAGCGCAGTTCTGCCGCGGGACACAATTACTATCGATTTACTGAAAGATTTCCGCTCGACCGCCGTATTCACAGCAATGAAAACGCCCTTCATTCTCTCGAAGGTAATTAAAGCTGTCTCGAACGGCGCTGCGATTTGCCGTAGAATTCCAAGCCAAATTTTCGGCAACGTCTGCTGGCGGCCGCCCGGGTGGGTCAATCGAATCAGCGATGGATGGACCCACAACCACAGGCATCCACGCCTGATCGCCCCAGCGATTATCGGCATCTTTCTGCTCGCGTGCGGAGTGGTCTGGACCTTGAACTGGTACCAACATCAACCGAAACCGCACCGCGTGACTGTTAGCGTCCAGGCGATTGAAGTCACCAAGTTGGAGAAAGATCTGAAGTTCCCGCGGCTCGTTCTTCACTTCAGCGAACCGGCTGCGCGCCTGGAAGACTTGCACAAACCGTCTCTGCAGGGCGTGCGACTCGACCCAAGAATGGGCGGGGCGTGGCATTGGGCGAGCGGCGATGTTCTCGTTTTCGAGCCAACCGAAGACTGGCCAGCCGATAAAAAGCTCCGCATCATTTTCGACAAGAAATTTTTTGCTCGCCACATCTTGATGGAGCGCCTCGTTTATGAAGCGCAGACACCGCCGTTCGCGATCGCGATTAAACAGCTCGAGCTTTATCAGGACCCGGCGAATCCGACGCAGCGAGAGGTGACGGCCACGCTCGAACTGACGCATGCGGTGGAGCCGGGCGAGCTTGAGCGACATATCCAATTGCTCACGATCGGCGGATCAAAACCGTTTCCGCCGTCGGAGTCGCCGCCGCATTTCACCATCACTTATGGATTGCACAATCGGCTGGCGTACTTGCGCAGTTCGCCCGTCACGCTGCCCGAGCGCGAAGATTTCATGAAGCTCCAGCTGAGCAAAGGCGTACACACGGTGCAGGGCGGCGCGCAATCGCGCGATGCCATCGAGGAAAAGGTGCGCATCCCATCAGTGGCGACCGCGTTTCAGATCGATTCGATCACGGGCACGATCGCACGCAACAAGAACGGCGAGCCGGAGCAGGTCCTCATCGTAAACACCAGCGCCGACATCAGCACGCGTGATCTGGCGAAAGCGATCAAGGTTTGGCTCCTGCCAAAACGAAAACCGCAAACAACTGAAGAAACACAAGCGCCCGAAACGGAAACTGCCGATCAAGGCGCATCCGCCGGCTCCCATTCGGAAGGAGACGAGTCCGAGGAAACAAGTAGCGAAAGCTCCGCGGATGAAAATTCAAAATGGCAAAGTCCAACCGATGTTCCCGACGATGTCCTAGAGCAGGCTAAACACATTGAGATCACAGCTATTCCATCGGAAAAAGCGCAGGATCGACAACATGCGTTTCGCGTCCGGGTGGAAACCGATGGCGAGCTTTACATCCGGATCGCAAAAGGCGTGCGTGCGTTTGGCGATTATCCGCTGACGGAAGATTACAACGCAGTCGTGGCAGTGCCCGAGCTGCCGCGCGAAGTCCAGATCGAGGGTCAGGGCGGCCTACTCGCGTTGAGCGGCGAACGAAAATTGTCCATCCGATCGCGCGGCCTGGCAGCGATCGAATACGAAATCGCACGCGTCGCCACCACTCAGATCAATCACCTCGTCAGTCAGACAGACGGCAAATTCGAAGACCCCGAATTCCGCGATTCCCATTTATTCAATCAGGAAAATATTTCGCGGATCGGGATTGAGCAGCAGCCGATCGCGCTCGAAAATAAGTGGAAGGCCAATTATTCGGCGTTAGATTTTTCCGAGCAGCTGTGCAAACCGGCCGATGGCGGGAGTGAGCGCGGCCTTTTCTTTTTGACCGCGCGCGGTTGGAATCCAGTCACAAAAAAACCGATTCGCTCAGTCAGCGACAGGAGGTTCCTCCTCATCACCGACGTTGGAATTCTGACGAAGAAAAATACCGACGGCAGCAGCGATGTTTTCCTGATTTCGATCAAGACGGGTAAACCGATCGACGGCGCCACGGTGGAGATTCTCGGCAAGAACGGCATCCCTATCCAGGCGTCGAAAACTGGAGCGGACGGTCATTGCACTTTTCCTTCAGTCGAAAAATCCGAGCGCGAAAAATCGCCGGTTGCGTTTGTGGCCCGCTACGGGGACGACATCGCGTTCCTGCCATTTGCTCGCGATGACCGAGTACTTAATTTCTCGCGCTTCGAAATCCAAGGCGCGGAGAACATCGGGCCGGACGGGCTGGACGCGTTCGTGTTCACCGAGCGCGGCGTTTACCGGCCCGGCGATGAGATTCACATCGGCGTGGTCGTGAAACAGCGCAATTGGCAGGGCAATCTCAAAGGATTGCCGGTTGAAACGGAAGTGGTCGATGCGCGCGATTTGCGAGTGCAAACGAAAAAGCTCACGCTGCCCCAGGCTGGTTTTGTCGAGCTCAGCTACCGCACGGCCAACGAATCGCCCACCGGCGTTTACACAGTCAATGTTTACCTGATTAAGGACAGCAAGCGCACAACGCTGCTTGGATCGACAACGGCGAGCGTAAAGGAATTTCTGCCCGACCGGATGAAAATCGAGACGCGTCTCTCAAAGGCTGCGCCGCGCGGCTGGATCAATCCAAGCGACATGCACGCCTCGGTCATCTTGGCCAATCTCTATGGCACACCGGCAACCGACCGGCGCGTCACCGGCCGGGTCGAGCTCGCGCCCGCGGCGTTTTCGTTCCCGGAATTTCGGGACTTCACTTTTTTCGATCCGCTCTTCGACGAAAAGAAGAATCGAGAAGAGCAAACGGTCGATCTGGGCGAAAAGAAAACCGACGACCAGGGACACGCCGAGTTTGACTTGCAGCTCGAACGATTTGCCGACGCAACCTATTCGATGCGCTTCATCGCGGAAGGGTTTGAAGGCGAAGGCGGTCGCAGCATCACCGGCGACGTCAGCGCGCTCGTTTCGGCGTTGCCTTACGTGATCGGCTGCAAAACCGGCGGCGATCTTCGTTACATCGAGACGAACAAACCACGCGCGGTCGATTTGATCGCGGTTGATCCGCAACTCAACCGGATCGCGGTCGAAAACATTACGATCAACATTATCGCGCAGGAATATGTTTCGGTGCTCAAGAAGCAGGAGAACGGCAATTACGTTTACGAATCCGTTCTGAGAGAGCGCCCCGCGAAATCGGAAAAAATCGCGATTTCCGCGAATGGTTTTCATTACACGCTTCCTACCGGCGATCCGGGCAATTACGTGCTCGAATTGCGCGACGATCAAAATCGCGCGTTGAGCAAACTGCATTTTTCCGTGGTCGGTCAGGGCGGAGCTATCAGCGCGCTGGAAAAGAACGCCGAGCTAGAAATCAAACTCGACCGAAAAGAATACCGGGCTGGTGACGAGATCGCGATCAGCGTGACCGCCCCCTACGCCGGCAGCGGCCTTATCACGATCGAGCGCGAGAAAGTGTACGCTTACGGCTGGTTCCAAACCAACACGGCCAGCAGCATCCAGCACATTCGTCTACCTGAAGGTTTCGAGGGCAGCGGTTACATTAATGTCGCCTTTGTCCGCGCGCTCGACTCGAAGGAAATTTTCGTGAGCCCGCTCAGCTACGGTGTCGTTCCCTTCACGGTTAATGTCGAAAAACGCCGGCTCAAGATCGACCTGGAAACTGCGGCGACAGCCAAACCCGGCGAAGCGCTGCGCATCGGTTACAAAACCGATCGTCCGGGCAAGATCGTGATCTTCGCGGTCGATCAAGGGATTCTCCAGGTTACCAATTACAGAACGCCCGATCCGCTCGCCTATTTCTTCCGCAAATGCGCGCTCGGCGTCGAGACGGCGCAGATTGTCGATCTTATCATTCCGGAATTTTCGCTGCTCCGTTCGCTCTCCGCCTTTGGTGGCGACGGCGGCGAAGTTCAGAAATTGAATCCATTCAAGCGTGTCACGGAAAAACCAGTCGTGTTTTGGTCCGGCATCCTCGATGCCGATGCGACATCGCACGAGGTCACTTACAACGTCCCGGATTTCTTTGACGGCACACTAAAAATAATGGCCGTCGCGGTTTCGAATGAAACAACAGGGGCGACGGACCGCGAAGCGCTGATTCGCGGGCCATTTGTCATTACGCCGAGCGCGCCAGTGCTGGCCGCTCCGGGCGACGAATTTGAAGTCGGTGTGACGGTGGCGAACAACGTCGAAGCCTCTGGCGTGGATGCGGAAATCGCACTGCGCGCGGAAACGTCCGCTCATCTGTCGATCCTGGGACAGGCGATCCAGAAATTGCGGATCACGGAAGGACGTGAGCAAAGCGCAACCTTCCGATTTCACGTGAACGACATTCTCGGTTCCGGCGAGATCAAATTCGTTGCCAGCCGCAACGGCACCGAGACGCGCCGGCGCGCCACGCTCAGTATTCGCCCGGCGGTTCCGTACGTGACGGATGTTCGCAGCGGCAATTTCAAAAAAGGCAGCGTGCAAATTCCGATCACTCGCCAGATCTATTCCGAGTTCTCCAAACGCGACGCGGCGGTCTCGGCTCTGCCGCTCGGTCTCGCCCACGGACTGGATGTTTACCTGAAAAATTTTCCGCACGGTTGCAGCGAGCAAATTACAAGCGGCGCCTTTTGCAGGCTGATGCTGGTTGACGAAGCCGATTTCGGATTAAGCCGCGCTGAGATCAACAAGCAACTCGAATACACGTTCGGCGTGTTGCGCCGCAGGCAAAACGACCAGGGCGCGTTCGGGTACTGGGCGCCAGAGACCGGAGAGGGCATCAGTTTCAACTCCGTTTATGTGATGCATTTCCTCAGCGAAGCCAAGGCCGCCGGCTTCCCGCCGCCCGCCGATATGTTCGCGAGCGGCCTGCGCAATTTGCAAAAGATGGTTGCGCGCGAGCCGTCGGACTTTCAGGAGGCACGGACATTGGCATATGGGATTTACGTGCTCACACGCGAAGGCGTCATCACCACGAATTACATCCTCAATCTGCGCGATTACCTCGACAAAAATCACGCCGACGAATGGGAAAACGATTTGACCGGCGTTTATCTGGCCGGCGCGCTCAAGCTTCTGCATAAGGACGCCGATGCCGAGAGTTTGATCGACAAGTTCAAGATCGACAATCGCACCTCGCGATCTTACGACGATTTTTGCCAGCCGCTGGGCGCCAATTCGGAATACGTCGCCGTACTTGGGCGTGAGTTTCCCGCGCGGCTCAAGAAGATTTCAGCGGAACAGTTCGAACAGATTCTGCGACCCATCGGCGATGGCTCGTTCAATACCCTTTCAGCCGCCTACGCCGTGCAGGCGTTGAAATCCTATTCGCACGCCGTCGCGCAAAATCTGCCAACGCTGACAATTACTGAAGTACGCGCGAACAAACGCGAAATCAGCCTGGCCAGTGGCGCGAAGATGATGCAAAGGTCGGCATTTTCTAAAGACGCAAGCGCGCTTCGATTCAAAAGCGCGGGACCAACCGGCGGGCTGGGCGCATTTTTCCAGGTTATCGAGGCCGGTTTCGACCGACGCGTTCCAGAGCGGCCACTTACGGCCGGATTGGAAGTTTACCGTGAGTTGCTCGACAAAAACGACAAGCCGGTCACGCGCACCAAGCTGGGCGAACCAATTCACGTCCGTTTGCATATGCGCAGTGTGCAAAACGAATCGGTGACCAACGTCGCCATCATCAATCTTTTGCCCGGCGGCTTCGAAGTTGTCGGTTCTTCCTTGCAGCCGGGACTTTCTTCAATTCCTGGAGTCGATTACATCGATGTCCGCGAGGATCGTGCGGTGTTCTTCGCAACCGCATCAACTAGCGCTCTTGAGATCAATTACCAAATCAAATCGTGTAATCGCGGCGAATTTGTGGTGCCGCCCGTGTTCGCCGGGTCGATGTACGACCGTAACCTGAAAGGACAGGGTGTAGGCGGACATATTACGGTCACGGAATAGGCGTTCGAATTACGGAAAATGAAAATGCGTGTAATTCTGAATGAAGTCAGGGACCTCTCACAGGGTGATGGAGCACGCTGCGGACACCGTGCGACGCAAGCTTCGTTGGTGAGGTCCTTCGCCAAGCTCAGGATGACCGCGTTTGGAAATCGGCGATTCAAAAAAACACTGCGCGCGTTCGTGTTTTTCTGTGCGTTCGTTGCTGCGACCTGGCTGGCGTTGCCGAAGCCGCCGCTGCTCGATGGCATTTCATTCTCGCAGTGCGTTCGCGATCGAAACGGCCAACTGCTTCGGGTCACGCTTACCTCGGATCAGAAATTTCGGATCAGGACGCCACTGCGTGACATTTCGCCGGAGCTGATCGACGCAACGCTTCGATACGAAGATAAATATTTTGCGCATCATCCCGGCGTGAATCCTGTCGCGCTGATTCGCTCCGGGTTTGGTCTGCTGCATCGCGGCCCGCGCACCGGAGGATCGACAATCACGATGCAGCTGGCGCGTCTGCGTTTTCGTCTACAAACGCGGACGCCCGGCGGAAAGTTCGTACAGATTGTACGCGCGCTCGAACTCGAGCGACACTATTCGAAGGCGCAAATTCTCGAAGCGTATCTCAATCTCGCGCCTTACGGCCGCAACATCGAAGGCGCTGGTGCAGCGAGTCAGATTTATTTTGGCAAGACCTCCGCGCGCTTGACTGGCCCGGAATCAATTTCCTTGAGCGTCATTCCGCAAAGTCCGTCCCGGCGCGCTTTGTTCAGCGACCGCGAAAATCCATCGCTCGATTCCGCGCAAGACATTTGGTATGATCGTTCCAGTACCGACACGCGTGCGCAATTTTCCTCGCGGCTTTTTCAGGCGCGCGCGCAAACCGAAACAAGAATGCTGGCACCGCATCTTGTCTGGCAAGTTCTGGGAGCAGAAAAGGGCCGCGACCTCATTGTCACGACGCTGGATCTGAATCGACAGCAATTAATCGAGCGGCGAATCGCCGGTTACATCCGGGCAAATCGAAATCGCGGAATGCAAAACGCTGCCGCAATGCTTGTCGATGTCCGCACGATGGATGTGCTCGCGCAAGTCGGCTCAGCCAATTTCTTCAACCTCGAAATTCAGGGGCAAGTAGATGGAACCCGCAGCCCGCGCTCCCCTGGATCGACGCTAAAGCCGTTTGTTTACGCGCTCGCGCTCGATCAGGGCCTGATTCATCCATTGTCGATCCTGGCCGACGCGCCGCGCAGTTTCGGCGATTATAACCCGGAAAATTTCGATCATGAGTTCCTCGGTCCGATCCGTGCCTGCGATGCGTTGGCTCGCAGTCGGAATCTTCCCGCGGTCGAACTCGCATCGCAGCTCGCAGATCCGACGCTTTACGAATTTCTTCGCGGCGCCGGCGTTCCATTGCCGCGTTCCGAATCGCTTTACGGCTTGTCGCTTCCTCTCGGCGGCGCGGAAGTGTCGATGGAAAACTTGGTGAGACTTTACGCCGCGCTTGCCAACAACGGAAAGCTGCGTCCGCTTCGCCGTTCGTTAGGCGATCCAATCCCGACTCGAGGCCGCCGCATCGTCACTCCCGAGGCTGCGTTCCTCACTCTCGAAATGCTCAATAGGCCCAGGCCCGAAATGATGTATGCGGATTCAGGCCGCATCGCGCCGATTTTCTGGAAAACTGGGACCTCGCACGGTTTTCACGACGCATGGTCCATTGCGGTCTTCGATCATTACGTGCTCGCGGTTTGGATCGGAAACTTTGACGGGCGGCCAAATGCAAATTTTATCGGACGAGCCGCCGCGGCGCCGCTCCTGTTTCAAATCATCGACAGCCTGCGCGGAAGCTGGCCGGAGCCTAACGAGCCGCATTTACCGCCATCGGGCGCGAACCTGAAGCGCGTCAAATTTTGCGCGGTGTCAGGCGATTTGCCGGGACCGCATTGCACTCAACACGTCGAAGGCTGGTTCATTCCGGGTGTTTCGCCGATCAAAACCTGCGATGTGCATCAAGAAGTGCTTGTCGATGCTGCAACGGGTCTGCGAGTGCCGATCGATGACGGAACGCGATCTCTCCGGCGTGAAGTTTACGAATTCTGGCCGACCGATCTGCTAAGACTTTTTGAGCGCGCAGGCATGCCACGCCGGCCGCCCCCGCCGTTCTTGCCCGGCACGGATTCCGACCTGGCAGCGCGCATCGGAAATCCACCGCAAATTATTTCTCCTGCCGGCGGATTCCTCTTCGCATCGTCAACCACCATTCCACTGCGCGCGAAGACGGATGCAGATGTGCGCGAAATTTACTGGTTCGCGGGTAAAACCTTTATCGGCAAAGCTCCGCCGCAAGAGGTAATTTCATGGAAGCCATCGGCAGGTCGATACGAATTGACCGCGCTGGACGATCATGGGCGATCAGTTTCATCCGCGATCGCGGTGCAATAGTCTTTAATCGGCACTTGAACACATGTTGGCGTGACAGCAGCGTAACGCTCCATGTCCCGTCAATACACGCTGCAGCGCGCGCCTACTTCGACATCGATCCATATCGATTACGCGGCGGAGCTGAACGAGCAGCAGCTCGCCGCGGTCACAGCGCCGCCGGGTCCGCTGCTCGTCATCGCGGGTGCGGGCAGTGGCAAAACGCGCACGCTCACCTACCGGGTTGCGTACTTGCTGGAGAACGGCATCGATCCGCGAAATATTTTGCTGCTTACGTTCACGAATAAAGCGGCGCGGCAAATGCTCGATCGGGTCGCAAACTTGTTGCCCGTGGATGCGAGCGGGCTTTGGGGCGGGACGTTTCACTCGGTGGGAAATCGGATGCTGCGACGTCACGGAAGCGCGCTCGGTTATTCTAGCGGGTTCACGATCATGGATCGCGAAGATCAAAAAGATTTGATCAATACTGTGGTAGCAGGCGCTGGAATTGATCCGAAAGAGATCCGGTTCCCTAAAGGCGATGTGCTCGCTGAGATCTTTAGCTTTGTCGTCAATACAGAGACATCGATGGAAGAATTGCTCGCCGGAAAATTTCCGTATTTCCTGTCGTTGCTCGAAAAGATCCAGGAGGTCCACGACCGCTACGAAAAGAAGAAGAAGGCCACCAACTCGATGGACTTCGACGATCTGCTCGAAAAGACGTTGTCCATGTTACAGCAACACGAAGGCATCGCCGCGTTTTATCGTCGGCAATTTCAATTCATCCTTGTCGATGAATATCAGGACACGAACAAAATCCAGGCTGACCTGGTTGATTTGCTCGGGCTGGACCACAGAAATGTGATGGTCGTGGGCGACGATGCGCAGTCGATCTACTCGTGGCGCGGCGCGAATTTCCAAAACATTCTCGAATTCCCGAAGCGCTATCCGGATACGCACGTGTTCAAGATCGAGATGAATTACCGCAGCGTGCCGGAAATTCTGGAGGTCGCGAACGCGGCGATCGCGGCCAATGTTCAGCAGTTTCGCAAGCACTTGAGCGCAACGCGCGAATCAAACACCGTGAAACCTGCGCTTGTGGCGCTCAATGATGGCGCCGAGCAAGCGCAATTCGTCGCGCAACGCATACTCGAATTGCGGGATGAAAATGTCGATTTGCGCCAAATTGCCGTGCTTTATCGCGCGCATTATCACGCCATTGAATTGCAACTGGAGCTTTCACGTCGCGGAATTCCGTATCAAATCACGAGCGGCATTCGATTTTTCGAGCAGGCGCACATCAAAGATGTCACGGCGTTTATTCGCGTCGTGGCGAATCCGCGGGACGAGGTCGCTTTCAAGCGCATGGTGAAATTGCTCCAAGGCATTGGCAATCGGACTGCGGAAAATCTTTGGCGCGCATGGGAAGACGGCCTGGCTGTAGCCGAGATCGGTAATCCAGCTTCTGAAGCACCATCAGCGCCGGCCGGGGTCACCGACCCCGGCTACAGCGGCGCCGCCGGACACAACTTTGGCGAACGTCTGCTCGCAATGAACGTGCCGGCCAAATCGAAGAAAGCGTGGGAGCAGCTCGCGCATACGCTTGATGAGATCGCTCCAGGCGGGCAACCAAATCCGCCATCGGAAATGATCACATCGATTGTGGGAGCGATTTACGATGACTATGCGAAGATGAATTTCCCGAACTATGAATTACGGCGCGAAGACCTGGATCAGCTCGCGGTGTTTGCCCGGCAATTCAAGGATGTGCACGAATTTCTTTCGCAATTGGCCCTCATCAGCAATGTCGATGCGGAAGCCGCGCCAAACCAGACAAGCGACAAGGAGGCGGTCAACCTTTCTACGGTGCATCAAGCCAAAGGGCTCGAGTTTCACACTGTCTTCGTGATCTGGTTGACGGACGGAATGTTTCCGAGCAGTCGCTCGCTCGACACGCGCGAGGCGCTCGAAGAAGAGCGGCGTCTGTTTTATGTCGCCATTACGCGCGCGCGCGACGAACTTTACCTCACCTTTCCGCACATGCGGTTAAGTGGAGGTTACGGCGACGTGTTCCAGCGGCCATCGCGTTTTTTGCAGGAGATTCCAAGCGCACTCCTAGAGGACTGGCAGGTACGACGACGCTGAGTTTAAGGCCACAGATGAACACAGATTTTCACAGCTAGGGGATGCTCGAATTCGAACCTCTGAATCTGTGTTTCATCCGTGTTTATCTCTGGCTGAAGGGAATTGATGGATTTATCGCCCGACAAAAAGATTGCAGGCGTGCTCGTGCCGCTGTTTGCGCTGCGGGGAGAGGAGGATTTGGGAATCGGCGATATTGGCGCGTTACGGGAGTTTATCGATTGGGCAGCAGCAATTGGATTGAAGCTTGTCCAGCTTCTGCCCATTAACGAGACGGGAACCGACAACAGCCCATACAATGCTGTCAGCGCCATGGCGATCGAACCGACGACGCTGCGCCTTGCGCCAAACTCGCCGCAAGATTTAACGCGCGAAGACTTTGATGCTTCCGTGGCCGATGTCGATCTTCCCAGCTTCCGCCTTGGCGAAGTAAAATACCGCCAAGTCAAAAAACTAAAGCGGCGCATGCTGGAAAAGGCGTTTGCGAATTTCTCCGCTCACGCGAGCGAAGAACGGCAGTTGGAATTTCGCGCATTCCGCGAGGAAGAATCCGCATGGCTGCACGATTACGCATTTTTTCGTGTCTTGATGGAGGAGAATGACGATAGCGCCGCGTGGAACCGATGGCCCGCCCAGCATCAATCAATGGAAAAAGCGCACAGTTGGCTGCGCGACCTGCTACAGGAACGACAAGCAGCGGTTGCGGACCGTCAAAGTTTCTTCTGTTATGTGCAGTGGATTGCGCACCAGCAATGGCGCGCAATCAAATCGTACGCCGAGGAATGTGGCGTGGCGTTAATGGGCGATATTCCATTTGGCGTCAGTTATTACAGCGCCGACGTTTTCGCGCGGCGGGATGAATTCGTGCTCGAGTGGTCCGGCGGCGCACCTCCCGAACCTTACTTCAAAGACGACGCGTTCACGCAAAAATGGGGCCAGAACTGGGGTATTCCGCTCTATCGCTGGGACAGAATGCGCGCAGACAATTTTGTGTGGTGGCGCGAGCGGGTGCGCGCTGTCCGGCATATCTTTCATCTATTTCGGATCGATCATGTCCTCGGGTTCTATCGCATCTATGCCTTCCCGTGGCGGCCGCGGAAGAACAACCAATTTCTTCCGCTCGATCAGCATCAAATGCTGGAACGAACCGGCGGTCGCGCTCCGCATTTCGTTCCGCATGACGACGACAACTTCGAGAATCGCGAGGCGAATAAACGTGACGGCGAAGAATACCTGCGCGTTGTCCTAGAAGAGGCTGGCGGCACACGCGTAATTGGCGAAGACCTCGGCGTTGTGCCCGATTACGTGCGACCCGACCTGCGGTCGCTCGGCATTGCCGGGTTCAAGATTCCGCAATGGGAGGTGTATGAAGGACAAATCATGCCGGGAGAGAAATACGAGCGGCTCTCCGTTGCGACTTATACAACACACGATCACAAACCGATCCGCGCCTTATGGGAAGAGGCTTTCGAGCGGCCGACCGCTACGTCTGACCAATCGAGATTCGATTTGGCGAAGATCGCTGTTTTTGCCGGCCTCGATCCGAACCTTAACAAGATCGAT
>WNGC01001218.1_pt1 | contig 15562 bp, 15 predicted proteins | sample 5400051 | NCBI WGS metagenome assembly WNGC01 (sample SAMN13153368, study PRJNA577476) | soil metagenome | isolation source: 20 cm soil or saprolite under grassland replicate 2 | place: USA:California | collected 2016-06-15 | reverse complement strand
CCGGCGCATCTTCACTTGGCGTTCACGGCCGAGAACCGCCAGCAAGTCGAAGCTTTCTATCGCGCGGCTCTGGAGGCGGGTGGCAAAGACAATGGTGCGCCTGGTCTGTGCCCGGACTACCACGCCAACTATTATGCAGCTTTCGTCATTGGTCCGGACGGGCACAACATCGAAGTGGTTTGCCACGAACCCGAGGCCTGACCTCATGTCAAACGTTAGGCAAAAAACAATGAGTAGATCTGAGAGTACCACGATTAGGGAAGTCGAGTCTTCCGATCTCGAAACTTTCTATGAACAGCAACTCGACCCGGAAGCGATTAGGATGGCAGCATTCGTCGGTAAAGACCCAAGGGACAAGGTAGCTTTCGACTCCCATTGGGACAAAATTTTGAATTCGTCTCAAAACACAAACAGGACGATTATTGTACAGGGACAAGTCGCTGGTCACATATCGTGCTATCCGCATGGAGAAAACGTAGAAGTCACCTAGTGGCTTGTAAGGGAGTTCTGGGGAAGAGGATTAGTGACTCAAGCGCTCAATAGGATGCTCCACCTTGTTGTAGATCGGCCGATTTTAGCCAGGGCAGCAACGGACAACATCGGGTCGATAAGAGTGCTGCAGAAATGTGGTTTTAAAATCATCGGGAAAAACAAAGATTTCGCCAATGGCAGAGGCCAAGACACGGAGGAACACATTCTTCGCCTGGATCTCGATCAAGCAAATGAATGAATTCGCCTAACCAGATGCCAGAGCCAACGCAGCCATCCGTCTCGCCTCGTGCTGACGCACGAGTCGCGCCGCCATCCGTCATGCCTCATCTTTAACGTTAGACCTATGCGCGTCGTTGCTGTCATGTTATTGCTGTCCGCGGGCATCGCTGCTGAGGCGATGTCATACTCCTTTGTTTGTAAGGCGAGCGGGCGACTGGGCGCGCCGATCCGCTTCGAGTTTTACCGTGATTCGACCACACGTCCGAAGACCGATATCAAGTCATTCACCGTTTCTATGCGGACGGCCGATGACCGGTGGAAGGCAATGTGGTCCATCTTGAGCGGCCGTGCTCTCACACAGCCGATCGAGTACGGAGTTACGCCTCCCGGTTTTACCACGATGATTCAACCGCAGAAGCTCATTCCCGGTCGCGTTTACGCCGCGTTCGCTTCCGATGGACACGGAGGCTCATCTGGCGTGACTTTCGGATTCGATAAAAACGGGAGGATGACCTTCCCGGATTCATTCGATCGATGAGTGGGAATGTTACCGTGAATTCTTCGCTTAATGCAGTGGATGCCTATCGCAGATTTGGATTCCGAGAAGCGGGCGATGAGGTAGTTGACCGTGCCGGAGTTCGCTTCCAGCCGATGTCGCGAGATTTACCATCGCGTACCTCCTGAAGCAGGACTAACCAATCAATGAAGCCAACCCTGAAAGAATTGACTCATTCGCTCCCGCTCATTTGAAACTCGCTCCTTTCCCAACTCGCTCGCCGTTACCCTTCACGGCTTTACCTTCTATGTCGCTGATCCCTCAGCTTCATTGAAACTCGCTGCTTTCCCAACTTGCTCGCCGTTATCCTTCGCGGCTTTACCTTCTATGTCGCTGATCCCTCAGCTCCATTCCCGCGGGTTCCATTCTCTGTCTCGTTAGATCATCTTTTCAATGGACGGCCTTGTCTCGCTCTTATCGTCCATCCTCACTTCGAGCTGTCGATGATCTGCTGCGCGTTCCTGATCGCGGACTCGTCCGGCGCTTTGTCTTTCTTCAGGATGTCGATCGCCTTTTGCGCCGAGGCAGCGGCTTCTTGCTTGTTGCCAAGCTTCGCCTGGATCTGTGCCTTCTTGTAGTGCATGAAGTAAGCGTCCGGGTTCTTCTCCAGCGCTTGGTCGATCCACTTCGCCGCTTGCTGCATGTCCTTGTTGTTGTCGTAGTAAAAGGCCGCGGCCTGATAGGCGGTACGCGGGTCGAGCGGAGTCGATGCGTTAGCGGCCGCATCGAGTTGCTTGCTTACTAGCTCGACATCGTCCGTGGTTAACTTCACCGGCACGCGCGTTTTATCCCAAAGAAAATTAAGTGTTGCGGAAGCGCCTTTCACATCAGCTATCGCGATGGTGAAGGTCTCGATTGTAATCGGAAGGGGTTCCGGCTTCGCCGTGATGCGCGCGGCATCGTTCTCCTGTTTATAATCGGCCGCGCTCTGCACCTTCGCGTCCTTCGAAAGGATGATGGTCCACTCGTTCGCTGTTGGAATCGTGAAGAGAGCGTACTCACCGGCCGGGATCTCCTTGCCACCGAGTGTTAACGCCTTGCTAAACTTAATTTTGGTCACCGCGTTGGCGCCCGTGCGCCAGAGCTTTCCGTAAGGCACCAGGCCGCCGAAGATCTCGCGGTCGTTCTTGTTCGGTCGCGAATAATCCACCTCGACATCGGTCAACCCGACACGCTGTTTTACCACCGCGTGCTGACTGGCGGAGGGAAACTCTATTTTTTTCTCCTCCTCTGCCCGTAGGCTGCCGGGCAGGAGCGGTTCCGCAACGAAGGGAAGTGCGAACAAAGCGTAAAGAAGAAGCGAAGGAAGACGTGAGGATTGGATCATAATGTGCAGGATATTTTAAGGCGTGATGATTTAAGCGGAGAAGATATCGCGGAGCAGCAGGAGTCAAATTGGGTTTTTCGCTGCCTAGGCGAAGGGGGAGGGCCAGTTTCGGGGCGGAGGGTTTCATCGCGAAGATCGGCGGTGAATTCGTCGATCACTGGAGGAAGATCCGATAGCCGAAATGTTCAAAAAGCCTAACCAGACGATGCAGCCGATCGCTGAACGCTCGCGCAAGGAAGTTGAGAATGAGAGTTGATAGTTGATAGTTTTGCAAAGCTCGTCGCCGTCAGCGGTGACTGAGCTCGTTATCGTTAGACCGCAAGCGTGCAAATCGACGATTTATGAATAATACCGATCAGATTAAACTGTTACTCTCAATGTTCACGATACAGTTGCCTACGTTGCTCGTTTGTTTTGTGGCTATTGTCGTTATCCTCGGGAGATGGAAGGAGAACTCCAAGGGCTCGATGTGGGCGCTTCTTGGATTCGGCCTCGCTGCGGTTCTTTGTTTTGCGGTTCCAGTCGCGCAGACTGTTGTGCAAGATTGGGTTAGTCACAGCGGTCACACGACGATCGAGAGTGCATCTGTAATGGCCGGGATTTCGATGGTCTGGTCGGTGCTGCGTGCTGTCACCTACGCTCTACTCTTGATGGCCGTATTTGCAGGGCGCTCGACCGCGCCTTCAGTATCTGCGTCTCTTTGATCAAGATCGGAACGCATATCTAGTCTAACCAAGCGCTGGAGCGAACCGCCCGCCCGGCGTCATATACATTTCAGATGATCAAAACGGTTTCAGTCGCAGCCGAGCTCGCCAGCGCCAGTGGTCGGCCAGCTTGTTCTCGTTAGGCGTCTCGTATGCAGCTCGTGCGTCCCGGTCCCGAACACCTTGCGAGCTACATCGCTGCGCTCGAGCGTGGGTGGTATCCCGACAACGAGCGCGGTGTCGAGGCCGCACACGAAGAACTCGCCCGCATTCACGCCGATGCAGCGGCGTTCCTCGCGAGTATGGAAGACCGCGAAGCTAAGGGTTCCCCCATCACTCTCCCAGACGGCTCGGTGGCCAGACGGCTCCCGGGCTTCAGACGCTGGCTCTGGGACGGCGAGTTCTGTGGAAGCATCGGGTTGCGGTGGCAGCCAGGTACTACGGCACTACCGCCCTATTGTCTGGGGCATATCGGCTATGCGGTCGTGCCGTGGAAGCAGCGACGCGGGTATGCAAAGTCAGCGCTACGCCTCATACTTCCAGAAGCCAAGGCAGTCGGCCTTCCGTATGTGGAGATCACTACTGACCCGGACAACATCGCGTCACAGCGCGTCATCGAAGCGAATGGAGGCATCTTAGTCGAGCACTTCATCAAACCGCAACAGTTCGGCTGTAAGCCTGGTCTGCGTTTTCGGATCCCGCTCACTTAATGGCGCCTAATCAATCGCTGGAGCGAACCAGGCGATACAGCGACGCCTTCGCAGCTTCAACTCAGGGCCTTGATGTTGTAACATTGTCGCGCAGAAAGTAGCCATGACCGAGCCGTCCAAGTTTCATCAGCCCGCGCCCATGGAGGGAAGGGGCGCGTACAATCGAAGCTCGTTCGTGCAAGCGGCCGGTTCGTTGCCTGCGGTGGCGCTTTTGGAACGTGCAGCTCACGCGGTGGCGCTGCCGCCATCACCGGAACCAGTTTTCATCGCGGACTACGGTTCATCTGAAGGACACAATTCACTTCCGCCAATGGCTGCGGCAATCAACGCACTCCGGGAGCGCGTTGGCCACGAGCGCGCGATCTTCATCTTCCATACCGACTTGCCTGGCAACGATTTCACAGCGCTGTTCCAAACACTGGCCAACGACCCCAATAGCTACCTTCGTAACGACCTCGCTGCATTCGCTGCGGCGTTGGGACGCTCTTACTACCAGCAGATCCTGCCAGCGTCCAGCGTCACGCTGGGGTGGAGCGCCTGGGCGGTTCAGTGGCTTAGCCGCGCGCCGTGTGCGATTCCGGACCAGGTGCAGGTTGCCTATAGCCATGACGCCGCTACTCGCAGTGTCTTTGCCGAACAAGCAGCGGAAGGCTGGCGAACGTTTCTCGCAATGCGCAGTCGCGAGCTTTGTTTTGGAGGCCGGTTAGTCGTGTTAACCATGGCGACTGATGATAATAGTGACTTTGGCTATCGACCAGTCGTGGATGCGTTATATGGGACGCTCACTGACATGGTCGATCGCGGTTTCATTCAGACGGAAGAGCTGCAGCGAATGGTAATTCCTACCTTCGGTCGAACCAGAGCGCAATTCTTGGAACCATTCGCGAAAAGCGGACGTTGTGTCGATCTGTCGATTGAGGATTTCGAATTGTTCCACGGAGAAGATCGCATCTGGAATGAGTTCGAGGCAAGTGGTGACGCTCAGGCATTCGGCGCGCAGTGGGCTGCGTTTTGTCGGGCGTCGGTATTCCCGACACTTGCGGCCAGCGTGGATAACACGCCGGATGACACGCGCCCCGCCAGGTTCATGGATCAGTTGGAAGCCGGTATGACTGAACGCCTCTCGGCAGCGCCAGTGCGAATGACGATACCTCTCGCGCAGATGACGCTGGTCAAGGCGAATGCGTCCGCTTCCTAAAGCACAGATTGCTGGTGCAGTAGGGATGCCATGCGTTAGTCCGCGAGTTTTCCGCGCAAAACAGTGAGCGAAAATGGCGGAAGGTCATAGAATTGAGCTGCCTTTTGAGTAACACGCGCGGGCGGGAAGCTCCGAAGTGGATAGCCGCTTAGTCCATCGTCGTGCCAGAGATACTGCTTACGGGAGAACTGAATAACATCGACATCGCCTGCAAGGCTCACTTGCTGCCCTGCTTTGACGAGATTGAACTGTACATCCAGTCGAGCTGTGCGCTTGCCGTCCTTGTTGATTGCGAGAAGAGCCCACTGCTTATCTGGTCGCCGCACCGCATACACAGTGACGGGAGAGGATGAAGTCGGCGTGGTAGGGCGGGTCACTCCATGCGCGCCGTCTTTCCTTTGCGTCACGGTTACGGGAAAGAGATCGTGTGTTTCATTTACCGGCTGCATCCATTCCTTTGTGATGAGTTGAGCGGCGTGATAAGCAGACAGACGATTCAACTGGTCGTTGTTCGGATTTAATTGAAGCATCATCAGGTTGCCCCAAGAACATTTGAGTTCGTCTTCGAGAAAGTTGGGCTCGTATCCATAGAGGTACGGCCGGGAGCCACCGAGTGTTAGAAACGTTCCAACTGTGTCTGCATCGAAGAGCGCGCCCTCGAGGTCCACCTCGTGGCGCCCAGCAAAAACAGAGTAGCCGTATTCGGTCATCAGCCATGGAATTTCTGTAGGAACGCCATCCGTTCGCAAGCTCGTCATCATTTGCCCCAGACGTCTCGGAGTTTGCAACAATTGAGAGGCCGCATCGGCGCAGATGTTGTCGAACGGATAAAACTCAAAGGAAAAGAAATCGAATGCGCATCCCGCATCACGAACGTATTTCAGAAATCGGTTCATCCATGAACGATTGCCTGTTGCATCCGGCCATGTAAGAAGGTGGTCCTCGAAACTTTGCAGACTGGGTCCTCCGAGTTTCACACGCGGATTCAGTGCAGCAAGCCGACGAGCAACCCCGGCGTAGAGCGCGGCGTAATCCTCTGGTGACGCCCATTGTCCATCGGGTTCTTCGCCGAGTTCAATTCCTTCCAAATCATAATGACGATGCAAGAGGTAATTGATCTCAGCCGTTGCGTTTTCCGGCGTGTCGTACAAAACGCCGACTGGAACAAGAACAGGCAAGCTGTTCGTTAGCGCGCTGCGCAGGACGAAATCGAGGCCCGGTTGCTCGATTTTGTAATCAATGTCCTCGGCCCGGTGCCAGGGATCGGCCGATGATACATAAACCATTGTCTGCCGATACCGATCAGCCGCATGACGGATGTAATCCTGAAAACCGTTGTGATGATCGGTATTCCCAAGCTGAATCTCGCGAATCGCGAATCCGAGCCGGTCGCGAATGTCATTCGAAGTTTGCGCGCTTGTTTGCGAGGACTGGTTCATCACGACGCGCACGAAGCGCACCGGAAGCGCGTTTGCACAGAGCCGAACAGATTCATCGCCGCCTGATCCGCGGTTGATCTTTCCGTTTGGAAAAAGGCGCCACTCATCTGTCCGGTCGGCGTGCAGGTGCATCGGGTCGTTTCCGCTCCAGTACTCGACCCTGTATTGCCGGGCGAACGGTGCACCCCAGTGAATCCGAATGCAGTCGATCGGTCTCGTGGCGCCCAGATCGATCACCACCCATTGGGGATGTGTGTCCTCGGGTTTGGCGGTGAAATGGGAATCGAGATACGGATTACTTTTCCAAAACGATTCTTCATCGCCGTCCGCGATGCGTGAGTAACCGTCATCATTTGCTTGATCGATTGTGTTTCCGCGTCGCGGCAAACGGTAGCCGTAGGAAAGGTTAATCGGCTCAGCGAGCGAATCGTCCGAGGTCCAGTATCCACATTGATGAGCTGGATCGCTCCACGTGCCGCGCGAGTTCCAATGCCAGACTTCGCCAGCTAATTCAGTTCGTAACCGATACGTAAGTGGGCCAAATCCGGCAGATCGCATTTCGGCGATGTTCTTATCCGTGAACATCTTTGCGCACTCGCCCTGCTCGTGACCATCAACGCCCGCGCCTAATGCTTGAGGTGGGACGCACTGATTTACTGGGCGATCCGCGAGAACGACCGCAGAGACTGTAAGAGGTTTTTCATCGGCAGGCGCGTGTGATGCAAAATAGACAAAACCGATGGCGGCAGACGAAAGCGCCGCGGGGACGTGGACGCACTCCAAAAGCTTTCGCAAAACGAAATTGATCGCTCGATGAATTTTGCACGGAGTGCTTTTCGAGCGCGATGCGTCCCCGCATCGCTTTGTGCTGTTTAACATGCGGACTTATTTGTGACGTCGTAATATAGCCCGGCTAAATCCTCATGCTCGTTGACCTGAACTTGTCTCAGCCCTTACTAAAATCACTTCTTCCTGTTCTTGGCGTCGCGCTGCTCGTAGCAGGCTGCAAGAAACAGTCGGCTACGGCAGCCGTCGATCGTAATGGTCCGGTCGAGGTAGTGGTTCCTGAACATGGCGCTTACACCGGGGCGTTCATGGACTTTGGCGACGCCGAGGACGACGTCACTCTTGAGACAATCGAAGATTTCGAGCAGATGGTCGGCAAACATCAGGCCATCATCGCTTCGTCAAGCTATTGGGGAGAACAAAATTTTCCCACGGACAATCTCAATGTCATCTGGCGGCACGGTTCGTTGCCGCTTGTCTTTTGGTCGCCTTGGGACAGGCCATATGAAGAAGATCATGGGCCGGACAAGTTTAGTTTGACGGAGATCCTTTCCGGCAGATGGGATTCGTACATCGACAAGTGGGCCGACGCCGCTCGGAATTTTGGTCATCCGATGATTGTCGTGTTTGCCGTCGAAATGAATGGCACCTGGTTTCCGTGGTCGGGGGCCTACTACGGCGGGGCGCAATGGGACAAAGAGAGCAACAATTGGAAAGGCCCGGAAACCTTTCGCAAAGCATTTCGATACGTCGTAGACCGTGTCCGCGCCCGCGGCGCTTCAAATATCAAATGGATGTTTCATACGAACAATTATCCCTATCCGTACGAAACCTGGAATTGCGCGCCGGCTTACTACCCGGGATCCGATTACGTCGATTGGCTCGGCCTGAGCGTTTACGGCCAACAATATAAGGACGAGCCGAACCCGGATATTCCTTCACTGGTGGACTGGCCTTACGAGGAAATGTCCAGGCTCGATCCGCATAAACCAATCATGATTGCCGAATGGGCGACGGGCGAATTTCCGCACTCGGCAGAAGGCGGTGGAGTTGGCAAAGCCGACTGGACCAAGCAGGGGCTCAAGCTGTTTCGCACACGTTATCCGCGCATCAAGGCGGCAGTTTATTGGCATGAGCGTTGGCAAAACGCTGACGGATCCTACAGCAACCTACGCGTAAACTCTTCTGTCGAAGCACTCCGAGCGTACCGCGAAGGGGTCGCTAATCCAGTTTGGCTGGGAGATTTAATTCTGCGAGCGCTGCCGAAAAAGTGATTTGTCATGTCGAGCAAAAGTGTTGCGCCCAGCAGGGCGATGAAGGAGAAAAATTTCGATCACGTAGACAAATTCATAGGTTGGCGGCGTCTTGCAGATAAAGACCGTGAAAAGGTCATGGACAACGTCGCTAGCCATGAGGATTGGAAAAGTTGCTTTTCAGAAATCGGGCCCGGCCTGCTGCTTTTCGCCCGCCAATGGGCGCGATCGGCGGCTGATGCCGAAGACATTGTTCAGGAAGCTTTCGTCAAGTTCTGGCGACGAAACCACAAAATCAACAACCGCGCGCTGCTTTACGCCACGGTGCGTTCGATCGCTCTCGACTTCATACGTCGCGACAAACGCCGTGCTCGACGCGAAGCCACCGTTTTTGCCGAAGCTGATCCAACCGTCGAGCCTCAGTTTGCATGGGAAGATGAGGCGCAATCGGCGCTCGCTGCGGCGGTCGGATGCTTGCCACACGATCAACGTGAGGTGCTCGTCTTGAAAATCTGGAATGAACTCACTTTTAGCGAGATCGGTGAGGCACTTGGCATTTCTCAAAATACCGCCGCATCGCGATATCGATACGCGCTGGCTAACTTGAAGAAAAACCTGCAACCCCAATGAGCGATTTCTCCGAGCTTGAGGATGACTTGAGAGCGTTGCGACCAGCGCAGCCTTCGCCCGTGCTTTTTGAGCGCATCGAGGAAGCGATGGCCGATTGCAGGACAGGTGCTTCGCCTGCCAGACAACCGGAGCGGTCGTGCTACAGTTGGTTGTCGTTAGGCTTTGGCCTCGCAGCCGCGGCTGCAGCGATCGTTCTGCTACTTGCGCGGATCAACACCGATCAAACGCGCAACGAAAACGCAGAAATCGCACAAGTCTCACCTTCGTCCCAAACAAGAACAGTCCTCCCTTCCGTTTCCGGTGTAAACGGCGAAGCGATGTCCTCGAACAAATTCATTCCCTCCGGCACGACTCAAGTTGTCTATAATGAGCGCGACGAGGGCTTGCACTTTGCTGACGGCTCGCGCCAACCGTTGCGGCGTCTTCGCTATCGAACACAACAGACGTGGCAATGGCGTAATCCCTCCACCGGCGCATCGCTTCGTGTTTCTTACCCCAGCGAGGAAGTTGTCCTGATTCCCGTTTCCGGCCAATGAACCTTTCGCTCCTAGTCTTATTCGTGCTCCTGCTCTTACTCAACTGGGAAAGCGAACGCCCTAATAAGCGGGAGCAAGAGCATAAGCATGAGTAAAAGGAAAACCGAATCGATTTTAACAAAACAAGACCATGAAAATTAAACTCGTCACTGTCATTGCAACCGTTGCCTTCCTGTCGATTACAGGATTCGCGCAGACACCACCTGCACCGCCACAACCACCCGATCAGCCGCGTCCGCCGGCACCGGGCAGTCACGAAAAAGCACCCAAAGTCCCGATGATATTTCTCGGTGTAGAGACATCGCAGGTGCCAACTGTCGTGAGCGAACAGCTTGGCCTGTCCAAAGGGCTCGGGTTAGTCGTCGAGTACGTTGTTCCGAACAGCCCTGCTGCGGCTGCAGGCATTCAACAGAACGATATTCTCAAAATGCTGAATGACCAGATTCTGATCGAACCGAGTCAATTGCGAAAGCTCCTGCAGACGTTTTCCGATGGCACGGACATAACACTGACGATCCTGCGCAAGGGACAGGAGCAGAAGGTCACCGTCAAGCTTGCAAAGAAGGAAGGACCACAGCGTCATTCCTGGGCACCTGGGGACAAACATGACTGGCGGTGGGATTTTGATGATACGGGGGATCTCGGCGAGCAGATGCAAGGTTTGAAGGAACAGTTGCAGGAACAACTCGGTGCACAACGCGGCGTCATCCGTGGAGCAGTGATGAAAGCTCACGAGGCGGCAAGACGCGCGCGCGAAGACGCCCGCCGCGCTGCGCGCGAAATTCGCATCCTGAGTAAAGACAACGGCACACTCAAGGCTACAAGGATCGACCTCGGTAAAGCGCAAATCGTTTTCTCGGACGACAAAGGCGAGATGAAGCTGGAAAATTTGGATGGAAAAAAAATACTGACGGCGAAAGATACTCAGGGAAAACTGCTCTTTAGCGGATCAGTTGAGACGAAGGAGGATCGGGATAAGATGCCTGCCGATGTTCGAGAGCGTTACGAAAAGTTACAGCGAAACGACCTACCCGCGGTCGCGCCTGGAACAGATGCCGACGAAGAGAATGAAGACGATGCCGATGCCGACGAGGATGACGACGCAACGCAATCGACTGACACGGTCTGCGCACGGGCGTGCTTTCACTCGTGCGCGATGCGAAGTGGGGTGGGGGAACTTCACAACGGCGGAAGCTTGAAGCAAACAAGTTAAAGGTTAACGATCTAGAGACTGAGGAGGAACTCCGTCGAGCGCGCCTTAACCTGGCCTGGCCAGCCGCTCGGCGGAGTTTTCCTTGCTGTCCGACAGACGCAATTTGCGAATATTAATCTTGCGCTTTCGGCGGGACCTTTGCCATCGGTCCGAGCCGGACTAGCATTTTTCGGAGAAGCCGATCCATCTTTGATAGGTGGAACGAGTTGTTCTCAACGTGTTGCCAAACAAATGCGGCGTTGCTGCCTGATTTTGATTCCTGCCCTCGCATAACGGCATTTTTCTTGCCGCCGTAAATCCACCCGTCTATAAACGAGAGCGCGTAATGATGCGGCTCCTTTTGCTCATAGCAGTCATTGCGTTTTCATCGCCGCTGCATGCGCAAACGTCGTCGCCTTCTGCTTCTCCTGCCCGCAGTGCTACAGCGTTGCAGGCGGCGCCATCTCTGGAGCAGCGCGTTGCAGACTTGGAAGCCTACGTGAACAATTCGGCGCGCGGTGCGGATTCAGCCAACGCGCCAGTCGCATCAAACATCTCTGGACCCGGTCCCGCGAGCAATGCCTGGATGATGACCTGCGCAGCACTGGTGCTTTTTATGACATTGCCAGGACTCGCGCTTTTTTACGGCGGTCTTGTCCGTGCAAAGAACGTTCTGTCCGTACTGGCGCAATGCCTGGGTATCGCCGGTCTGGTAACCATCATCTGGTGGATGGTGGGTTACTCTCTCGTTTTTTCCCAGGGATCGCCATTCATCGGCGGGCTGAAGTTTGCTTTTCTGCGCGGCGTCGATGGACGGCCGAACGGTGATTATTCGTACTGGGTCTCGCAGAATGTTTTCTCGATGTATCAACTGATGTTCGCAATCATCACGCCCGCGTTAATCATCGGCGCAGTGGCTGAGCGGATGAAATTTGCAGCCGTGCTGGTTTTTGTCGGGGTCTGGATGTTCGCCGTCTATTTCCCAATCGCCCACATGGTGTGGGGAATCGATGGCTGGATGAACGGAGTTTGGAACGCCGGTGCAAAAATTACCGCCATCGATTTTGCCGGTGGGACGGTCGTCCACATGAGCTCGGGCTGGTCGGCGCTGGTCTTGTGCATTCTGCTCGGGCACCGGCTTGGTTTTAGGAAAGAAATCATGGCGCCGCATAGCATGGTGCTTTGCATGGTGGGAACGGGTTTGCTCTGGGTTGGTTGGTACGGTTTCAACGCCGGCAGCGCTCTCGCGCCGGATGGAATAGCCGCAAACGCGTTCATGAGCACGACGCTTGCCACCGCGGTGGCTTCATTTACTTGGGCAATGCTAGAGTACGCGCTGCGCGGCAAACCGAGCGTACTCGGATTTTGTTCCGGTGCGGTGGGCGGGCTCGTCGTAATCACACCGGCATGCGGGTATGTCGGTCCCAGTGGCGCAGTGATCGTTGGAATTGCTGCAGGAATAGTTCCGTTTTTTGCCTGCACCAAATTGAAATCGTGGCTGGGCTATGACGACGCGCTTGATACTTTTGGCATTCACGCTGTTGGCGGAACACTCGGCGCGTTCCTGACCGGGTTACTCGCGACTGCGAGCGTGAATCCAAATCTCCTAGCAACCGTTACTGGACCGCCGAATCCCGCGACGCGGAACGGCCTTGTCGGGATTGTGGGGCACACCCTTTGGCTGGAGCAACTAAAAGCAATCGGGGTCACGATTGCGTTCGCGGTGGTGGGCAGCGCAATTGTCGGCGCCATCGTGAGACGGCTAATTGGCTTGCGCATCGCGCCTGAAATCGAGCGCCAGGGGCTCGACATCAATCAGCACGGCGAGGAGGGCTACATTACGTCGTGAAGAGCAAACCACGAAGCTACGGACTAAGGACTACGAGAGCGCACAAGAAGTACTGTTGTCCTCAGTCGGTCGTCTTGTGGTCATTGGCAAATGAACCGGGATAAGGAACATCTACAGCTGCTCGCGGTTTTTCATTACGTAGTCGCCGGCCTGGCCACTCTCTTTTGCTTCTTCCCACTTTTGTATTCGATTCTCGGTGGGCGCCTGCTCTATGCCACAAAACATCCGGGACCAAGCAATCAAGAACCGCCGCCGGCAGTCCTGGGTTGGGTTTTTATCGTGCTGGGCACGCTCTTCTTTCTCGCTGGCGTGGCGATGGCGATCTGTATTTTGATCGCCGGCCGATCGCTCGCGCTCTGCAAACGTTACTCGTTCGCACTCGTAATGGCCTGCATCGAATGTCTCTTCATTCCCTTCGGAACAATTCTCGGAGTGTTTACGATTGTTGTCCTTTCGCGCGAGTCGGTTAGGGCGTTGTTTTCCACTGCAGCTGCGCGAGCGTCGGGCTGAAACTGTCGAGGCGAAACCTCACAAACAAGGCTTCGTCAAGGTATCGGTGGCGCTGCGGCAGTCTTGAAAAAGGCGCAATGCTCGTTCTGTCAGAGCCGTTAGCTGCGAGCGCTCAACGTCCGGATCCCGCTGTGCCCACACTCTGCGCCGCCCGTTGCAATTGCTCAGCGTTAGCTTTCTTGACGTTCAAAGCACCCGGCTCGGCAGCGCCGTCGGGAACTTCAACCCACCGGCCCCCTGTATGGCTTCCTGTCGTCGCTGGCATCCACACCATGTGCTTGCCGCTCTTTGCAGGTGCGCTTGCTTGGGATGCCGACGCCGGTTTTAGGTCGAAATTCAGTTGTGTCGACTGATTAGCTTTGGTTTTCGTGTTCATGATCGATGCCTTAACCGCGCCATTAACTATCAACGTGACGCGGTAAACGCCAGGTGACAGACTTTCCGCGATATAGCGACCTTTTCCGTCGGTCTTGACCGTACCGAAGAGCTGTTTGCCGTCTTTCGACTCGATTCGAACATCCGCACCCTTTATCGCTTGCCCTTTTGCATCCTTTGCGACGCCTTGAATTGCTGATGGCCCAGCCCAAGCTGTCGCAATGGAAAGAACCAACCCGATGAACCCAATTTGAAGTGATTTAGTTGACATATAGATAGACCGTTACACTACTTCCTACAGAAAAAAATAAGCGAAGTTCCCGAAAATCATACTTCGAACGTTGGTGAAGCGATTTTGTGCGCTCCAGGAAGAGGGGAAGTTCCCAAAAACACGAAAAGGAGGCGAAGTCCCTAAATATTCTGCTTTGACAGTTCCAAAAGACGTAATCGACCGTTGCCGCGGGGCCTGCGAGGCGCTACGGTTTTGGAAACGTCAAAGCGACGTCCCAAATAAGAGCGCTGATGTTGGCCGTTGCTTCGTCCTAGCCCTTCCAAATTACCAATTACGAGCGGTGACGGTCTGAATGTTGGAACCGGAATGCGCCTTTCCGCCTTCGTCGACTTCGACCCAATTACCGCCGATATGGCTCCCGGTACGACTCGGCACCCACACCATATGCTTTCGACCCTTTGCAGTGTTACCTGCTTGGGACGTTGGCTTGAAATCGAAATTCAGCTGAGTCGGTTTATTCGCCTTGGTCTGCGTGTTCGGGATCGACACCTTGACCGCGCCGTTCACAAGCAATGTTACCCGGTAAACGCCCGGTTGCAGTCCCTGTGAACTATAGCGGCCTTTTGCATCGGTCTTAACTGTGCTGAACACCTGTTTTCCGTCTCGGGATTCGATCCGAATGTCTGTGCCTGTAATCGGTTCACCTTTTGCATCTTTGACAAATCCCTGAATCGTCGCTGGCCCGTCGGCTGGAATTTTGTTCGTTCGGACACCGGGTTCCAATGCGCGATCATCCACACTGATGTTGACTCCCGTCTCGGGAGGCGCACCGGCCACGTCTGCTGCAATTTTGTTCGTTCGCGGACCGGCTTCCAATGCGCGATCACGCGCACTCGTGGTGGATCCCGTGTCTGCAGGCACAGCGATCACATCTGCTGTAATTTTGTCCGTTCGTCGGTCGGCTTCCGATGCGCCATCACGCACGCTGCTGTTGAATGCCCTCTCTGGAGGCGCAGCGATCAGGTCGGCTGTAATTTTGTTGGTTCGCGGACCGGCTCCCAATGCGCGATCACGCACACTCGTGGTGGATCCCGTGTCTGCAGGCATAGCGATCACATCTGCTGTAATTTTGTCCGTTCGTTGGTCGGCTTCCGATGCGCCATCACGCACACCGCTAATAACTCTCGTGTCTGCAGGCGCAGTGGTCACTAGAGTGTTCGCGCGGGGCGGATCCAAATCTCCCGGAGACGTGTAATCCGGAACTGTTAATGGATTAGATGGATTCTGTACGGGCGTGCTAATGCCGAAACTGCTTATTCCTGTCGGATGACTTACATCGTGGGCGGAAAGCGAAACGCTAGGCGCTCTGGTCTCGGTAGAACCTTGTAAAACCGCAATGCTTCTGTCTGGGAGATTAAACTTCGACGCTCGGAAAGGTTCGCCGCGAAATAACGAAACCGTGGCCGCGCCCAAAAGTACACCCATAGCCGCTGCTCCAACTAGTTTGGGGTTACGCTGCGACCAGCGCCAGATCCGAGCTGGAGGTGAAACCGG
>WNGC01001216.1_pt1 | contig 15569 bp, 13 predicted proteins | sample 5400051 | NCBI WGS metagenome assembly WNGC01 (sample SAMN13153368, study PRJNA577476) | soil metagenome | isolation source: 20 cm soil or saprolite under grassland replicate 2 | place: USA:California | collected 2016-06-15 | reverse complement strand
TAGCTTGGCCAGGAACTCGCGTTTGGAACGCGCTCGACACGCCGCACGATAGTTCGCTCCCACAGATGCACCTGATCGAATCAACTGGTTGCCGATCGCGTCCGCACTTCGCCCCCGCGGGAGATCCTCGACCAGTGCGATTACCTCCAAGGCAAAAGCCTTCGTACGCTCCTTCAGGTTGAATTGCGGCACGACCTGACCTCACAATTCCGCATTCCGAATTCCGCATTTCGCATTAGAGATTTCTCGAGCGCACGTCCGACCAGAGCTCCCACACACTCAGGGCCCGCCCCGCCGGCAGGTCGGCTTCGATGAGCGCAAGGACTTCATCAACCTCTTCCCGAGTAGAGCCAGTATTCAGAGCGCCTCTAAAATGCGCATGCAACTGCATAGGCGCGTTTTGCATCGCAATCGCCGCCAACGTGCACAGCTCCCGTCGCTTCGCATCAAGCCCAGGCCGGCCCAGGATCTTTCCGTAAGCATCGACCACGACCAACGGCTCGATCGCCGGATGCAGCGACGCCAGATTGAGCATCAGCTTGTGGTATGTGCGCCCGTACACCTCGCCACAGGCCGCGACGCCGCGTTTCGTCCACCGCTCCCACTCGGGATGGGCGATCGGCTCGCCTTTCTCGCTCTCCAGCACCGGCCCCGCCACACCGCGCCACACCCCGAACGCCACCAGCGCCAGCGGGTACCCCACGTTGAGGAAGCTCTGCAGCAGCAGCTCGTCGACCCACTGCGGCGGTACATGGACCGCCCGAGCGGCCACCATCCGGTCGCGCAACTTGGTCTCGTCGCCCGTGGCCGTTGCGGCCGCGATCCGAACCAGCGCGAGCGTTTGCGGATCGAGCCCAATGGGCTTTTCGACGCTCACCTTAACATTCCGCAATCCGCATTCCGCAATCGTTTCATTGCGTTAGCCCCCCATTAACACGCATCTCCCCCACCGTTTCTCCTCGCGAATTCGTGATCGGTTTCTTGAGCAGCGATGCCGGCTGCGGCTTGAGGCCGAGCTCCGTGAGCACGGCCGCGATGGCCAGCGCGGACGCGAGGCTGTGGCCGTCCTCGACCTTGAGGCTCACGCCCAGCCCCTCGCGCACGAGCAGCGCGCTGTAGACGCCCTCGGCACCGACCTTCGTGACCACGCGACCGGGATGCGCGCGCATCAGCTCCGTACACGGGCGGCCCTCACCGGCCACCAATTCCGGGTGGTGGAGCATGGCTTCGAGGATAAATGCGTGATGCGAGATGCGGGATGCGTCGCTACGCATCTCGTATCCCGCATCCCGCATCCCGAGTCTGGCCCACGCCAGTGCCATGTTTCGCAACGGCAACGCAAACGTCGCGACGCCACACCCATCGACCGCCACGCCCAGCTCTTCCTTCGGCACATCCGTCCAGCGGCTCACAGATTCAAGGCAGCGCTGCTGCACCGGATGCTCGGCGCGCGCATAGAACTCCGTCGGCCAGCCGTGTGCCTTGGCGAGCGCCAACATGCCGGTGTGTTTGCCGGAGCAGTTCGAGTAGACCGCCGTCAAGCGCACGCCGCGCGTCTCGTAGTCTCTGGCGACCGCCTCGGACAGCGGCCGATGCGGCCCGCACAGCAGGTCACGCTCCGCACAGCCGATGCGACGCAGGAAGTCGCGGACCAGCGCCACTTGGGCCGGCTCGCTCGAATGCGACGCGCACGCGAGCGCCAGGTCTTGCCGGCTCAGTCCGAACCGTTCCACCGCCCCATCCTCGATCAGCGGCACGGCCTGAAACGGCTTGGCGGCAGATCGCCAGAACGTCCGGTACTCGGGGTCGCCCGCGCTCGCCACGAGACGGCCCGCGCCGTCGACGACGGCTACGTGGACGGTGTGGCGGGACTCCAAAACTGGTCCCCGCCAGGATTCGACCAACAATCAGACTCCTTTCGCCCGCGCAGTGCACTGCGGAACGCGGAATTCGGAATGCGGAATGTAAGGGCAGGCGTCGTGCCTCGCACGAACGTGCCCTTCGATTCCGCATTCCGCATTCCACATTCCGCATTGGAGTTGTATCATCCACGCGCATGCGCACCGCCCTTTTCCTCCTGCTGCTGACGCCGGCCGGCGCGTTCGCACAAGAGGCCTCGCCCTACCTCCCCATCAGTCACTGGAGCACGCCGTTCCTCGAGCACCTGATCGCCGCGGGCCGCATGGCCGACCCCTCGCCGCTCAGCCGCCCGTTCAAAGTCGAGCAGGTCGTGCGCGCGCTCGAGGCGGTCGACAGCAGCGTCGTGACCCGCGCCGAGTGGGCGGTCGTGAAGCAGATTCGCTCCGATCTGACGCGCCACATGCGCGGCCCGGCGTCGCGCATCGACATCCACGCCGCCACCGCCGCCAGCTCGCATGCGCGCCGCGATCCGTTGCGCGAAGCAGGACCGGGCCACGCCACGTTCTCCGGCGGCGCGGCGCTGACGCTCTACTTCGGACCGGCGGTGCTCGTCAGTCATCCGTATTTCGACACGCGACTCAAGTGGGATCCCGATTATTTCGGCAAGAAGGATCGCGTCGTCGCGGGACGCACCGCCGAGGCGTACATCAGCGCGCAGTGGCGGTTCGGTGAGCTGTTCTTCGGGAGCGTGGATCGCAATTGGGGGCCGCGCATCACCGACGGCTTGCTCGTGTCACCCAACCCCTACAGCTACGATCAGCTCGATCTCCGCATCGGCACCGAGGGGGTGTATCTCGAGGGGCTCCTGACACAGCTCGATGACCTGCCCGACACGTCGGGAGCGACCGAGCATCGCTACTTCATCGCGCATCGCTTCACGGTCCGGCCACCGGGGAACACGACGTTTTCGCTGTGGGAGGGGACGATGGTGGCCGGCGTAGACCGCCACCTCGAGCCCTGGTTCGCGAACATCTTTACCCTCGGCCTGGTGCAACAATACGACCAGAACTCGCAAGCGAACAATCTCGTGGGCTTCGACGTCACGACGCGGGTCAAGCGCACTCAGCTCTTCGCCTCGCTGCTGCTCGACGACATCCAGGTCGACAGAACTGCCGCGGGCGACAAAGAGCCGCCCTCTTACGGCTTCACGTTGGGCGCTCAAGGCCGGCTGTCGCGCTTCGGGTGGACCGCGTTCTACACCCAGGTCTCCAATCTCACCTATCGCACGCCCAATCCGGCCGAAACGGTCATGCGCCGTGGCGTCGGGCTTGGCCGCAACTTCTCCGACTACGATCAGCTCACGCTGCGCGCCAGCATGATCGCCGGTCCGAGCGTCCTGCTCGAACCGGAGGTCACGCTGCTGCGGCAGGGCCAGGGCGACTTTCGCCTGCCCTACCCTGCGGTGGCGCAGTACGCGTCGACGCCGACGCTGTTTGCCGGAACCGTTGTGCGGACGACGCGCCTTGCCCTCGCTGCTCGTGTGATTCATGGACGCTGGGTGTTGTCGGGCGATGGCGGCGTGCACCTGATCGCGAATGGTCCGGAAAAAACGCGCTGGGTGGGGACGGTGCAACTGACCTGGCAAACGAAGAAGGAAGGCCGCATACCGTGACCGACACCAGACTCACGCGCGACCGCATCGAAACCCTTCTCCGCAAGATGACCACGACCAAGGTCGTCGTGGTCGGCGACGCGATGCTCGACGTCTACCTGGTGGGCGAAGTCGAGCGGGTTTCGCCCGAGGCGCCGGTGCCCGTCGTCACGGTGCACGCGAGCCGCCATGGTCTCGGCGGCGCGGCCAACGTCGCCGCGAACGTCGCGGCGCTGGGCGCCGAATGCCGGCTGGTCGCCGTTGTCGGCGAGGACGGGCGCGGCACGTCCGTGCGCAGCGAGCTCGACGACCTGCAGCTCAGCACGAGCTATCTCGTCACCGACCCGGGGCGTCCCACGACGTCCAAGACGCGCGTCGTGGCCCGCGGCCAGCAGATGCTGCGCATCGACGAGGAGATCGACAATCCCGTCTCGGCGCGCGTGATGGAGCAGCTCGGCGCGGCGCTCGAGGGGGCGCTGCGCGATGCCGATGCCTTGTTGTTCGAGGACTACAACAAGGGCACGCTGGTACCGCAGGTGATCGAGCGCGCCCTGACGCTCGCCAAGAAGCGCAGCCTCCCGGTGGTCGTTGATCCCAAGTTCAAGAACTTCTTCGCGTATCGAGGAGCGACGGTTTTCAAGCCGAACCGCCGCGAGCTGGAGCTGGCGATGGGCGCGGCGCTCGACCTCGCCCACCCCGATGCGCTGCCCGACGCGCTCACCAAGCTCGCCGTCGACAATCTGCTCCTCACGCTCGGCGGCGAAGGGATGATGCTCGTGACGAAGGACCAGGAGATCACGCGCATTCCCACGATGGCGCGCGAGGTGTTCGACGTCTCGGGCGCGGGGGATACGGTGACGGCGTGGGTCGGCACGGCGCTCGCGGCCGGCGCCAGCGTCCGCGAAGCGGCACATATCGCGAACTTCGCCGCCGGCATCGAGGTCGGAAAGGCCGGCGTGGCGACGGTCTCAGGCCCGGAAGTGCTGGCGGTGCACGAGGCGTACTACGACCAGCTCGGGAAACTGCGGCGGGAGGGATTGTTGTAACGACATAGGGGCGCAGCATGCTACGCCCCTACGTAAAAAACATTCGGTTCGGCTGATCCCTACGGCGTCGCTGGTTTCTGCGCCGATGCCGCGTCGCGCTTCGCCTGCCGCTCCGCCGCTTCCGCATCCTTCTCCGACAGACCCAGACCCTGCAGCGTCTGGCCGATGCTCTTCCCGCTCTGCACCCCGCTCAGAATCGCCTCCGTGGTGATCGCGGAGTTCTTCGAGCCGAGATTGTGCGCCAGCATGTTGGCGGCGACGAACTGGCCGCGCGTCAGTTTGGGATTGGCCTGCCGCGCAGACTCGAACGCCGTCTGGAGCGCCTCAGGCGTGGTGCCGAGTTTGGTCGCGATCCCTTTGAACGAGTCGCTGCCCTTCGGCTGCATGGCGGCGTTCGAGGAATTGGCGGAGTTGGCCTTGGGGTTTGACGGATGCGACATCGGGGTGGTCCGCACGCGGGGGGCTGGCGACTTGCCCTGCGCGCTTGCAACGCTAGCCACGCCAAACGTGGCGACGGCGATCCCGATGACGAGCTTGGTGATGCGCTTCATACAATCCTCCGGTTGTGGGAATCTCCCTAGGCTGAGGGACTCCCGGAACCTGCGAAACGTCACGTTTTAAGTCTCCGCCGGGTCTAAAGAATCGTGCGTCATTCCCCGTCCTGGCTCGGCCTGGCTGCTTTCCTCGCCGGCGCCTCGCTCGCGGCGCAGTCGTCCGTCTCCGCCGGTGTTTCGGCCGGGTCGGCGAAGCTCAGCGACCAGCGCTCCGAGCAGGCGGTTTCTGGCGTCGTGACCCTGCAGGCCGCGCCGTGGCTGACGCTGTCGACGATTCCCTCGGTCGTGCATGTCCGAGACGTCGTGAATGGGCGCCCGGTGACGAGCAACGGCGTCAGCGATCTCCCGTTCTCCGCTGCGGCCGCGCACGCGTTCGCGGGGCCAGGCGCCCCGACACTCGCCGGCGCGCTGACGGTCGTTTTGCCGACGGGGAACGCGGCCTGCGGCCTCGGCAGTGGCCAGACGTCGGCCGGGATCGATGTCGGTTTCGCCGCGACTCCCGATCACAGACTCCATCTCTCCGCGGATGCAAGCCGCAGCATCAGCCACGTATCCAGCCAATCGACCCTCACCGCGCCCCGCGCGACCTCGCTGCTCGTGGGCGCCGGCTACGACGTCGCGCCGAGCTGGCGGGCCGACGCCTCACTTGGCATCGACGTCGGTCCGACCGACTCGGCGCAGGCATTGAGCCGGGTGGTGGGCGGCGGCGTGACGCATCGAATCGGGAGTCTGCTCGCGCTGACCGTCGACGGGGGCGTTGGCCTCACCGCGGGATCCCCGAAATGGGTGCTGACGATCGGCCTGGGCCGCGTGTTCGCGGGAACGTCGCCCGTGGCCCTGAACGCACCACTCAAGCGTCTCAGGTCCGACTTTACGGGCGGGGTGAATCGGCAAAGCGGGTCGGGGAAAATCGGCTGTCGTTAGGGCCCATCTGTTCGCCGCAGTTCGACATTCTATATTCGACAACGTTGCGCGGGCCCTTAGCTCAGCGGTTAGAGCAGCGGACTCATAATCCGTAGGTCCCAGGTTCAAATCCTGGAGGGCCCACTGACAACCAATGTCCAATGATCAATGAGCAATGATCAATGATCGATGTCCTGCGGAATTGTGTACCAGTTTCGCGCGAGTTCGGTTCGGTCCTCGACCCTTCTTGGTGCAAGACTGCGGCATGGCGAGGCACGACCTGGAAGATCGACTGATACGCTTTGGGAGTACCACCTGTGGTTTAGCGGAGCGATTCCCACGGACACCGCTCGGGCAACATGTGGCGCTTCAGTTGGTCAGGTCGAGCACATCGCCATTTGCAAACTACGGGGAAGTTCAATCCGCTGAATCGCATCGAGTTATTGGCAATCCTGACCACAAGTATCAAGGCTGCGAGACGCAATGGGGAGCGCGGCGCGAATGACCATTGATCATTGTACATTGATCATTGATCATTGATCATTCCGAAGGCCCGGGTGGCTAGCTCAGCTGGTTAGAGCGCCGGTCTCACATACCGGAGGTCACAGGTTCGAGTCCTGTGCCGCCCATTGGCAATGCGAAATGCAGAATTCGAAATGCGGAATTGAAAGGAAAGGTCGTGGGTCTATCGAACCCTGCCTGTAAATTTCGCATTTCGCATTTCACATTCCGCATTTGATCATGCGCCGCGTCCTCGTCATCTCCCAAACCTATCTGCAACCCACGCATCGGGGAAAACTCCGCGCCCTCGCCGCGCGCGGGCTCGAAGTCACCGTCGCCATTCCGCAGCGCTGGCGCGAGCCGTGGTTCGGCCAACCGATCGACGTCGCGTGGGAGCGCCAGGGCGGCCTCGAAGTGTTTCCGCTGCCTGCGCGCGGCATGGGAGACAAAGCCGACTTCGCGAAAGCCACGTACGGCCGCCGCGCCCTCAAGGCGCTGCTGCGCGACCGGCGTCCCGATCTCGTCCAGGTAGAGGAAGAGCCGAGCACTCTGGCGGCGCGCCAGGTATTCAGTGCCGCCCGCGGCCTCGGCATCCCGGTCGTGTTGTTCACGCATCGGAACGTCGAGCTGCAGCTCGATTGGTGGCTCTCCCTGAAGCATCGGCGTATGCTGCGGCGGCTCACGGGCCTCATCGCGGGCAGCGATCTCGCCGGTACGCTGGTGCGGCGCGACGCGCCCAAGCTCCCCATCGCCGTGATCCCGCAGCTCGGCGCGGCGGCACCGCACGAGCCACAACACGTGCCCCATGAAGGCCTCGCGATCGGATTCGTGGGCCGTTTGGTTCCGCAGAAGGGACTCGATAATTTGTTGCAGGCGCTGGCGCTGCAGCGCGCCGCCAAGTGGCGCCTCACGATCGTCGGCGACGGCCCGGACCGCGAACGGCTCGAGCAGCTCGCCACCGAGCTCCGCCTCGCCGCGCGCGTGCGCTGGACCGGCGGATTGCCGGCCGAGCACGTCACAAACCTCTGGCCGGATCTCGATGTCCTGGTGCTGCCGTCTCGATCGTCGGACGCATGGCGCGAAACCAACGGCCAGGCGCTCGTGGAAGCGATGGCCCACGAAGTGGCGGTGCTGGGCACGGACAGTGGAATCATTCCGGAGCTGATCGGAGACGCAGGCCTCGTCGTACCCGAGGGCGATCTGCAGGCGCTGGCGGGCGCAGTCGAAAGACTGACGGATCAGGGAACGCGACGGTCGCTCGCGGCAGCCGCACGTGCACGCGCACTGCGATTGTACTCTGATGATGCGATTGCGGAGAGGACCCTTTCGTTTTGGCAGCAGATAGTCAAATAGTGTCTACCGTCCTCCTGGTACCCGATCTCCCGCTCGAACGCTGGGCGTCGATGGACAGGTATGCCCATCGCCTGCACGATTGGCTCGAGAGCGGTGAGTTCGGATTTCACGTCCGCTTGGCGGCCCACATCGGAGCGCTGACGCGCGATTCGGTGGGTCGGCGAACGGGTGCCGACAAGCGCAACAGTCGCGGCACGGCCTTCGTGCGGTGGTGGACGCAACCGGTCGATCCCTCGCGCTTCGTCTTGCCCGGTCCCCTCCACGGGCCACAGCAGTGGGCGGCCCGCTACTACTTCTATCCGTGGCGAGTCAAGCGCGAGGCCAAGCGCGCCGATCTCGTGCACGTGCTCGACCACAGTTACGCGCACATGATCGAGAAGGCAGGCCGGCGGCCCGTCATAGTGACTGTGCACGATCTCATGCCCGTCGTGGTGCTGCGCTCGCCGACCGACAACTGGCGCGAGGGCTGGCGCGAAGGTGTGCGCACGCGCTTTCTGCGGCAGGCACTCAAGGCGCTGCGGCAGGCCGATGCCTACATCGTCGGCACGCAGTGGCTCAAATATGAGCTCGCCACCTGGCTCGGCACGGACAAGAGCATTTTCGTCGTCCCGTTCGGCGTGGATCGCGCGTTTTACGGCGAGTCCACGGTCGCGCGCGAGCGCGGCCGCCGCGATTGGCGAATTCCCGAAGAGGCGTTCGTCGTACTGCACGTCGGCAGCACCGTCGATCGCAAGAATGTCCCGCTCGTCATCCAGACGGTTGCGCGGCTGCGCCAGCAGATTGATGCCTATCTCCTTCAGGTCGGCGGCCGCTTCACGCCCGAGCAGGAGCAACTGATCGATCGGCTCGACATGCGCGCCGTCGTGCGCAGCATCGCCTCCGCCGACGAGACGGCGCTGCGCCGCGCCTATCGTACGGCAGACGTCCTCCTCTTTCCTTCCTTATATGAGGGGTTCGGGTTCCCGGTGCTCGAGGCGTTTGCGTCGGGGCTGCCGGTCGTCACGTCAGGCGCCGGCGGCTTGAAGGAGGTCGCCGGCGGTGCCGCGGTCGTGGTCGAGGGGCGCGATCCGGGCGATTACGTGCAGGCGATCGAGCAACTCGATGACCCCGAGGAGCGTGAGGAGCTGATCCAGCGTGGCTGGGGCCGGGCGCGCCAGTTCACTTGGCAGCAGACGGCAACCTTGACGGCAGAGGTCTACAAGCCACTGTTTTGATTGGAGAGCGCAATGAAACGGTTAGTACTTCCTGGCCATGGTACCTCAGATTCAGGCGTGGGAGATTTCCGGGTATCGATCCAAATCGCGCGCGCGAAGGGTGAAAGGTTCGAGCCGTTGCGAGCTCTCGTGGACACCGGCTCCACGTTCACCTGGGTGCCGCGAGACGTGCTCGAACGTCTCGGCGTCAGCCCGGAACAGGAGTGGCCATTCGAGTTGGCCGACGGTCGCGAACAACGTTATCCGGTGGCGTGGGTACAGATCAAAGTCGAGGAGCGCCGCGAGCAACCAACGATTGTTGTGTTCGCACCGCCAGGGTCCGAACCGATCCTGGGAGTTGTCACATTAGAGGAGTACCTGCTCGCAGTCGATCCCGTCCATCATCGCTTGATCCGGGTGTCAGGACTCGCCAAGCCCGCAGCCTAGCCTGATCAGCAGCATTCGCGTCTTCTGTCAACCGTTTGCTGTTCGTCCGGCACCGTGCGCTCAGGCACGACGCGCCCGGTGCAGGAATTCACTGACGTTCTTGACCTCCTGCAGCCGCTGCTCGGGCGTCATTCGTAGGATGCCGGGCACCTCGGCCAACATGTGCGACCCCACAACGACGCGCGGTTCGAGCTGCGCGTTCACTTCCAAGCCGAGGGCGGCGAGCAGCCGCTGCAGCGTCTCCCAGGTCGGACTCGTTCGCCCCTGCTCGATGCGGGCGATGACGGACTGGGCTGTCCCGGCGCGGCGCGCCAGCGCCCGCTGGCTGAGACCCGCCCGCGTGCGGGCTTGAAGCAGGATTTCGGCAGCACTGGTCACGACTGATGATAGCGAATTAGCTATCGCTGGCAAGTGTTGAGCGGAGTCCAGTAACAGGTTGACAGTCCAAGAGTTACCAAGCAAGTTCTTTTTTCTCTAAAGCCCTTGGGGTTGTGTTGAGGACGAGAACACTCGCTGCACTGGTGCTGAGTCTCTGCGCGCTCGGCGTCGTCGCTCCGCGCACCGACGCCCAGAACCTGCCGCAGGGCCTGGCGAATCCTGACGCCATCCGGCAGCGAATCCGAGAGTCGGGGCTCTCTGCCGACCAGATCCGTTCCCGGCTGCGCGCGAGCGGCTATCCGGACAACCTGCTCGACGCGTACCTCGGCACAGGTGCCCCGGAAGCGGGCGCTCAAACCGGGTCGGTGGCCGAGCTCTCCGCAATCCAAGCCCTAGGCTTCGGTCCCGTCGGCTCGAGCCAGCAAGGACTGGATACGGGAATGATCCGGTGGCGGGGCGACACGCTCGTGTCTAGGAGCAACGTTTTCGGCGTGGACGTCTTCCGCCGCACGACCACGCAGTTCCTGCCGCTCCTCTCAGGGCCCGTCCCGCCCGACTACCACTTGGGGCCGCGCGACATGCTCGTCCTGATTCTCACGGGCGACGTCGAGCTCGCCTACACGCTGCAGGTGACGCGCGAGGGGTTCGTCTTCATCCCCCAGGTCGGGCAGGTGTTCGTCAGCAATCTCACGTTGACCCAGCTGCGTGATGTGCTGTACACTCGCCTCGGGCGCGTGTACTCCGGGGTGCGCCGCGGCGCGAACGCGACGACGCGGTTCGACATCTCCGTAGCCAACGTACGGGCGAACCAGATCTTTGTGGTGGGCGAAGTGGCGCAGCCAGGGGCGTACCAGATCAGCTCGCTCGGCACGGTGCTCACGGCACTGTACGCGGCGGGCGGTGTGACCGAGCGCGCGAACATGCGCCGCATCGAAGTGCAGCGCCTCGGCAAGCCGGTCGCGGCGCTCGATCTGTACGATTACTTGCTCCGCGGCGACACCCGCAGCGATATCCGGCTCGAGACGGGCGATGTGGTGTTCGTGCCGGTGCACGAGACGCGAGTTCAGGTCTCGGGAGCGGTGATTCGGCCCGGGATTTACGACCTCCAGGCCGGCGAGCAGCTCGGCGACCTGCTCGCGGCGAGCGGCGGCTTCCGCGCCGACGCTGCACTGCAGCGCGTGACGGTGCACCGGATCCTTGCCGCAGCCGAGCGCGGGCCGGGGCGCGCGCCCCGTGCGGCCCTGGACGTCGCGCTCGCGGTGGCTGCACGCGCGCCAGTCGGTGACGGGCAAGGTACGAGTTACCGCACGCCGGCGCTGGGCGCACCCGGCATCCGCGTGCCGGCGTTGTCCCTCATGGACGGTGACTCCGTGGTCGTCGATTTTCTGCCACCCTTGAGCGAAACCTATTACGTCGCGATCGCCGGCCGCGTGAACAAGCCGGGACGCTTCCCGTGGCGGCCGGGCATGACGCTGCGAGACCTCGTGCAGCTCGCACGCGGGCCCAAGATCGGGGCGTACTTGAAGGAGGCCGAGATCGCCCGGCTCCCCGAGGACCGCTCGCGGGGGCAGCTGGCGACGACGGTGCGTGTGCCGCTCGACTCGACCTACCTGTTCGAGCGTACCCCGGACGGCCGGTTCGTCGGGCCGCCGGGCGTGGCGGTGCCCGCGAGCGGCGCGGCCGAAGTGCCGCTCTCGCCGTACGACAACGTGCTGATCATGCAGGAGCCGCAATTCGACCTGCAGCGTGCGGTCATCGTGAGCGGCCAGGTGCGCTACCCGGGGACGTACTCGCTGCGCTCCAAGGAGGAGCGCCTGGCGGACGTGATCGAGCGCGCGGGCGGCCTGACGCCGCAGGCGTACCCGGAGGGCATCCGGTTCGTGCGGTCGGCGGACGGCGTCGGACGGGTGAACGTCGAGCTGACGCGGGCGCTGCGCGACAAGGGATCCTCGCACAACGTCATCATGCAGCCCGAGGATTCGATTTTCATTCCCGAGTACCAGCCGACTGTCAAGGTAATGGGCGCAGTGAACGCGCCAGGGAGTCTGCTGTGGCGCCGCGGTGCCGACCTCGACTATTACATCAGCGCAGCGGGCGGCCTGGCGGCAAACGCCGACGGCGGCCGCGTCAGCGTGCGCTACGCCAACGGCGACGCGCGCACACGCAGGAAATGGCTCTTCGTCTCGAGCAAGCCGACGCCGGGACCGGGCTCCGAGGTGTTCGTGCCGACGAAGCCGACCGGCGAAGGGACGAACCCGGTGGCGCTGCTGGGTGGCATCGCGCAAATCCTGTCGAGCGTCGTGGCGATCGTCGTGGTGTTGCGGGCGAAGTAGCGCCGCGCTCAGGTCTTCGCTGCGGATTCGTAAACGCGGATCAATTCCCGTGCCATCCGCTCGCTTGTAAACATCGCGGCGCGGGATCTCCCGCGCTCCACGAGCTCCGCCCGCGCCACCTCGTCCTCTAATACTTTGCGCGCGGTGGTCACGACCGCCTCCTGATTCGCGGGGTCGACGAGCAGCGCGCCATCACCGCACACTTCGGGCATCACAGTTCGATTCGAGGCTACGACGGGCGTACCGAGGGCCATCGCTTCGAGCGGCGGCATCCCAAACCCTTCGGCCATCGACAGGAAGAGCAGGCATTTTGCATGGACGTACAACGCCTGCAGCTCGGGCGTACTGAGTCGATGCATGTGCGTAACGAGATCTTCGTTGCCGTCGTGCGCCCAGGCATGACGGATGTCGGTAGCCCCAAAATCCTCAGGACCCACGACGACGAGCCCATCAGCCAGCCCCATGTCCCGAAGCATGCGAGTCACCCGCGCGGCGAGCGGAAAATTCTTCCGCGGGTCCAACCGGCCCACCGTCAAAACAAAGCGCGGCGGCAGGCGTGTGCCGATTCGCGCCCACGCTGCTTCGATCGCGCGCCGGTCGGGACTGGTCCATTCCTGTCCGAGTCCCGGCGGTACGACCGCGACCTTTCCTGGCGACACACCAAACCGCTCCACGATGCGGTCCTTCCAGTAGCTCGAGTCGGTGGTGATCAGCCGGGCAGCTCGCGCCGACAGGCGTCCCAGTAAAGCCATCTGCCCACGTCGCCGCGCGGGGGCATACTCCGGAAAGTCCAGATATACGAGGTCGTGGATTGTGACGACGAGGCCCGGCGCGCCGAACCACGGCCCGTAATAGTTGACGTGGAATGCGTCGCACCGATCGCGGCGGGCGAGCCAGGGATAGACGAATTGGATTCGGAAATGCGACTGGTGGACGGGGATTCGCCGGTGCACGAAATGCGAACCCGAAAAATGGCCTGCCGTCAGCGAGGGGTCGAAGCTATAGAGCCAGTATTCGTGAGTCGGGGGCAGGTGTGGCAGGAGATTGAGCCAAACCGAAGCAGTCCCCTGAGGTGGTCCGTTCAAGACATGGACGTCAATCCCGATCCGCACGCCGCGCTCAGGCCAGCCCTCTGGCCACGAGTTGCTCGTGGGCCTGGTCGAAGCGGTCCACCGCCTGCTGGCCACGTACCCACGTGACGAGCTGACGCATGCCCGTATCGAAAGCCACCCGGGGTTCGTAGCCGAGCAACGTCCGCGCGAGGGTGATGTCCGCGTAGCAGTGCCGAATGTCGCCCTCCCGAAACTTGCCGAGCACCGTGGGCGCGAGATCACGAGCATCGAGCGCATCGAGAATCGCGTCCGCCACCTGCCGCACGGTGGTGTGCCGGCCGGTGCCTACGTTGACAGCCTGATAGTCCGCGCGGTCGGTCTCGAGCGCGAGCAGATTCGCCTGGACCACATCGGACACGTGCACGAAGTCCCGGCTTTGCTTCCCATCCTCGAAGACGACCGGCGGCTGTCCGTTGAGGACGCGCGCGCTGAAGATCGCCGCGACACCGGTATAGGGATTGGAGAGGGCCTGACGCTCGCCGTAGACGTTGAAGTAACGCAGCGCGACGGTCGGAATGCGATACGCGTACCCCACGGTCAGGAACAGCTCCTCATGATCGCGCTTGGTGATGGCATACACCGAGGTCGGCTGGAGCGGTTTCGACTCCGGTGTGGGAATCGGCGTGAGCGGCGCGCCCGTCGTCGAGTCGCGCATCTCCCACTCCGCCCGCTCCAGCCGATCACGCCCGCGCAGCCGCGGGGCGCGCATCTCGCCTTCCGGGGTGCGGTACGCTCCCTCCCCGTACACCGACATTGACGAGGCGACGACAACCTTGCGAATGCGACTGCGCTGCTTCACGATCGCTTCGAGCAGCACGCCGGCACCGCCGGTGTTCACCTGACAATACCGAGCGATGTCGTACATCGATTGCCCCACACCGACGAGCGCCGCCTGATGCAGGACGACGTCGATCCCCTCGAGCGCACGCGTTACGACTTCCGGATCGGTCACCGACCCGCGAACCAACTCGGCCGCCGGATTCCAGTAGGCCGGCAGTTTCCGCTCTGGGCCGTGGACCTGCTGCTCGAAGGTGTCCAGTACCCGGACGCGATCGCCGCGCTTGATGAGGGCGTCGATCAGATGCGACCCCACGAATCCGGCGCCGCCGGTCACCAGCACGTGCTCAGGCACCTGGTTCCCCCCTCTGAGTTGAGTCCACCACCACGGCCCCGGTGTACGCCACGTCGGGCCGGGGCGACGCGTGGTACTCACCGGCCACTGCCCGTTCAAGGATCCGTTCGTATCCCATCACGACGTCGTCCCATTGATAGGCCTGCCGGATACGCTGGCGGGCGCGCTCTCCCAGATGTCGCACCAGGCCCGGCTCGACCAAGGTGCGGCGGATCAGTCTGGCGAGGTCGTCAGGGTCTTTTCGATAGAGCAGCGCGGCATCGCCGACAACCTCTGCATTGAACGGGACATCGAGTGCCAGCACACAATTGCCGTAACCCATCGCCTTGAGGAGCGCGGGATTGGTACCCCCCACCTCATTGCCGTGGACGTAAGCGAACGCTCCGCAATGCAGCTCACGGATATGCCCGGGTGCATACACCGCGCCGAGGAAGACGACGCGGGGATCGGCGCGGCGTCGCAACTCCTCGACGAAGCGGCTGCGATAATTCGCCGCGCCCGCGATGACGAGGCGCTTCTCCGTTACGACACGGGCGAACGCCTCCACAGTGAGATCCGCGTTGTTTTCGGGTTCGAGCCGGCTCGCCACCAGGAAGTACGACCCCGGCTCCAGTCCGTATTGGCGCAAGATCTCGGGGCGCTCGGGACCTTCCACCCGGGCTCCGTAGGGCACGAACGTCGAGGGCGTCCTCCACCGCTCCAGATAATACCGCTGGATCGCCATGGAGTCGGAGATCACGCGATCGGCGACCTTGGCGCTCAGCCACTCTGCCGCCACGTAGTAGGCGCGACCCACGGGGCCCCACTTGCGCCGCCGCCACTCGAGCCCGTCCACGTTCAACACGACAGGTGCGCGACCTCCGACCTTCGCTAACAGCGCTACGGGCGCTGTCCCCGCGTTGAAGTAGAGCAGCACGTCGAAGCTCGCCCGCACGGCGTCCCATGTCGCCGCGAGCGTGTGCGTGATCGTACCGAGAGATTTGCGCTCGATATGCCGGACGTACCGCAGACGGACACCCTTGTACTCAACCGGGTCGCCCGGCGCGTTCCCGCGGCGACAATACACGGTGACCTGGTGGCCGCGCTGCGCGAGCCCCACACTGACC
>WNGC01002360.1_pt1 | contig 15579 bp, 14 predicted proteins | sample 5400051 | NCBI WGS metagenome assembly WNGC01 (sample SAMN13153368, study PRJNA577476) | soil metagenome | isolation source: 20 cm soil or saprolite under grassland replicate 2 | place: USA:California | collected 2016-06-15 | reverse complement strand
ACTGCATATTCGGGAAATTCGTAACCGATGTTTTCGAGGGAAAATTCGAGCCGTTCCGCCAATCGCTCCGTGTTCGTGATTGCGTCGGGTAAATCACGAAAGATCGCGCACATCTCCGCGTCGCTCTTCAAATGACGTTCGGCGTTTTGGGTGAGTAATTTTCCGGCGAGATCGAGATGGGTGTGCTCGCGAATGCAGTTGAAAACATCCAGCACCTGGCGCCCGGACGGTTTGGCATACTGCACCCCATTGGTCGCGATCAACGCCAATCGAAATTTCGAGGCGAGATCAACCAGCGCCCGATTAATCCGATCTTCGCCCCGCAAAAAATGCCGCTGAATTTCGACATACACATTTTCGCGGCCGAACACGTTGATCAAACATTGCGCACGATCCTCAACAGTCTGGGGAGCGCAGGCTGCTAGCCTGCTGTTTGCGGCAGCCTGCCGCAAACCTGGAACAAAACGCCCCGCACGTGGAGAATTTGCGTCCGGCAAGCTGCCGGACGCTGCAGGCTGGCAGCCTGCGCTCCCCAATCCGAAGAGTACCACCAAGCCCTGCGCAAATTCCGGCAGCTCCTCCCACTTCACTGCGCACTCCCCTTTTACCGCGCTACGCAGATGCGCCTGGGTGAGTAGAGAACAAAGATTGGCGTAGCCAAGACGGCTTGCCACTAGCACCGGCAGCACGCTGCCATCTTCCATTGCCGCTCCGATGATTGGGCGAACTTTTTGCTCACGCGCCGCCACGGAAAATCGCTGCGAACCATAAACCCCGTGGCGATCAAGCAACCCCAGCGCAGGCATTTCCAACTCAGCCGCGACTTGGGCCAGCTGTTCCGGAAATGACGCGCCCCGTAAAAAACTAAAGGCGCTGTTAGCATGAAGTTCGACGTAGGGCATACTCCAATTGTGGTCATCCCGAGCGCAGTCGAGGGATCCCGCCATGTTACCTTCAAGGTTTTGCAACGGGATCCTTCGACTCCGCTACGCTCGCTCAGGATGACGGTGGATTGTTGCTAATCATAAATCCCATCGAGCGCCCACCCCATCTGATCGCAATGACAGCGCGCAATGACGCCATTCTCGATTTCCACATCCCATTCCACCCGCGCCCAGGCGCGCTCGTCCCACCAGTTTCCCGAAAGCGGAAATGGCCCTTCCTGCCTCATCGTCGTGCCCTCCACTGCCAGTCCGGCTCGGACTTCCGCGGCGCGCACATGAGCGGGCCGATTATTTTCCAATAACACCGTCGCCTTTTTGCGTTTCCGAAAACGCCGCAATGGAACGCATCCCCTCACCGCTCCATTCACCCCGTCATCCCGAGCGCAGTCGAGGGATCCCGCGATGTTACCTTTCAGATTCCGCATCGGGATCCCTCGACTCCGCTCGGGATGACCAATTTCTGGCTCAGGGTGACCGAAGTCCCACGCGAACGGCTCCATCCGAAACGCGTCCGGCCGATGTGTTTCCTCCAGCACCGGCGTACCGACACGATCCGCTCCGAGCAATCCGACCAGACGCGCCAGTGTCTCATGCAATTGCATGGGATCGCGCAATGCTGTTTCGAAAAGTCCAAACTGCTGTCGCACCGAACGTGACGGCTGCGCTTCCAGTTCAATGGCAACAATCGGATGCTTGGAAGTAAAGTTTTCCAGATGCGTGTGCAGCATCCGAAAAAGGATGTCTTCATTGTTGGTCGGCTGCGGAATTTTGAAAATGCGTTCGTACTGCGATTTGTCAGCGAAAGTAATGCGCAGGCGCAGTTCTTTGGCGACGAGATAGATGGTGTTTAATCGCGTCGCCAACTGCTGCAAAAATCGTCGCAAGATAAAGAGCAGTGGTTCGATGGTCTCAATTTCGTTTTCAAACTCAAAACTTTCGATGAACGATTCTGGCGGAGAAACCAGTTTCAAAATTCGCTCCGCCCGGCCATTGGCGCGTTCCCACAGTTCAACCGCGCGCGCTCCGAGGCGCGCGGCCAGATCATCGCGTGGCAAGGCCGCGAGTTGCCCAAGGGTGTGAATCCCCCATTGATGTAGTATCGAAAGAATGCGTTCTGTTTCTTTGACGCGTTCGATTTGTTTGACCGTGCCTGCCGGTAAAACCGCAGGCGCAATGGACAAAGCAGGCGCTCTCACCCGCCAACTTAAGATACCTTGAGGATATGTTCAAGCGAACATAATCATCCCGAGCTCCGCTCAGGATGACCGGTTCTAAGTACCGCTCACACAATCTCCACCGGACACTTCGGCAGCGCACTCATGAAGGCCCGTCCGTATGGTTTCGTCACGATTCGATTGTCGAGAATCACGATAATGCCGCAATCACTTTTGGTGCGAATAAGGCGGCCGACTCCCTGACGCAATTTCAAGATCGCTTCCGGCAGCGAGTATTCCGTGAAGGCGTCGCCACCGCACGCTTCGATATTTTCGAGTTTCGCCTCGATTAAGGGATGATCGGGAACGGCGAAAGGTAAACGCGTGATGATGACATTCCGCAAAGCGTCACCAGGAACATCGACGCCGCCCCAGAAGCTGTCGGTGCCAAAGAGGACACTGCGCGGCGTCCTTTTGAATTGGTCGAGCAATTTCGTCCGCGGCAGACCGCCACCTTGCACCAGCAAATTTAAATCGTGTTCCGCACAAAAATTTTCTATTCGCGCCGCCAGCTCCTGCATCGCCCGATAATTCGTAAACAGGACAAAGGCGTGGCCGTCGGTTTGCCCGACGAAATGTTCGATCCAATGCGCCAGCGCTTCTTCATAACCTGTGTCCCGCGGATCGGGCATTTTGCGAACGACAAACAGCTTCATCTGCTGATTGAAATTGAATGGACTCCCTAGCTGCCGGGGCTCGGCTTCTTCCGCGCCCACCCGATTGCGAAAATAGGCGAGATCTTTTCGCCCCACTCCCAGCGTTGCGCTGGTCATGACACAGGTGCGCCCCTCGCGGAAAAGCATTTGCCGTAGTGCGGGGGCAATATCGATCGGCGCGGCATTGAGCGTTAACAGTTGTCCAACACGCGCGCCTGCAACGCGATCAGGCGGCCCGTGATCGTGTCCGGCACCACCTCCGGCTGGCGCACGCGAAACTCGCGGCCTTTGCGGAAATCGCAGCGCGCCCCCAGCGCCTCAAAGAATTTGTCGATCTCGTCGACAATTTCCGCGGCCAAGCGAACGCCATCGGCGTCGCGCGTGACAGTAAACAATCCTTTTTTCGAGCGGGTGTTGTAAAGACGCTGCACCGTCGCACGCAAAAGATATTGCGAAATCACCGTCCCGACCTGGCGAGAAGCGATTTGTTCGACCGTGTGCGCTTCATCCAAAATCAGGAAATCGTTGGGGAATAGAAATCCGCTCTCCCGTTCCATCTGCTCCTCCACCCCGCCCAGGAGCATGAAGAGCAGCGTGTGATTGATAACTACGATCGGCGCGCTCTCGAACTTTCGCCGGGCACGCTGATAAAAGCAGCGGTCGCTTTGCCCACAAAATTTCTTGGTGCAAATGTGGGCCTCGCTGCAAACTTGCGCCCAAACCTTCGCGTTTGGCTCGAAGGACAAATCGCTCAGCGTCCCGTCGCGCGTTCGCGCGGCCCAGAGGGAAATTGCTTCGAGTTCGTTCTGCTCCGGTCCGGTAAAGAGATCGTTTTGCTGCTCGCGCGCGCGCAGCAGCCGGCGCGGACAAACATAATTCTGCCGGCCTTTGATCAGTGCCGCATCGAAGGTCTCGGGCAAAACTTTTTGTAGAATCGGAATGTCTTTGTAGAGAAGTTGCTCCTGAAGATTAATGGTGTGCGTTGAGATGATTGCCTTTCTCTTTTGCCCGAGCGCGAACAGGACCGCCGGAACGAGATACGCCAGCGATTTGCCCACGCCGGTACCGGCTTCCACCACCAGGTGCCGCTCCTCTTCCAGCGCCCGCGCCACTGCCGCCGCCATTTGCTGTTGTGGTGGACGTCGCTCGAAATTTTTCGCCTTGGCCAGAAGTCCGTTCGCCGAAAAAAACGATTCGGTTGTTTTCACAAAATCCGAGCCAATGGAGTCGCGTAATGCAATCATCGCGTTAACCAGAGCTTAATCTGGATTCAGCCCATTCGGAAAGACGATAAGGGGGCAGAATGTCCCCTGGCACAGAAGTACAACCCTCCGTTCCGCTTGAAAGCAAGAATGAACACGGACCTCCAGGTCTGTGCGCCCAGCGGAGTTGCACTCCGCTGGACACGGGCAGAAAAAGCGGACAGAATGTCCACTTGGCGCACAGGCCGACGGCCTATGTTCCGGCACTTGCCAATCGCAAGACACTCGTTTCAATTTCATAGTCATTACTGGCGTCGAGTTGCGAGGCTCCCGTTCAACCGTAACTACCGGCGTCCTCCATGAATCTATTTGATCGATATATCACCAGAAATTTCCTGCAGGCTTACCTGTACTGCATCATCGGGTTCATATCGATCTGGTTCATTTTCGATATCAGTGACAGCATCTCGACCTTTCTAGATCAGCACGTCGGTTTTGGCCGAGTGCTGGAATATTACGGCACCCAAATCCCGCAGATTCTGGTGATTCTCCTGCCAGTCTCCCTCCTGCTGGCCCTGCTTTTTGTTCTCGGGCGGATGTCGCGGGCGAACGAAATTGTCTCGATGCTGACCGCAGGCATCGGCCTCATCCGCGTGCTCACGCCGCTTTTCCTCCTGGCGGTTCTTACGACGGCGATCTGTTTCGCGCTTAATTATTCCCTGGCGCCGCATGCCGAGATGGCGCGAAAACTTTTCTTTGCGGACAAAAGTGCGACGGGCGCCGAAGGACAAATTTTCCGCAATCGGCGCGATTCACGCACCTGGTTTATTCAACGTCTCCGACACAATTCCGACGTCTTTGATAATGTCGAAGTATTGCAACAGGATTCCTCCGACCACATCACCATGGCTTTTCTGGCCGCGCGCGCGGAATTTCAACCGGGCGAAAATGCCTGGACGCTCTCGCAAGCGAAAGTCGTACACTACGATCCGGCGGGTAACATTACTTCCGAACAAATCGAGCCGAGCCTAGTCGTGCGGCATTGGAGCGAAACACCCTACCGGCTGCGTAGTGCCAACATGCGCGCCGAATTCATGAGCCTCCCGGAGTTGCGCGATTATTTGAGTTTTAATTCCGATTTCCCGCAAACCTTGCTCGCGCCGTTTCGCACTCATTATCATTATCGAATTGCGCTGCCCTGGACCTGCTTCGTTGTCACGCTCATCGCCGCGCCGCTTGGCGTCGGGTTTTCTCGGCGGGGCGTCCTTACCAGTGTGGCCACTGCCATTCTGCTGATTTTTGCATTAAATTTTTCGACGCATCTTTTTCTCGCCCTCGGCGAGGGTGACCGCGTCCCACCCTGGATGGCCGGCTGGGCGCCCACGATCGTTTTTGGAACGATTGGTCTCTATTTATTGCAATTGCGTTCTTCCAATCGGGATCCTTCCGACTTTCGCGGTCTCCTGCCGCGTCGTATATTTGCGCGATGATAAATCCCCTGGCGACCGACTGGCCAATCAAACAGCGTTCGGAGATTTGCAGCGCAACCCAACGACCATTTGTGCCTGGCGAAGTATTCTACACTCTGCTTTATCGCGAAGGTGACGGATTCCGCCGGGAAGACTTGAGCGAAGCAGCCTGGCGCGATCGCAACGAGAACATTCAGCCTTTTTCATTCTGGAAAACAAAATTCGAACCCGCGCCGCCAGCGGCCCCTGAACCGCTCGCGAAAGAAAATGCGGAGCAACTTTTCCGGCGCCTGATCGTGGAAACTAATCCGCCCGCGAACCCCTGTTTCGTCCTTGCCGTTATGCTCGAGCGCAAACGCGTGCTGAAGCAAGTGCGCACGGAAAATGCCAGCGGTGATCGATTGCTCATCTACGAACATCGCGACAACGGCGATGTCTTTATCGTGCGTGACCCGCAACTGCGTTTGAGCGAACTCGAACGCGTGCAGGACGAAGTGGCGAACCTTCTTCACGCTTCCGATTCGAAGTAGGAATAGGTGGATTGGCCGGTCTACGGGCGATTCCGATCAATAGCCGTCCGCCGCTTGATTAACATCGAGCACAGACCGCTCGATCGACCTGCGCTGCAGCACATTTTGTGAGACATTCTCCCGTGGTTACAACGCTTCCCTGGTTCAGTGACAACCTCCCTCTTTACCTCGCGCCGATGGCGGGTGTGACGGACAAGGTTTTCCGCCAAATCTGCAGGGGCTATGGCGCAGACGTTCTCGTCACCGAATTCGTTTCCGCTGAAGGCGTCTTTCGCCGCAACCAGCGTACTCGCGAATACCTCGATTTTGATCCATGCGAGCGGCCCCTTGGCGTACAGCTCTTCGGCGCTGAGGCCGCTCACATGGCGGAGGCGGCTAAACACGTAGTCGATTGGGTTGCGCCCGATTTTGTCGACCTGAATTTTGGGTGTCCGGTCAACAAGGTGGTCGCGAAAAATGGTGGCTCGGCCCTTCTAAAGGATTGTCCCACTCTTACTAGCGTGGCCAAAGCAGTTGTGCAGGCTGTCGCTCCCTTGCCGGTCACGGCAAAAATTCGGATTGGTTGGGATGCCGATTCGGTCAATGCCGTGCGCGTCGCTGGAATTCTGGAGGAGTGCGGCATTGCAGCCCTGGCTGTGCATGGACGCACCCGCGCTCAAGGTTATTCCGGCGAAGCAGACTGGCGCGTCATCGGCGAAGTAGCCCAGACGGTCGCGATCCCGGTTATTGGCAATGGCGATTTGTTTTCTCCCCAGGAAGTCGCGCGCCGGCGGGCGGAAACGAAAATTGCTGGCGTCATGATCGGTCGCGCGGCCATGAGTGCGCCGTGGATTTTCGGGCAGATAAAACATTATCTCGCCACGGGCGAATTGTTGCCGCCCCCCGAGTTATCTGAGAGATGGAATGTGATTATCGGGCATTGCCGAACTCACGCCGAAAATTGGGGCGATGAAGAACAAGCCATCCGGTCAATGCGCGCCCGATTGATGGCGTATTCGAAAAATTTCCCAGCAGCGAAAGTATTGCGGGAGAAGTTTCAGCATGTCGCCACGTTAACCGATGTCGAACAAATCGCCGAGCAGCACTTGGCAACAACCGCAATAATGAGCGACTTTGTAGGGCAGGCATTCGTGCCTGCCACCGCATAATCTGTGAACGACAACCAACCAGCTAACGGGATTAAGATCGGCAACGAGAAGCTGATCAAAGTAACGGAAAATGCCGCTCATCGCCTGAGTTCGCTGCTCGAAAAACAAGGCCGGCCGCAAGGCGCTTTGCGCCTGGCTGTGATCGGTGGCGGCTGCTCCGGTCTGCAATACAAGATGGATCTAGTCGAAGGCCCGGCCCCGCGTGACATCATGGTTCAGTCATACAATGTTCGGATCGTGGTCGATCCCAAGAGCGCGCTATTTGTCAGCGGATCAGTCCTCGATTTCAGTGACGACCTGCAGAAGGGCGGTTTTAAAGTTACCAACCCGAATGCGGTCGCGCATTGCTCCTGCGGCGAAAGCTTCGCCGCCTGATTGACCTGGCTCCGGCATCGATGACGGTGGTTGCCTGGTAGGGCAGGCATTCCTGCCTGCCGCGGCAAGCAGGAACGCTTGCCCTACAGAAAATGGTCTCGCCAATGGCATTAATGTTCATTTGAACTTGCGCCCAATTCAATGCGTTGCATCATTCGTTGAGATGCTGACCGACCGCCAACGAAGTGTGCTTGATTTTATTCAGAGCGAGCAACGCGAGAAAGGCATTACCCCCAGCACACGCGAAATCCAAAATCATTTTGGCTTCGCCAGCCAGACGTCGGTCATGCAATACCTTTCCACCCTCGAGCGCAAAGGTTTTCTCGATCGTCACGCCCGCAAAGCGCGTGCTCTCGTCACCCCGGTGCAAAAAGTCCGGATCACTGATATCCCGATTTACGGACAGATCCCGGCCGGCATGGCAACATTGACCGAGCAAACTGTGTTGGGCCACGTTTCGCTCGATGCTCGTTCGGCTAATGCCTCCAGGAATGCACGGATGTTTGCACTGAAAGTGCGGGGCGATTCAATGGTGAATGCCCACATTCTCGACGGCGACGTCGTGATTCTGGACGATCGCAAGGAAGCACGAAATGGCGACATCGTGGCGGCCCTGATCGATGGCGAGACGACGCTGAAACGCTTTGTCATCGAACACGGACGGCCTTATTTGCGGGCGGAAAACCCGCGCTATCCCGACCAGCGCCCGGCCCATGATCTGCGGATTCAAGGCGTAATGGTGTCGCTGATCCGACGACAACCCAACGGGGGAACCAGACAGCAGGCATCATCCGCTAAACACGCCAAAGGACACTAGGAACACGGGCCTCTGGCCTGTGCGCCCAGCGGGTTTCCAAACCCGCTGACTTCGGTATTGCAAGCAGCAGCAGTAGCAGCCGAGTAAAACTCCGTTGGGCGCACAGACTGGAAAGTCTGTGTTCCTTCACTATTATGTTCACTTGAACATATTCTTCGGTTATGCCATTGTTGGGAATGGCAGCGAGCCGGCAAATTATCGATCTGCGCAATCTTTTGGCGGAACGCTTTCAGCATCCACCCGCTCATGCCGGCGGACAAATTAGTATTCCCCTTCTCGGTCGAGCGAGCGATGGCGGTCTTGGGAAAGGCGCAATCACCGAAATCATCAGCCCTAATACGAGCGCTGGCTCGGCTCTGCTCATTCACAATTTACTGCAAATCGCACAACGCGATCGGTTTTTTCTCGCGCTCATTGATGGACGCGATTCGTTCGATGTCCAATCCGTCGATGCCACCACCTTGCAACACTTGCTTTGGGTCCGTTGCGAAAAAGCAACTGAAGCGATCAAGGCCGCTGATTTTCTTTTGCGCGATGGAAATTTCCCCCTCGTCATCCTCGATCTGGTGTTGAATACGGTGGAAGAATTGCGCCGCATTCCAGCGACGAGCTGGTACCGCTTGCAACGATTGGTCGAGCCAGCGCCGACCGCATTTGTAGTATTGAGTCGCCACAACATGGTGGCGAGCGCCCGCACTAAAATCGTGCTGGAAAACCGATGGACGCTTCCCGATTTATCGCGAGACAATCCGGGCGCGCAATTGCATTTCAAGGTCCGGCGGGCAAAAACAATCGCCTCAGCGTTGGGATAAAATGTTCGTCACTATTTTGCTCCCGAATTTTTATCTGCAAGCAATTGCGCGTCATCAACCGAAATTGCGTGAGCAACCGCTGGCTGTCCTCGATGCCACTGCGACAAAGGCGGCGATCCTGCAATTAAACGAAGCTGCCGAAAATGAAGGCGTTCGCGCCGGGATGACCCCGAGCCAGGCCCTGGCCCGCTGCCTTCACTTGGTCATCAAAGCGCGTGCGCGCGATTGCGAACGACAACTCAGCGACATTTTACTGCATCACGCCTTCATGCTCTCGCCTTTCGTGGAAGCCACCGCTCCCGGCGTCTGCACCGTCCAATTCATGCAACCAATTCGTCTCAGTGAAAAACTGCAAAACGTGATCGATTTGCTTGCGCACTGTGATCTGGTAGCCCGCGCCGGAATCGCCCAAAACCCGGACGCAAGTTTTCTCGCGGCCCATCGCGCCGAGCCGGTGCTCGAAATTAAAGAAGCGAAGAAATTTCTTGCGCCGCTCCCAATCGAAACGGTGGCCGTGGAAGCACTTTAGTCTTAGTAGTTCGTCGTTGGCGCTCGACTAATCACAGGGGCCGCTGTGAAAAGCGGCAGAAGACTGCCGCACTCCAAAAGCTGACGCATGTTCGAGACCCTTTTCAATTCGCGAAGCGTCTTGGAGTGCGCCAGCCCTCTGGCGCTTTTGGGAATCAGTAGGCAGTGTCGTGTAAGTGAAAATGTAGGTACAAGGCGGCCGCGACCCTGTCACCCCGTCGTTCAGCCACCGGCATAGTTGGGGTAGCGGTCACGCAATTGTTTGGCGACGTGATCTGCCTCGTCCGTCTTCCCGGCACGACGATAGGCATCGGCCGCTTTGTCAAGTGCGCGAGGAGTGATGGCAGGGTCGTCGTAGAGCAGCGCGACCCCGGCATAAGCTTTGCCCGCGTCGTCAAATCGCTGCCGTTCGAACTGAACATCGCCCTCCAGTAGCCGTGCTTCGGCATTGACCTTGCCTTCCGGCTGCAAAGTCATGATCTCAGAAGCGATTTTTTCAGCATCATCGGGTTTATGAGCGGCGATTTTCGTCGCGCCGAGCGCCAGCAACACTTTTGCCTTCCCGGCCGCGTCGGTCGAGTTTTGCAAATAACGTGAGTAAGCGTTTTCTGCTTCGTCGTAATGCTTCAACTTCCCGGCGACGTCGCCGAGATAAAACCAGAAATCGGGTTTGATGCCCGCAGGATTTTCGGTCCGAGCAAGCACGCCAAGGTACTTTTCCGCCATCAAGTAATTCTTATCGTTGTAATATTCGATCCCGAGCCACTCCAAGACTTCGGCAGGAACATTGGCGTTGCCGCTAGCGGCGAGAAACCCATCTACTTCCGTCATTGTCGCTTTGCGATCGCGCAAATAGTAGTGAGCTAAAATAATGCGGAGAGTAGCAAGATTGTAGTATTGCTCCCGATTCAACCGGCGCGCCGCGTCGAGAGACGTGATTGCGCGTTTGTAATCTTTGCCATCGAATGCAGCCTTTCCAATGTAATAGTTCGCCTGCGCTACCGCGCTACTTTTCGGATACTCCTTGAGTAATTGCTGGAAAGTCTGCGCCATTTCCGGCTCACGATTTAGCTCCCCCAGCAGCAGCGCCTTTTGCTGAATCGCGGCCTCGCGCTCCTTTGCTGCCGGGTAATTCTTGATCAGAAAATTCAAATCGCCGATGGCGGCATCGGCATTCTGGCTTTGTTGAAAGGCGAGTGCGCGCTGGCTGAGAACGCTGGGCGCTTGTGGATGATCGGGAAACGTCTTGAGAAAATAACTCAAGGCGTCAATGCTCTGGGCCACATCTTTAAGCTGAATATGGCACCAGCCTAGTTTATAGGCCGCTTCCGCTCGCAACTTCGGCGTTAACTCGGAGGCACGAAGTTCTTCGTAGACCGGCGCGGCATCAGCAAATCGCTGCTGCTTATAAAGCGCTTCTGCTTTTAACAATTTCGCCTGGTCGGCCCGCTCGCCCGACGGATTGGTTTTAAGAAATTCATCGACTTCCGCGATGACCGCGTTTGGGTCCGAATTATAAATATTGATCAGGCGTTGATAGCGCGCGTCCTTCGCTTCTTCCCGGCTGGGAAATTTCTCGATGATCTCGCGATAAATTCCTTCCGCTTCCTGGGTGTGGCCAAGTTGTCGTTGGGCGTTGCCGACAAGAAGCATCGCTTCTGGTTTCGCTTCGTCCGGCAATTGCTCGGCCGATTTTTTGTAATCTGAAACTACCTGGGCGAATTGTCCGGTTTGATATTCGAGACGAAGCAGACCTGCTTGGGCAACACCTCTCCACTTTCCGGAATCAGAGGCAACGCGTCCCTTTTGCAAGAGAGAGCGCGCTTTTTCCGCCATGGCACTGTCGATCTTGGCCCGATCGGCGACGGAAAGGTCGAGCGCAATCAAACCTGCACGAACGGCTGATTCGGCTCTCGCAGCCGGCTTTTCTGCTTCGCTGGCCAGCGCTTCGTATTGCTTGAGGGCATCAGTTCGCCGACCACGCGCGAGTAACATCGCGCCGGCAGTGGTGCGCGCATCTTCGCGGTATTGACTTTTCGCCTCGGCCACCTGCAGGTAAAGAGTAAGGGCGTCATCCGCGCGTTTGGTGCTTTCGAGGCATCGCGCTTCAAAATATTTGGCCGATAACGCAACCGAGGCGTCCTTCGATTTTGCGGTTGCTTTGTGAAAGAGCGGTTGTGCGGCAGTGAAATCCTTTTGCGAGAAAGCAAGGACAGCGAGGGCATAAGCTGCTGGACCGGCAAATTCGCTGTCCCCAAAATCGTCGAGCACTTTTTGAAAGTTGGTGCGAGCGGAACCATTCTTCCCGAGTAAGCGATAGCTTTCGCCTAATCCAAAATAGGCATTGGCGCGGCCGGAGGCGCCGCCGTAATCATTCAAATACTTTTCGTACTCAGGAATCGCCAGGTCGTACATCTTACGGGCGAAAAGCGCGTTGGCGTACTCGAGCTGCCGTTTGTCATTCGGTTGCTCAGGCGTCGATGGTCTGTCTTCGAGCGGCGGGGGCGCTTCATCGACCGGCAGGGCACGCGGAACCGGCGGTTCGTTAAAAGGCTGAGCGCGCCGAACTTCTTGCGCCAGGGCGGCGCCGCTCATTAATAGCCCCGCCAAAACGAAACCGGCCGCGCGCCGGAACAATTTCATTTCGCAGTGGCGAAGGCGACGTTGGTGATTCCGGCTTCGCTGCAAATGTTGAGCACATTAACCACATTCTTATAAGCGCCGCCTTCATCACCGCGAATTACCACTGCCTGGTCCGGATATAATTTCGCCAGGTTCTGCAACAGATTGCCCAACTCCGAGCCGTTCATCGTCCGTCGATTGACGATCACGCTTCCATCGGTCTTCACATTCACGACTACATCGCCCGGTGGCGCCAGTTTCTCCTTTGCGGCCGATGCTTTCGGGACTTTGACATCCAGCTCGTTTTCGTTGCGCGCGGCGCTCCAGGTCAGCAAAAAGAAAATCAGCAGCAGCATTAAGACGTCGACCAACGGAGCGAGCTGGATCCCCGGATGCTGCAACGGCGCGCGGCTGCGGAAATTCATCGGACCAAGAGCAATTAAAACTCCGACTCGAGCAGCGCCGGGGTACGCTCGGAGCCACGAGCAAATTGCAAGGAGAGAAGGGCGAGGATGTGGGTAACCGCGGATTCCAATTCCGAAATTAAACGTTGCGAGCGCCCGCGGAAGAAGGCGTAAAAAATCATCGCCGGAATACCAATGGCCAATCCGGCCGCAGTATTAAAAAGCGCCTCGCTGATGCCGTGGGAAAGCTGCATGTAACGCTGGCTGCCAACATCCGCCCCGAGCGCGCCGAAGGAGCGAATAATTCCGATCACTGTCCCAAGCAGGCCAAGCAACGGCGCAATCATTCCGATATCGGCGAGATAAGTTACGCGGTTATTCAAATTGGAAGCGACGCGAGTTCCTTCCGTCTGGGCAATTTCACGGATTTGCTCGAAGTCGGCATTTGGATTTTTGGTGGTGAAATCGAGAACTTGCTGGACGACGCGGGCGATGGCTTCGCCGTGACGATTGGAAACAGCCAGCAGGCCGAGATAATCGCGTTTCCGCAGCAGCGCATCGGCGGTGGCCATAAATCCATGCGAAACGACTGCGCCGCGGCGAATGCTGAGCAAGTACACGATGACGAGCATGACCGAAATGATTGACAATATCAGGAGCACGACCATTACCGGGCCGGCCTGCGACATCGCATGTAACATGGTAGTGGTTGTTCGGGGCACCTCAGGAGTGACGGGTGCGGGAGTTTGTGCGAGGAGTGACGAGGCGCTGGCCGGCGCGAGAAACAGCCACAAGAATTTTTTCATGCCCAGACAACCGCTACGATAAGCGGCGAGCGCTAGCGCGCAACCAGCGCTCCGTCAAAACGGCGCAAACGGAAGATATGGGCAGGGCGAGTTGCTGGATCGAGCTCGACGTAATTGCGCCCCCCGTACCAGGTATAACGCGAATCATCGAGCAAATCGTGCACTTGATATGGCTCGCCTTCAGTGTGACCGAATAGCTCGGTTGGCACGTCGATCATCGAGTTTTGCCGGCGATAAGGATCGAGATTTACCACCACGAAAACGACGTTCTCTCGTGCCGGCGTCGTTTTGCCATAAAACAGGATCGCTCCGTTGTCTGCGTTGTAGAAACGCAGATTATCGTAGAATTGCAGCGCCCGATTCTGGCGCCGGATGGTGTTCAAGCGCGCGATAAACTCTTTGATATTGCCGGGCGCGTCCCAATCGCGCTCCTTAAACTGATACTTTTCCGAATCGAGGTATTCTTCGCGCCCGGGCAAAGCGGCGTTTTCGCAGAGCTCGAACCCGCTGTAAATCCCGTAGACGCTCGACAACGTGGCAGCTAAGACCGCGCGAATCATAAACGCCGGACGACCGCCACTTTGCAAAATCGGCGGCAAGATGTCGGGCGTGTTCGGCCAAAGATTGCCTCGGAAATACTCGCGCATCTGCGTCTGGGTAAGTTCGGAGAAGTAATCGATCAGCTCCTGTTTCTGATTACGCCAGGTGAAATAGGTATAACTCTGGTTAAAGCCGGCCTTGGCCAGCACCTTCATTATCTTTGGTCGAGTAAAGGCTTCCGATAGAACAAAATGATGCTCTTCATTTCCGCCCATAGCTCCGGCCAGTTCTGGCAGCGAAAATTCAGCGGATAAATGTCCTCGTATTTCTTCGGCGGATTTTCGGCGAACTTGATGGTGCCGTCGGGTCGCTCATAAAACCATTCCGGATGTTCCACCACGTAAGGGTGATCGGGGGAGCAGTTGATTGCGAAATCGAGTGCAATTTCCAGCCCGCGTTTTCGAACTTCCTCTTCCAACCAGGCGAAATCCTCCAGCGTCCCGAGGGCGGGATCAATGTCCTTGTGCCCGCCACCGTTCGGCAAACCAAGATGTCGGTTGCCAATGGCATAAGGCACGCCGGGATCATCAGGTTGAGAGATAACAGAATTGTTTCGTCCTTTGCGGTTAGTGATACCGATGGGATGGATTGGCGGGAAATAGATGACGTTAAATCCCATTGTTTTGGCGTACTCGATCCGGGGCAAACAATCGCGCAGCTTGGAACCGCGCTCGCCGCTACCCTCGGCGGAACGCGGAAAGAATTCGTACCAAGCCGCAGTCCGCGCTTCCAGACGGTCAACAACCACGCGTGGCGGCGGGGCCCATTGCGTGGCACCGGTCCGATCCGGATAAGTCGCCATCAAAACCTCGAGCTCGCCAGAATGGACCAGCTGATCGACCTCTGCCGGCATTTTTGTTCGCACTGCCTCCGCGATTTCGCAGAGCCGGCTTGCGTCACGCGGATCGTGTGCGCGTCCTGCTGCTTCCTCGATTAGCGCAGCGCCTTCGAGCGCTTCACTGCGCAAGGGAGTAACGCCAGCTTTGAACTTGGTGGAAAATTCATGCTGCCAGCCGGTAAAAACGTCAATCCAAGCTTCCACCGTATATTCGTAAATCGCATTTTCGTAAAAAGTACAGGCCCCTCGCCAGCGGTCGTTATCGATTAATTTCATCGGCGTCTCGTGCCAGCGGGTCTCCCCAACCATGCGCCATTTCAGCGCAGCCGCGACAACATCGTGCCCCTCTTTGAAAATATCGGCTTCGACCATCAGATCTTCACCGGTCACCCGCTTGATCGGATAGCGAGCGCCATCGATCAGCGGCTCTAGATTTTCAATGACCGCGCTCGGAAATGCCCGAAGCATGGGCGTTCCATCAAACGAATTTCAGCGAAAGGCAAGTCGGCTTAGTTTGTGCCGCGCGAACCAGCAAGCTCCGTCATCCCGAGGGCAAGCGAGCGAACCTCACAAAAGATCTAATGATCACGCGATAAAGTATGTGTGACCCGTAG
>WNGC01001823.1_pt1 | contig 15603 bp, 10 predicted proteins | sample 5400051 | NCBI WGS metagenome assembly WNGC01 (sample SAMN13153368, study PRJNA577476) | soil metagenome | isolation source: 20 cm soil or saprolite under grassland replicate 2 | place: USA:California | collected 2016-06-15 | reverse complement strand
CTCGTACTCGGTGCCGCGTTGTCGGTTTTCGGCGTCGTTTATTTGGCCATTATTTGCAACGCGCTCAGCGCGATCCTGACGGCAATCACCATCGCGATTTACATTTTTGCGTACACGCCGCTGAAGCGCACCAGCACGGCGAACACAGCTGTCGGCGCGATTCCGGGTGCTATCCCGCCGATGATCGGCTGGGCGGCCGCGCGCGGAGACATTGGTCCGGGGGCGTGGAGTCTTTTCGTAATCGTGTTTTTGTGGCAGATGCCGCACTTCTTCGCCATCGCATGGATGTGCCGCGAAGATTATTCGCGAGCTGGGTTTCGCATGATTTCAAGCGACGATTTCAGCGGGGAACGCAGCGCCAGTCAAAGTGTGTTCTTCTGCATACTTCTCCTGGTGCTCGCCGGTCTGCCCGCATTTGTTGGAATTGCGAGTTACGTCTATCAGCCAATCGAGCTTCTGCTCGGTGGTCTATTCGTCGCGGTCGCGATGCGTTTTCTGCGACTGCGAACGCCAAGCGCTGCGCGTCTACTATTTTTCGCATCGATAGCATATCTTCCGCTGTTACTGGCGGCTTTGGTTCTGACGAAATTATGAACACGACTTCTACTACAATGAATCGTGTGCCATCACGCAGCGGTATCGCCTGGAAAGTGACGCTGATCCTGATTCCAATTGTCACGCTAGGCATGCTGCTATGGTTGCGAAATCTCGAGGTGTCAGCGCTGCGTCAACGGACAGTTTCTTCTTACGGCACGGTGCCCGCTTTTCAGCTTACGAATCAAAACGGACAGCCGTTCGGGTCAGGACAGTTGGCCGGTAAAGTTTGGATCGCGGATTTTATTTATACAACGTGCCCGGGGCCGTGTCCGATGATCAGCAGCCGGATGAGCGAATTGCAAAAGCCGCTGGAAAAAAGCGACGTGCATTTGGTTTCCTTCAGTGTCGATCCGGAGAAGGACACACCGGCGGTTTTACGTGATTACGCAGGGAAATTGCAGGCCGAGCCGGGACGATGGGATTTTCTGACCGGACCTAAATCCGCGATCTACAAGCTCTCGCACGACGGTTTTAAACTTGCGGTTTCAGACGGAAGCGGTGCGCAGGGACTTCCTGTACACAGCACACGAATGGTGCTCGTGGATCGACATGGTCAAATCCGTGGCTACTACGACGCCACGGAAGCCGAAGCCATCACAAAACTGCTTGCCGACACAAATCACTTGCTGCGCGAGCAACCGAAGTAACGACTCACACCGGCCTTCAGGCCGGTGCTGAAAGCATTCGGGATTCAAAGCCGTTTCAATTGAAACGGCTGGCGGTCGTGACTTTCGATACACACCGGCTTAAAAGCCGATGTTAATGACAAGTTTCGGGATTAAAACTAGCCGACCGAATCCGGTCCGGCGCCTGGCCCTTCATTGCAGACGGTGCGTAGATAATCGCGGTACTCATTTTTCGGCAAAGCATCGATAACTTTTTCAAGGTCGGATTGGCTAATGAAACCCATTCGCAACGCGACCTCCTCCAGGCATGCAATCTTCAAGCCCTGCCGATGCTCGATGGTAGCGATGTAATTGCCAGCCTCGAGTAGTGTGGTTGTGGTTCCGGTATCAAGCCAGGCCATGCCGCGGCTGAGTAGTTTCACGTGCAGCTGGTTCTGCTTCAGGTACAGCAGGTTCAGATCGGTAATTTCGAGTTCGTTACGCGCTGATGGGCGCAATCTTCGGCAAAGATCAACGACTTGATGGTCGTAAACGTAAAGCCCAGGAACAGCGAAAAAGCTTTTCGGTTGCTTCGGTTTTTCTTCGAGGCTGACGGCTTTACCGGCGTCGTCGAACTCGACCACGCCATACCGCTCAGGGTCGCGAACTTGATAGCCAAAAATGCACGCGCCACTCTCGATGGCGAGCGCATCGCGATAGAAGTCGAGTTTTCCGTAAAAAATGTTGTCGCCTAAAATCAGTGACGCACCGGAGTCACCAACAAATTTCGCGCCGATCAAAAAAGCCTGGGCAATTCCTTCCGGCTTCGCTTGCTCGGCGTAGTCGATCCGAACCCCGAGTTGTGCGCCATCGCCCAGATAATCCTGGAGCATCGGCAAATCTTTTGGCGTGGAAATGATCAGCACCTCGCGCAGCCCGCCGAGCATCAGGGTCGCCAGCGGGTAACAAATCATCGGCTTATCGTAGATCGGGAGTAGCTGTTTGCAGACGATTTTGGTCAACGGATAGAGACGTGTCCCTGCACCGCCGGCGAGCAGAATGGCTTTTTTCATGTTCGATTTTCGATATTCAATTTTCGGTCGCTGCCACTCCAGCCCAAAAGCAGGTCCGCCCATTGCTGCCAAAAACGTGAGCCTGTCGTCAAATCGATACGAGTTTTTCGAGTGATTTGCCCCAGGGTTTTTCGCGGAGCAGAACGGAATGTTGTTTTGTCCAGAAAGAATGCACCATCGAGATGCTCGACCATTTTCCGACTGCTTAGACGACCGCCCACACATTGCGGCAACGCGTTCTGGATCCACTCGCGCGGTAACTCGGATCGTGGCTCGATGGTGGCGCTTACTGTCACACCGAGCAGCTTCTTTAACATGAGCGCGCAAACCAGCGCACGGGAACTCGTAGCATGAATGTGCGATACGTCTTTTTCTTGAATTAATTTCCGCAGCACGAGCGCGAACCGCCCCTGACGAAGGAAAACCGCGCCTGGGGCGCGGCTGCTCTGCTGTGCGCGGTCTTCCTCTAACTGTTGCGCCAGAGCCGGGTTTGCTCGCCATTCGGCTTCCAACACCATCGCATCGGGCAAAAATTCAAGTGATGGCGACACTCGTTCCATGGCGCGATTGAGCCTCGTGCTGGGACTCAATTCGCAGACTAACGGGAGAATGGGCACGTTTCGCCGTTTCATCTCCTCAATCTCGCGTTCCAAGAGTGGCAATTCGCGATCAGGCCACCGATCTACCAGATACGCGATTTCTATTGCCGCTTGGCTATGTGAAGCGCGACAACGACTCGATTCGGTCGGACCCAGTAATGCCGATCGCGAAACGCTCACGTCGCCCGCGGGGCGACGGCTACAACTTCGCTCGAGCATCTCCATCAGCGGCGCGACCGTCTGCTCAATTCGGAAATGCTGCTCGATCCGAGCACGCCCGGCATGCCCAAAGCGCAATCGCAACTCAGGATCGCGCAGCAATTGCTCAAGTGCGTCAGCTAGCGCAGTAGAATCGCCGGGCGGAGCTAACATTCCGGTCTGGCCGTCAACGACTAACTCGGGAATTCCGGCCAGACGAGTTGAAACGACTGCCCGGGCCGAAGCCATCGCTTCGAGAATCACAGTAGGAAAAACATCCGTGGCTCCCTGGGTGTCGGTAGTTGAAGCCAACGCGAAAATGTCAGCGGCCTGAAGTTTGTCCAAGACCGCGGCTTGCGATAGCGAACCGAGCAAATTCACTCGCGACGAAAGATCCAGCTGCTTGACCTTCTCCTGAAGCGTCTCGCGCAGCCGACCGTCGCCTATGATATCGCAGAAAAAATCGATTCGGTGTCGTGCGAGTTCGGCGCAAGCGTCGATGAGTTCGTCGAAACCTTTGAATGCAACCAGTCGACCGACGCTCACGATGCGCGGCAGATGGTAGGGCGCGACCGCCGGGCGCGCCGATTCGTCGCCGAGCGCCGGAAAACGTTCCATATCGATGCCATTGTAAACCTTGTGAATTTTCGCCGCGGAATTTGGACAACGCTGGCGGAGCAGGTCCCGGCTGTAATCGGTTTCGGCTGCCACGAATTCCGCTGCGGCGCAGATTTCGCGAAGCAAATCGTCGCTGCCAAGATCCTTCATAAAATCCTGCCCGTGTGCCGTGACGCTGAACGGAATCCCTGAAATTTCCTTTAGGAAAACCGCGGTGTGCGCTGCACGATTTGCGAAGTGCACGTGCACATGATCCACCCCACTGCGGGCAAAGAACTCGGCAAAGTACAAGGCATTGCGCGCGCGCTGTTCTGCCTTGGCCACCGGCCCGTACTTAGCATCGTGCCGCTCGACGAGATCGCGCGGCCATTTGCTGGTAGTTTTCGCATTCCGCTCAAGGATCTTTAAAATTTCCTGTGGCGGCGCGTAATGAATTGGCGCGCGCAATTTGGCGATGTATTCATGCCGCAAGCTGGTGAGCGGCGGATACACTGAGCCGATCACAAGCTCGATGCCCCGGCGCTCCAGCGCGAGCATCTCCGCATCGCAAAACGTTTGCGAGATTACTGGGTAACGCGAATACAGATAACCGAGCCGCATCGAAATCGATGATTACGCTTAGCGCGTCGAATAGCAATGAACCTACAGTGGGAGGCCCTGGCGACTGCTCCTTAACACCGCGGCCGACACCCCGAAAGCATTCGGGGCTACAATCACGAAAACCGCACGTCTTTGCCCGGATCCATCTCGAAATCCAGCACCAGTGAATCCTCCGTGTTCGGCTTAATGACTTCCTCCACGAATTTCACGTAGATCGAGTCTTCTCGGAACATGGCGAACTTATCCATTGACTCAAAATCGATGGCGATGAAGAATGGCCAGTCAGTTTCCGGGTCGATTCGCTTGCCGCATTTGATGCTCAAGACCTCGGGGATCTTGAGAAGCTGCATCCGCGTGTTCATCATCATCTCCTCCACGCGAGCGGGCGTGACCTCCGGCTTCAATCTGTAGAGAACGATATGGTGAACCATGAGGGTAAAGCTAATAGGCGTTTCTATTGAGCGGCGCAAGTGCGAATCCATGCCTCCGAAAACCAGGGCGTCCGCACGTGAATGGGGTGATTGCCGCAAGAGAGAATGACGCTAATCTTCGGCATGGACAATGGTTCTGCAGGCGAGTCGACGAGTTTGGTCGTTGTGCCATTCGACGGAGAAAAGTCACATGGCCGGGAGAGATGATTTCACAAGAAAGCGCCGCAAACGTCTCTGCCAAACTTGAGTATCCCGCGTGCCCGGTATGCGGCAGCGACCGACGCGAGTTTCCTTTTCGTTTGTGCCATCCGTACACTATCGCGCGCTGTACAGCATGTGGATTTTATTATCTTTACCCGCGCCTTATCGAGCGCGCGATGCAAGAAGCCTATCGCCAGCCGTCATATTACGAAGGCGGTGCTTGTGGTTACGCGGATACGAGCTATACGGCGCAGGAATCTGCATTGCGTGCAACGTTCAAACGCTTCCTGCATAATCTTGCAGACCGCCGATTGACCGGCGGCACCCTTTTAGAGGTCGGCTGTGGCTATGGGTACCTGCTTGACGAGGCCCGGCCATATTTTGATCATCGTGTTGGCACGGAATTTTCAGTGGAAGGTGCAGAAATCGCCCGCGCCACAGGGGCAGAAGTATTTGTCGGAGGCATCGAACAGATTTCCGCGGAACGTAAGTTCGATTGCATTCTCGCGGTTCAGGTAATCGAACACGTCTATCAGCCGTCGGCGTTTGTTAAGCAATTGATAAATCACACGCAACCGCGGGGGCATACTATCATCGCGACGCCCGATATGGGAGGCGTATTGCGGAAGGCCATGGGCCGACATTGGCCATCATTCAAGATCCCTGAGCATGTGGGTTACTTCGATTTTCGGACCTTAAGCCGACTGATGGAAAAAGCTGGAGTGAGTGATGTTCGCCAGCTGCCTTATCCTCATGCCTTTCCATTGGGTCTGATAACGGCTAAGTTTGGTTTGAACATACCATCTGCGCTTGGGTGCCTTAAGGTATGGGTGCCAGCTACTACCGTTGCCGCTTATGGACGAGTCTCAAGAGATTAGGACGGACCCACGGCCCCCGGTCCTTTCAATTGTTATGCCGGTTTTTCGCGAAGGCGCTCAACTGGCTAGCTTTCTTTCGGCGGTTCGTAGCGCCACAGAACAGTGTAACCTCCCGCACGAGCTTCTCCTTGTCGATGATGGGTCGCCGGACGACACCTGGCTGGTGATAGAAGCGGAGGTTACAAATGGTCGGCTTTTGCGCGCCCTGCGGTTGACCCGGAATTTTGGCAAAGAATCGGCGTTATGTGCAGGACTGGAGCACGCGCAGGGCGACGCAGTGATTGTTATGGATGCCGATGGTCAACACCCACCATCGCTCATTCCGGATATGGTGAGCCTATGGCAGAGTTCAGGAGCCGATATTGTGGAAGCAGTTAAGCGCAAACGCGGCCGCGAATCGTTATCCAGCAAATTTGGCGCTCAGCTGTTCTATTTTATTCTGAACAGATTGTCCGGATTCGACTTTAAGGGCGCGTCCGATTTCAAGCTGATGAATCGCAAAGCGGTCGATGCGTGGTTAAAAATGCATGAGCGCAACGTGTTCTTTCGCGGAATGACTGTCTGGATGGGGTTCACTACCGTACAGATTCCATTTGAAGTCGTGCCACGCTCAGCAGGTCAATCCACCTGGTCAGTCTTGAAACGCCTAAAGCTAGCTCTGGTCGGAATTACTGCTTTCTCGTCGTTCCCGTTACACCTCGTCACCTTTGCGGGCGTCGTTTTTCTCGGAATATCAGTTCTCTTGGGACTGCAAACGTTATATCTGAAGCTGGTGGGCCGTGCTGTCAGCGGTTTCGCTACAGTCATTCTCTTGCAGCTGATCGTCGGAAGCCTGCTAATGATTAGCCTTGGCATTATCGGCGAATATCTTGCTCGAATTTACGAAGAGGTAAAAGGCCGCCCTCGATACTTGGTAAAGGAATCGATAGAACCTAACCAGATCTCTTCTGCCAAGGAGACCTCAGACAGAATGCTCGGTCTCGAACGTCACGATTGTTCGTGAGATAGTTCCACCCCGCTAAGCATCTGTTCTGCAGAATTGGACTCGTTGAGATGTTGTGGTTCTCCGATGCTTCATCTCTGCCGCCGTTTGCAGATCAATTATGCTGACTCGGTTCCCGCCCATGTTTAGAACGTAGAGCTTCCGATTGACCAAAGCCAAGGCTGATGGCCCTTCGAGTTTATCGGGAGGCTTTGGTATCAACGTGCCGATCGTGGTACCGTTCAAATCGAAAATGAGCACTGCGTCCAGGTGTGTGCTCGACGCGTACAGCCGTCCTGTCCGTGAATCTATGGATAAGTCTTCGAACCCAACTGGCTGTCCCCACTGCGGCACTGACCATTTCGCTAGGAACTTGCCATTTGAATCAAATACCTGTATCCGCTTGTTACACGGATCGGCGACGTAAACTTTGTTGGTCGCCGGATCAACTACGACCGACGTTGGATCGTTAAATTCGCCGACACCACTACCTTTGCTGCCCCAACTCGCGAGCACCTCTCCATCGGGACTGAATTTAACGATCCGATTGTGGCCCTGATCGACGACATAAATTGAATCGTCCGGGCAAATGGCTATACGGCGTGGCCCGTGAAACCCGAGCTCGGGCCCTTTCCATTCTGCGATAAATGTGCCGTCTGGTGCCAGCTTCTGCACACGATGATTGCCAGCTTCTGCCACATATATGTCGCCAGCACGATCAATGGCGATGCCATTAGGCTGGGCAAATTGTCCTCGGCCACTCCCTTTGGTTCCTATGATACTTAGAAACGCCCCGGTTGAAGAGAATTTTTCGATCCGACCGTTACCGGTATCGGCCACGAAAACATTGCCGTTGCCATCCACTGCAATTTCAGTTGGCGAATCAAACTCGCCGTCCTCGGTTCCCTTGCCGCCTTCAAACATGTTAGCCACACCTTCACCAAGAGAGCCTAAGGGGGCAGGCGGAGTATCGGGCCTAGCAGGCAACGCTTTCACGCGCTTTTGAAATTGGCGAATGCTGCCGTTAGAAATGTTTAGGACGTAAAACGTCCTTGTTCTCCCGCCAAAGGAAAACGAAATCGAGTCCTCCGTTCCGATTTCACGGAGCGATTGAAATCTTGTGATTATCCTTTCTGTTTTCGGGTCCCTTTCCCACATCAGCTTCAGATCTTTGTTGGTCGGAGCATAGCTAGCAATCGCCCTTTTATTCGCGTTCCACACATCCTGCTCGGTCATGACAGAGAAGAAGGGCAAATCCGCGCAAAAGGACAGGATCTTGTCAGCATCGTAATCATGCAAGAACAGGTGAATGATTGAATAAGCATCATTCTGGCAGATGAATGTGTCGTAAGGAGGATCGGAGATCCCTTTAATCCGATTAAACTCGTCGCGTTCGAGGTGAGGAGGACCGGGGTGTTGTTGGCCGACTACGACATGTTTTAAGAACCGGGAGACCGCGACTTGATGTTGCGCATAGTGGTGGATCGAAAAGGGACTTTTCGTCTTGGCATAGATGTATCGAATCGAGGGGACCAATCCATCCAGAAGGATTAATCCAGCCAACGCTCCAAAAACAATTTGCACGCCTGGCCACGGCCGAAGCTTTAACAGCCAAGCAACCGTGAAGCTGATCAGGATGATCCAAAACGGGATGGCAAGCACCAGCCGCTGCTCAACGGCAGCTCCTCCCGTAACAAATACTCCTACGACCGGAAGCGTTGCCAGCGGCACGACCTCAAAACGCTTCTGCCAAAGAGCTACCACAAAACCGGGCAATAAAAGCCAGTAATAGGGCAACGGAATAGGCAAAAAATCCGGAAACAAAAGCCGGGGCCAAAAATGGGCAGCAAAAAAACAGTTCCAGAGGCTCGTCACATAATATCGGACATCATTAGGGGCGGGAGCTCCCCGCACCGCGTTCCAGAATTGGTGAAGGTACGCGCCTTCATAAGATGTATAGTGATCGCGATTGAAAATGATGTAACAGAGAATCGGCGTGGCAGCCGTCAAAAAGCTATAAACGAAAACGGCCAGCGAGCTCCACGTGGCGGTTCGCTTTAAGCTCTTCCAATAAAATACAGCGTACAGTGGCGCAGCAATCATGAGCGCCAGCACATATTGCTTGCCGGGTATGGAGCTGGCCAGGCAAAGCCCTGCTGCAATCCCGCCCAGCGAAAGGTACAAACGTGAACGGCTTCTGCCAGCAGTCTCGGATATATTGTAGCCAGGCCCCTGTGGGGCGTTACTTTCGTCTGGCACAGGGCTTCCCGATCGGCGCGCAGCGCCGTGGCTACAGCGCTCTGTGTTCATGAGATGGGTTCTAAATCCCAGATGTAGGAAATAAAGAGAGACCACGGCTAAGGCAGCCGTCATCGGGTAACGGTATCCAACGAAAGTGTAAATGAATGCAAAAGGAAGAAAATTCAGGACAACGGCGGTGACAGAAGTGACGACGTAAGATTCGAAAAACAGATCGACCAGCAAAAGCGTAAATACAAATACGGTCAGCCAAATGACGAACAGGGCTGCTTCGTACGACAGGATGTTAAAGCCGAATAGCTTGAGAAATCCCCAAACGTAATAGTGAAACAGAGTCTCTCGGGAAATGATGCCATGAAACCAGGCCGCCTGATACGGGTGACCGATAATGTGACTTTTCAGATACCGGAGGTCATTAGCGGACTCGTCAAAGAGTGAGTCTCCGTTCCAAGGCGCCGTGCGGAAATTCCACAAGTGCGAAACTACAAAAAACAGGATCCAGAAAACGAAGAATGCTGTTTTTGGCTTTATTAAAGGTCTGAAACTGGCCGCCAGGCCACGTGCGTCTGACAGGAAGGCGCAAATCAAAAAGAGCATGCTAAGCAGCCATCCAATCGGCTGCCAGGGATCTCCCCAAGCGGATTTCCGGTAATGCGCCGCGGCAGCGCAGGCGCAGACCGCCGTGGCGATCAATGACAAGCCGAGGAAAACAAATCGCGGTGTAAGCAATCCGGATTTCAGAGGCGGCAGCTTCGCAATCCTGCGTGTCGGTCCTGCAGATTCAGACCGAGCTGTTGAGACTTCGTCCGGCACGACCAGCGGTTGGTTAATTACAGATCGACCACGCTTACACTATTCCCATGCATGTTCAGGACGTAGAGCTTGCCGTTAACCAAAGCCAGTGCAGACGGTCCGTCGAGTTTATCTGGGGGCTTTGGCGTTAGACTGCCAAGTCTATTACCCTTCAAATCAAAAATGAGCACTGAGTTGATATGTGCGCTCGACGCGTAGAGCCGACCTGTTTTCGAATCAATGATCAAATCTTCGAAGCCAGCTGGCTGTCCCCATTCGGGAATTGACCATTTGGTTAAAAACCTTCCATCTGAATCAAATACCTGAATCCGTCGGTTACGCGGATCGGCGACGTAAACCTTATTGGTTATGGGATCAACTGCGACAGAGGTATGGTCGTCGAATTGTCGATCGCCATTCCCTTTGCTGCCCCAAGTGGTTACGACTTTTCCATCAGGGTTAAACTTGACGATTCGCGTGCGCCCCTGATCTACAACATAAATTGAATCATCCGGGCCAATGGCAATCCGGCGCGGTCCATAGAAGCCAGCCTCTGGCCCTTTCCATTCGGCGATGATACTTCCGTCCGACTCCAGCTTTTCCACAACGTGCTTGGAAGCATCTGCAACGTAGATGTCGCCAGTCCGGTCCACGGCGATCCCATTCGGTGCGCCTAACTGGCCGTAGCCGGTTCCTTTGATTCCCATGGTGCTAAGAAACGTCCCGCTCGGCGAGTATTTCTCGATTCGACCGTTATTGGTGTCGGCTACGAAGACATTTCCGCTAGCATCGACGGCGATTCCGGTCGGGGAATCAAATTGTCCTTTACCGCTTCCCTTACCGCCTTCGAACATGTTACTTACACCTTCAGGCAACGCGGCGAGCTTGGGAGGCGGCGTGTCTGGCACCTTGTAGATTACAAGCCCATTGTATCTGTTGTCCTCGAAAACCTTTAGGAAATAAGTCGCATAAAGCTGTTCGTTCGGTCGTTTAATGAACTGACCCTGCCGAACCGCATTATCATACGCCACGTAGTTGATGCCGTTCTCTTTCAAAAGTCGAAACACTTTCCACGGGTCCTTGCTCTCGAAAAGCTCTGCGTAAAGCCTGTCGTACTTGCCGGCATTGTAACCGGCTGACCATGCGTAGTAAGGCCAGCCATACAAGATCCGCCGTCCAGCCATTAAGATAGGATGATTAACAAAGCGATCCGTCAGGAAAATATCTCGCGGTGTAGTGTTTTTGTTAAGCCAGTCGATCAGTGGATCATTCTTATATGTTACCTCGCTCCAGCCAGTGTTATGGATCGGGAAGAAATCAATCAGGCCGCCGGGAATGATGAGCAGGGTGGCAGCAGTCGCGGCAAATTTGCCGGGCAACGTGGTTCCGGCTAACGAAAGATGCCATAATCGCCAAACTGCAAAGGCGACGAAGAGATTAACGATAATCACCCAGATGTGGAAAAACTTTTGGTTGGCAAGGCTCTCAATCGTGAACTGGAAAGAAAAGGCAACCGCAAGCAGGCTGAAAACTGCCAGGAAAAATCGCCTTTGTAGGCTGGTGGCGAAAACCAGCGCCAGTGCGATCAGCAACCACTTGAACCCAAAGATGAAGCCAAGGTACTTAGCCACATTCGCGACGGTAGGGTGATCGATTGTATAACCCCAGTGAAGGAGCTTCGGCATCTGCGCTCTAGCGCTCCCGGTGCTCAGATACAGCATCTGTGGCAGCGCAATCACACCTGAAGTAACCGCCAGCGCCACCATTTGCAGCCGCAACGGACACAAGATGAACAAGAGGCCCAGGATTGCGGCAGCAGTGATAAACACCGCGCTGTTCCACATCGGTAGTAAACCCAGTAGGACACCCGAAAAAATAAAGCCGGACAGAGTGGCACGGAAATTTTCCGGCGTGAGAAGAGTTTGCTGCTGCGGTTCTGTCAGCGTCGGCGGCGGAGGCACCTCAGTTTCACGTTCCGCAGGAATTTCAGCTGGCGTGGCGTGATCAGAGAGCGTGTAGTTGTAGCCACCGGCCTGTGGCCGGTCGGCCATCGCTGATCGTGCAGTCTCGGTCAACGCCTCTGGTTTGGGTGATAGCGTATCATTATGAACGATCTCATAACTAGGCGACGTTGTAGCCACGGTGCTGTGTCGCCGCGATCTCTTGGGCAAGAACGCTCGGACGCCTCGACCTAGCGAGGCGGCTACATCATTTATGAGACGGCTCCCTGTCTTTATTTTCTTAGCCGCTATAGCGCGATAGCGGATCACGAGAAAAACCAGGACGAGAAGAAGTATCCCGATCGCACTGGCGAAGTGCCGCTGGTTGAGATAGGTCACCTGGGACCAAGTACCCCAAGCGTCACCACGATATGGAAAGATCGTTGGGAGATACTCGCGTACGTGCGTTATAGCTTCGAATGCGCCGCGCACCGAGGCTTGTTTGCGAAGAAATGGGACGTAAGAGAGCGACCCGAAAAAGAAAAAGAGCAGCGAACCAAGGCGTCCGACTGCGCGCGAATTGAAAAGCACCTCGCCAAGCGTCATGACGATCACGAGCATCGCTACGAGTGTGGTTATGCTAAGTAGATTCAAGCTCCACGCCGGATCGAGTCCGAGGAATTCCAGATTTCCCGCCTGAAAATAAAACAAGAAGTGGTAGCGGATCCGGTCGCCGGAGAAATGCGGGTATTCCGTGGGGAAATTGTGTCCTACAGCAAAGCTCTGCATCAGCGCGGTGTTTGGCCCGAAATCGCTGTACTCAGGGTTGGCGATCTGGAGCTTGCCGCCCTTGGTATTGAACGACGCAAACATCATCCACGAGACGAGGACCACGTATCCGGCGATGAGTAGCCAGTCGGCTATGCTCGACCCCCTAGGCCGCGGGAGATATAAATTCGATCCCTTCAGATAGGCTTCTTCCGGAGTGCGTGTAAGAATTCTGTCTTTAGCCCGACGAGGATCGCTGCCGCGCACCGGTGTGCAACCGACGCAAACTGGTAAAAACGCCGGCAAATAAAGTCACCGACACAAGCGGCCAACCCAAAATAAATCAGAGCCAGCATTCCCAAGTCTTCGCTGATTTACGACCCGCACCCGCCGTCGCACCAGGCTTCGACGTGGCAGGCATAGGCGCAAATCGTAAACGCTCGTTTTTTTTCGTCAAACATGTCCGCATTATTCCGCAGAGATGAACCAGCAACAGTTCTGAGACTCTCGAGCTGACGTTTTTACGACGGCTGGATTCGATCGGTCCAAAGGAATAGCCATGTGGCAGTCGCGTTGATCGCGATAGATACAGTGAAAAGTGAAATCTCGATTACGGTTGTCTTGGGTGGTCCATTACCTGTGAGCAAAAGAAACATCCACGGAAGGAGAATCATTGCGTAGCGGTAAGAGAATTGCCACCCGCCTGGATTTCCATGGCACCAGAGCACGAACGTTACGATCCCAATCGCAATCCACGATATGGCCCCATAGGTTCCGACTGCTCTAAAAAGGAGAAAAAGAAGCGGACTGCTGAGCAGGATGGAGCACCCAAACGGAGGAAAACTAAAGAAGGGAAAATCAGGGTCGTCGCGGAACCCTTCGAACAACATTTTGTTGACGTTCCAGGGAATCGAGTGGAGCGAAAACAGCCCGTGCTCGTACCAAGGCTCGTCGCGCACTTCAGGGATATGAAAGTAACCAAAATCGAAGATTGAATGAAACCGGGCGAAATTATAAGCGGCAGTCAGCAGTGCCAATGTTACTGGCAGAGTTAAAAAGTCGATAACCATTGGTGCGTTTACACGAAGCCTTTGTTTCACTTGAGCGGTGCGCGACTGGCCGGCAGTATTTTCGTTTGAGCGGCGCCAGAAAAGATAAAGGTAGAAAGGTGCAGTGAGCAGCAACTCGGTCCGATTTCCAAAAGCAAGCGTGAAGAATGCCCCAGCGACGAAAGGCGACGGTCGCACCAACGTGAAATAGAGAGCTGCGATTTCTCCCAATACCGCAAGACCGAGCGCGATTTGCCACGCGCCGCCCATTCCAAGATTGCACCAGGTCCACGTTCCGAAAACTGGAAACAGCGCCAGGAGAATCCGGCGAGTCAGCGGTTTCGGTCTCAAGCTAGAATAGTCAGGTCCGAATGCTTTCGCGACTTGAAAGAAGAAGTAAACGCAAGCTCCGGCGATTAAGGCCGCCAGAATGCGTGCGGGAAAATTGTGGATCAGCGACGCCTTTTCGAGAAGGGCAACTGGCAACATGCTGACCACGGCGCCGAGTGGAAACGCGGAATAATATTTATTCCCATACGGAATCATCTCGTTGAGCCACTCGGGCGGCTTTTCGCGGAAGCCGAGATCGCCGCGCAAAAATGCCGAGGCGATCTCGGCCGTGTAATCCAGATCGCGCAGCGTCGGATTTGTGGAGAAATAGAAGGCGAGAGCGGCGAACAACGAGATGGCAATCGCCAACCAAAGCTCGTACCTCTCCGGCTTTTTCGATGTTTCTGCCTCCATCAGAGCTTGAAACCGGCAGCGACGGCGTCCCAGTGGAACATGCGGACGGTATCAAGCGAGAGCTCGTCGAGGTCTTTGCCGCCGAGTTCGAGAAGTTTTTTCAGAATGTCGTGCGGCACAGTAACGATTTGACAACCGCACGCGGCAGCTTGGAAAACGTTAAGCACCTCGCGTACGCTCGCCCAGAGGAGTTCGGCCTTCGGCAACGCCCGCACGATCTCGATGGACTCCTTCATTATCGGCAATGGGTCGACTCCGGTATCAGCGATTCGTCCAGCGAAGACTGACAGGATCGATGGTACGGTCGGTTTCAGCACGGCAACGACGGCTGTTACCTGACGCGGCGTCAGCATCGCCGTTATGTTTAGCTTTACGCCTTCACCAGCTAATCGCTCGATCAAGGGAACAGAGGATTCGCCACTGGTGTTTGTGATTGGGATCTTAACGTATACGTTATCCTGCCACTCGTGGATTTTGAGCGCTTGCCGGCGCATCTCCGCAAAATCGTCGGAGAAAACTTCAAACGAGATCGGTTTAGATTTCACTTCTTTCAATACTGCTTTGGCAAAGCTTTCGTAATCAGTCAGACCGACTTTTCGCATCAGAGTCGGATTGGTCGTCAGACCATGGATGTAGGGCTGGCGCGAAAGCTCCGCAATCCCCTGAAGGTCAGCGCCGTCGGCGAAGATTTTCACGGGCAGGTCCAGCAAGCGTTCAGTCATCCCTTCCAGCCTATTCAACGGCCACCGCCAAATGCAAGCAGTTCTCAGAGACCCGCGTCGCGGAGAACGGCGCTCACGGCATCGTTGAAATTCGCGACGGTAAAATCGGCCGCTTCGCGCAAGTTCTCTTTGTAGCCGCGCTGGATGAAAATCGCACGACAACCTGCGGCGCGCGCGCAATCGACATCGCGCCAGCGATCGCCTATGACATAACTCCTTTTAGGATCAATGTTCAGTTCAGCAGCTGCGCGGAGGATCAGGCCTGGTTGCGGCTTACGGCAACCGCACGGTTGGCCGTAACGCTCGCCGGCGTGATAGCAAATCTCAATACGATCAAGTAATGGAAGCGCCGATTGCATTTTCAGATGCATCGCTTCAACGGCTTCGCGACTCTGGGTGCCGCGGCCAACGTCGGGCTGGTTGGTGATGACAACCAGAAGGAAGTTCGCAGCCTTGAGTTGCGCACACCCGTCGGGAACGTCCTCGTAAAGCTCCAACTCCTCGACGTGAAATGGAGGATGGGGCGTTCCGTTGCGGACCGCGACCC
>WNGC01001209.1_pt1 | contig 15620 bp, 16 predicted proteins | sample 5400051 | NCBI WGS metagenome assembly WNGC01 (sample SAMN13153368, study PRJNA577476) | soil metagenome | isolation source: 20 cm soil or saprolite under grassland replicate 2 | place: USA:California | collected 2016-06-15 | reverse complement strand
ATCAAGGTTCCGACAGTGAAGGTGAAGCCGGCGAAGAAATAACTTCTTCGCTATTGGGCCCGTGCGCCGACAGCGCACCAACAAAGCCCCGCCAGAACTGGCGGGGCTTTGTTGTAACTAACAACACGCATCCAGTGTTTTTGTTTTGTGACGTTAGCTCGAAGCCCGCAGCCGCTCCGCTCACAGCCCCCAGCGGGTAGTCGTAAGTGGCATTTAAACAGACCATACGTGTGCTATATTTGTACTTGCCCCAGGTCCCGGAGGGCGCAAGCCCGCTAACTCCGTCAGGACCCCGAAGGTAGCAGCGGCATGCGGTGTCTTTCGTTGCTCCGTCAGGCCTGGGGTACTCCCGCCTCGCAATGTCTCTCGCACTCGCCCGCAAATACCGCCCAAAGAGCTTCGCTGACGTAGCCGTCCAGTCGCACGTTTCCAACACGCTGCGCGGGGCTATCGCCAGAGGAAGAGTCGCGCACGGCTACCTCCTTTGCGGACCGCGGGGCGTCGGCAAGACCACGCTCGCGCGCGTCCTCGCAATGGCGCTCAACTGCGAGAACAAGCGGGAAGATGGAGAGCCCTGTGGAGAGTGCATCTCCTGTCAGCGCATCTGGAGCGGGTCATCCAGCCTCGACGTCGTGGAAATCGATGCGGCATCCAATCGCGGCGTCGACGACGCGCGCGATTTGCGGGAGCGCGCGATGTACGCGCCGTCCGGCGACGATCGCTACAAGGTATACATCGTCGATGAAGCGCACATGCTGACGCGCGAAGCGTGGAACGCTCTGCTCAAGATTCTCGAGGAGCCGCCGCCGCGCGTGATCTTCGTCTTCGCCACCACCGAGCCACAGAAGATCGCGCAGACAGCCGCACCAGTCCTCAGCCGGCTGCAGCGCTTCGATCTCAAGCGCATCGGTGTCAAAGACATCACGCGCCGCCTGTCTACGGTGCTCGCAAGCGAAAGCATAAAGGCATCGGACGATGCATTGGCGATGATCGCGCGCGCCGCCGACGGATCCATGCGGGACGCCCTCAGTCTTACCGACCAGGTGATATCGATTGGCGGAGGGCCGGTCAGCGCCGAACGCGTGCGCGAAGCGCTTGGACTCGTGCCGGAGGACGAGTTCCTCGCGATTCTCGACATCATCGCCAGCCACCAGGCGGGCGAAGTGTTCGGCGTGGTCAACAAGCTGGCCGACGCGGGAGTCGACTTCGGCGTTTTTCTCTCTGGGTTCGCCGACATTCTGCGCGCGCAGCTGACAGTCGTGCTCAATGGAAAGGCGGATGGAGTTTCCTCCACCGCGGCAGCGGCGCTGAGAGATAAGCGCGACCTTTTCACGGCCGGCGATCTCCTTCGAATGATCAGCGCGGTGAACGCACTGGAGCCGACGTTCAGAAAGAGCTCGCAGCAGCAATTACTGATCGAGATGCTCCTCGTGCGAATGGCGCTGCTCGATCGCACCGTCGCGCTCGAAGATCTGCTCAAGGGTCTCGCCGGCGAATCAGGGTCCGGAGCGGAGCGAGCCGAAATGCCGAGCGGCTCGGTGCGCTCACCGCAGCCACAGGGATCGGTCGCACGAACAGTCCAGCGGCCGTCTACTCGTCCAGGCTATCCTCCACAGTTGGAAGCGCCAAACGCTCTGGCCCCGAAACAGAACTCCAAACCCGCCGCTGCGCCGAACGAAGGGCAGCTCAACGAAATGAAGCGCGCAATGGAGACGACGGCACAGGATTCGAACCGTAGTCGGATGACACCAGAAGCCCTGAGGGAGGAGCGCATTGGCATGCTCCGCCAAAAGGACCCAGCTCTTGGCGCAGCAATCGACGAGCTCGACCTCGAGCTGCTCGACTAACCCTTCATTTCGCTCCTTCACGCAATGGCTGATTTCTCGAAGATCTTCGAACAGGCGCAGCAGATGCAGGCGCGCATGCAGCAGATGCAGGCCGAGCTCGAAAAACAAACCGTCACTGCCGCCGCCGGGGCGGGAATGGTGACCGTCGAAGCCGACGGCAAGGGGACCATCACGCGCGTGAAGATCGATCCAAGCGTCGCCGATCCCAAGGACGTCGAGATGCTGGAAGACCTGGTTCTCGTCGCGGTGAACGAAGCCCAGAAGAAAGCAGCGGAGCTCGCAAAGGGAGAAATGGGAAAGCTGACCGGCGGTCTCAATTTGCCCTTCAAGCTGCCGTTCTGACGTGGGAGCCATCGACGATCTCGCGGCGGAACTGTCGAAGCTGCCCGGCATCGGCCGGAAGACGGCGCTCCGACTGACTTACCACCTTCTCAAACAGTCTCCCGACCAATCCAAACGTCTCGCGTCGGCGCTCACGACGCTGGCGGAGAAGGTCCGCCCGTGCCCGCAGTGCTTCAACCTGACAGAGGAGGACTTGTGCTCCATCTGCCGTGACGCGCGCAGGGATACGGCAGTCATCTGCGCAGTAGAGGAAGCATCCGATATCGGCGCTATCGAGCGGTCTGGCGAATTCCGGGGCGTATATCACGTCCTGGGCGGACGCTTGTCACCGCTGGACGGCATCGGGCCGGAAGATCTGACCATTCCACAGCTGGAGACCAGAGTGTCGGCTGGAGTCGTCCGCGAAGTGATAATTGCCACCAATCCGAGCATCGAAGGCGAGACCACAGCGCTCTACGTACAGCGCAAGCTGGCCCGTTATCCGCTTACGGTCTCGAGGATCGCGCGCGGACTGCCCGTTGGCGGCGACCTGGAGTACGCGGATGGCGTGACCATTGCCCAGGCGTTGACCGCCAGGAGGGCAATGACATGAGCAAACAGCGCGCGAGCTACGTAGCCGTTGGTTTCCTTGGCGGGATGGCAGCCGGGTCGCTGGTTTGGACGCGGATGCAGCGGAATTGCCGCCGCAATCTGTTTTCCAGATATGCCTTCAAGCGCGTCGCGGCTCTCGGATACCTGCGTGCGCGGCCGACCGTCAATACCGCGCAGCTGCTTCGCGAATACGTCGCCTGGGAGCCGCGGTCAATTCTCCGCCAGCGCGGAGTGCGGATGTTGAGGCGGCTCGAGGCCACGCTGTGAACGGAGCAAGATGACCGCCGGCACGGCCAACTGGTCGTTCACGCAGGACGACTTTACCGCGATAACTGAATCCTTGCGACGTTTTCTGGGCGAAACGAAATCGCGCTGCGCGCTGCTCGTGGACCGCTCCGGACAGCTCGTGACCACTGTCGGTGACGCGCCGGGCCTGGACACCACCGCGTTCGCGACTCTAACGGCCGCTGACTACAGCGCCAACGATCAGCTCGCGAAGCTGGTGGGTGAGAACGATTTCTCGAGTCTGTTTCACCAGGGCGAAAAGGAATCCATCTATGTCGCGGACATCGCGCGTCGGCTATTGCTGGTGATAATCTTCGATTCGCGCACGACCGTCGGCCTTGTCCGCCTCAGAATGAAGGAGGAGATCGACGAGTTGACGCTGCTGATCGATCGTGTATTCTCACGCGGTCGCGACGGCGACGCGCGCGGAGAGCATCTGCTCCGTGGCGCGGACGACGAGATCGACAAACTCTTCAACTGGTGAGGAAGAGCTAGACGTGTCGATGATCAACTACGCCTCGCGCGAGATCAATTGTAAGATCGTTTACTATGGTCCCGGGCTAGGCGGCAAGACGACGAATCTCGAGCACGTCTACGGCAAGGTGAAGCCGGAGACGCGCGGAAAATTGATATCCCTCGCGACGGAGACAGAGAGGACGCTCTTCTTCGACTTCCTGCCCGTCGACCTCGGCACCATTCGCGGATTCAAGACGCGGTTCCACCTGTACACGGTGCCCGGGCAGGTCTATTACAATGCCAGCCGCAAGCTCATTCTCAAGAACGTCGATGGCATCGTGTTCGTGGGCGACTCGCAGGCGGAGCGGATGGAAGCGAACCTCGAGTCGATGCAGAATCTTTACGACAACATGGCCGAGTATGGGTACGATCTCACGCAGATGCCCTTCGTGATCCAGTACAACAAGCGTGACCTCCCCAACGCCGCCCCGATCGAAGACTTGCAGGCGTCTCTGAATCCCGGTTGGGAAGTGGAAGACGCCACCAAGCGCCGCGTACAGCCCGATCCGTACCACGCCGGGCAAAACCTCGTCGAACAGCTCTCAGGCGGCGAATGGGTAGAGAGAGCGCCGTACTTCGAGGCGATCGCGGTAAACGGCGACGGCGTGTTCGACACGCTCAAAGCCGTGAGCAAGCTGGTTCTGAAGGCGCTCGCCTAGCGGGGCGGGGAAGCCTCGGTGAATCTCCCCAACACCATCACGGCCGGCCGCATTCTCGCCGCGCCTTTCATTGCAGCGCTCCCGTTCATCAGCTCCCCCGGAGCGCGCGGAATCGCGTTTCTTCTATACGTCATTGCCGCGGTAACGGACTACCTCGACGGCAAGCTCGCGCGGACCCGTAACCTGATCACCGATCTCGGACGTCTTCTTGATCCGCTCGCCGACAAGCTCCTGCTCTTTGCGACGCTCATTCCGATGTTCGTCCTCATGGCGCCGCCAACCGATCCGCTCATCCCGACCCGCGCTGAGAGCATCGACGCGGGGAGATTGCAGTTCCAGACTCCGTTCGGACCCGTGGGACTGGCGTGGTGGGTGGTCGCAATCGTCATCGGCCGCGAGATCTTCATGACGATTTTCCGGCAGGCGGCCGCGCGACGCGGCGTGGTCATATCGGCGATCGGACCCGCAAAATGGAAGACCGCGTTCCAGTCCCTCTGGGTCGGGTCCGCGTATTTCTGGTTCTTTGCAGCGACCGCGGCGCGAAGCCAGAATTGGAGTAGCGACGCGTGGCGTGCGTTCGCTTACTTCAACGGCACTGTAGGAACTATCGCAATGGTCACATCAGTGGTGCTTACCCTATACTCCCTCGCACTCTACCTCCGGCGCTACGCCGGAGGCTTCGCCTTGTGACCGCACTCCAGGTGGAGCTGATCACCATTGGTGACGAGCTCCTCCTCGGCTTCACAATAGATACGAACGCGGCGCACATCTCGCGCACTCTGGCAGCCGAAGGCGTCGAGATTATTCGTCGCACTACCGTAGGTGACGACGCCGAAAAGATCGCCACGGCAGTGCGCGAAGCGCTCGACAGAACCGGCGCGGTGATCACGACCGGCGGGCTTGGCCCGACCAGCGACGATCTGACCAAGCCGGCAATCGCGAAAATTTTCGGTCGAAGAATGAAGATCGACGAAGAAATGGCCGCCGCTCTCGAGCAGCGATGGAGAACCCGCTTTCCCAACAGTCGGTTTCCCGCGACGAACAGGACGCAGGCGGAGATCCCGGCGGGCGCGCGGATTCTCGCCAACCGCCACGGCACCGCTCCGGGAATCTGGCTGGAGGATGAGAAGGGTCGCTGGGTGGCGATGATTCCGGGCGTTCCGCGTGAGATGCGCGGGATGCTGGCGGAAGAACTCCTCCCGGCGATCAGGTCAATTGTCCGCGAACCCGGTACCGTCGTGCATTCCGGAACGCTCCGCACGACCGGCATCGCCGAGTCAGCGATTGCGGAGCTTCTCGGTCCCGACTTTCTCGGAGAGCCGGGGTCCGAGAGCGGATCGCTTCCGCTCGCGTATCTGCCGGGAGTGATGGGTGTCGACCTGCGCGTCACCGCAAAGGGCCTCGCGCGGGAGCGTGCCCAATCAGTCGTGAAGGAAGCAATCGTGAAACTGCGAAGCAGGGTCGGAGCGTACGCCTATGGGGAGGACGACGACGATCTCGCCGCGGTCGTGCTGGACAAATGCCGCCATCACCGTCTCAAGCTCGCTGTGGCCGAGAGCTGCACGGGCGGAATGCTAGGTGAGCGCATCACCAACATCCCTGGATCGAGCGATGTATTCGTTGGGGGCGTCATCGCATATCACAACGACGTGAAGCGGAATTCCCTCGGTGTGAGCGTGGCGGACCTCGAGCAATATGGCGCGGTAAGCGAGCAGGTGGCGCTCCAAATGGCCGAGGGAGTTCGGGAGAGTCTGCGCGCCGATATCGGCGTCGCGGTGACAGGGATTGCCGGCCCGGGTGGCGGTACGCCGGAGAAGCCCGTCGGGCTCGTCTGGATTGCCGTTCATTCGCGCGATGCGAAGGCACGGCGTTTCCATGTTGGTGGAGATCGTGCGGAGATAAGACAGCGTGCCGCCCAGGCTGCCCTGGAGATGGTACGGCGCGCTCTCTCAAACGATTAACTTAGGAACATGAGACACTCGAAGAGAAAGGCTGAGCAGGCGTCGCTGCCCGATCAGGACGCGCTGGGTTCGGCGGACGATTATCCGCCCGGCGGAGCGAGTCAAGGTGATGGCCAGAGCGGCGATCCGACGTACAGCGACCTGTCAGGGACCGCCTCTGGATCCGACGTTTCTGCGGAGACGGCCTCGAGCGAGCGCCGGCCTGGCGGAGCGGGCGACGTTGGCGCGCCGGAATCCGGCGGCGCCGGCGAAGACACGGGCCGCAGGGATTCGGACGTTGCCGTTGAACGCGACAAGTACTTGAGGCTCGCGGCCGAATACGACAACTATCGCAAGCGATCAGCAAAGGAGAGGCAGGACGCGGGTGCCCGCGCTCAGGCAGATCTCGTGCGACAACTCGTCGATGCCCTGGACGACGTGGCAAGGTTCGCACACGTCGATCCGGCGGCCACCGACGCCGCCACAGTCGTGCAGGGCGTGGACATGGTGGAGAAGAAGTTGATGAAGACGCTGGGGAACGCGGGGCTCGAGGTCATCAACCCCGTCGGCGAGACGTTCGACCCGGCGCTCCACGAGGCGGTCGCAACGGAGCCGACATCGGCGAAGGAAGACGATCACGTAGTCTCTCGTGTGTACCAACCGGGATACCTGTTCAAGTCACAACTGCTCCGGCCGGCGAGAGTGGTCGTCAAGCAGTGGAACGGTTGACCGCGCGCACGCGCTGAACGTCCATGCCTCCGACGAAGGATTTCTACTCCGTCCTCGGCGTAAGCTCCAATGCGTCCCAGGACGAGATCAAGAAGGCGTATCGCAAGCTCGCAAAGAAGTTTCACCCCGATGCGAATGCCAACGACGCTAAAGCGGGCGAACGGTTCAAGGAGATCTCGGAGGCGAATAACGTTCTCGGCGATCCGGAGAAACGAAAGCAGTACGACGAGATGCGTCGGCTCGGTGCGTTTGACGGTGCGGGGTTCGGTGGTTTCGGCGGCGGCAGATCGACGCGCGGAGCCGGCGCGCGTGGGCCGGCCGGCGGCCAGACGATCAATTTTCAGGACTTTGACATCGGCGGGCTCGGCGGGCTGGGTGATCTCTTCAGCTCGATGTTCGGTGGCGGCGAAACGCGGCAGAGTGCGCGGGCGCGTGGGCCGGAGAAAGGACAGACCGTCGAGGCGAATCTCGACATCCCATTCCGCACCGCAGCGCGTGGCGGAAAGGTTCCGATCGATCTCGAGGTGAGTGAGGAGTGCGGCACCTGCCACGGCAGCGGCGCCGCGCCGGGCGCTTCGCTCAAGATTTGTCCCGAATGCAACGGGCGCGGCGTGATCTCCTTTGGACAGGGCGGATTTGCTGTCAACCGTCCGTGCCCGGTTTGCCTGGGTCGCGGCCAGGTCCCGTCGGAGCCGTGCCCAACGTGTCATGGTACGGGAGAAGTGCGGGCGCGGAGGAAAGTCCTGATCAACGTGCCGGTTGGGGTAGATACGGGGTCGAAGATTCGCCTCAAGGGACAAGGCGGAAAGGGAGCTCAAAACGGTCCCGCCGGCGATCTCATCATCACCTTCAACGTGCTACCCGACAAGTTCTACAAGCGCGATGGTCTGGACGTCGTCGCAGCCGTACCGCTGAACATTGCGCAAGCGACGCTCGGGACGAAGATCAGCGTGCGCACGCTCGAAGGAAAAAAAGTCGCGATCAAGATTCCGCCGGGTACTCCTTCGGGGAAAAGGTTCCGCGTGCGCGGTCAGGGAATTCAGAAGGGCGAAAAAAAAGGCGATCTGATCGTCGAAGTCGCGATTCAGGTTCCCGAGAAGTTGTCGGAAGAGCAGGAACGAATGATGAAGGAGTTTGCGGAATCAGGCGGGCTGAAGTATTAGCTGACGTCCGAGATAACTGGTTACTGGAGCTACGATGTTTTATCAGCCGGTAATTCGCTTCAGTCTCGCGAGCGCGGTTATGTTCTCCAGTGGCGCGTCGCTAGTCGCGCAAGGCGGACCAAAACCCGGCGACGCCAGGCAGTACGCTGACCCACGCACTGGCCCAACAGAGAAGCCGCCGCTGCACGCGCGCCACTGGCTGGCCATAACTGGAAAGCCTTTATCGGCCAGCGCCGGAGCGCTGATTTTCGCGAAGGGTGGCAACGCCGTCGACGCCGCGGCCGCCATGCTCGCCGCTGGATGCACGATGTGGGATACACTCTCGTGCGGCGGCGAGACGCAGGCGCTCATCTTCAATCCGCACACCCGCAAGGTGATCGGCATCGATGCGTTGGGCGTCGCGCCAACCGGCGCGACGAAGGAATTCTACCGCTCCAAGGGCTATGCCTTTCCGCCGGAGTACGGTCCACTCGCCGCGGTCACGCCGGGAACAGTCGGTGGATTGCTGACGATGCTCGCCGAATACGGCAAGCTATCGCTCGCCGAGGTGCTCGCGCCCGCCATCCAGATGGCCGACGGCTATCCAATCGAAGCGCAGCTCACGAATACGATCGAGCGGAACAAGAGCTGGATCAAACGTTGGAAGTATTCGCCGGCGATCATGCTGACCCCCCATCAGGGAGGCGGCCGCGAAGCGCCGGAGCCCGGCGAGATATTCGTTCAGCGCGACCTCGCTGCAACGTGGCGGAAGCTCGTCGAGGCAGAACGACAGGCGCGCGCGTCAGGCAAAACGCGTAAGCAGGCCATCTACGCCGCGTACGATCGCTTCTACAAAGGCGACATCGCCCGTGAGCTCGTGCGCGGGGTACGCGAGGATGGCGGCTTGTTCACCATGGAAGATCTCGCGAACTGGAAGGTCCGAATCGAAGAACCGCTCCATGTGAGCTACAAAGGCATCGAAGTCTACAAGCTTCCCATCTGGCAGCAGGGTCCCGCGATGCTGCAAGCGCTGAACATTCTCGAGAACGCCGATCTCAAGAACATGGGTTACAACTCGCCAAAGTACATCCACGCGATCTACCAGACGATGAGTCTGGCGTTCGCGGACCGCGACTTCTACTACGGCGATCCGTACTTTCCACCGGAGGAGCCGGTCAAGGGGCTGCTGTCCAAGGAATACGCGAAAGCACGATACGCGCAGATCGACTGGACCAAAAACGATCCAGCAATCAAACCTGGGGATCCGTATCCGTACCAGGGAAGCGCGAACCCGTACTTAGCACAGCTCACAACATGGAATCTCGCTGCCTTTGCTCCTAAGGACTCGTCGCGAAGCGGGCAGCAGGATCGCCCGGCGCCCGCGGCAGCTCCTGATTCAGGATTCGTAGAATCCTTCCACGCCGGAACGACGTCCATCGAGTCCGCCGACGCAGAGGGCTGGGTTGTCAGCGTGACGCCGAGTGGAGGTTGGGTCCCCGCGGTAATTGCCGGCCGCACGGGCATCGGCCTAAGTCAGCGCGCGCAGAGCTTCGTCACCGATCCGGCCGATGGTCCTTTCAACGTGATCGAGCCCGGCAAGCGTCCACGTGTGACGTTGACGCCAACGATGGCGCTCAAAGATGGTAAGCCGTATCTCGCTTTCGCGGTCCAGGGTGGCGACTCGCAGGATCAAAATCTCCTGCAGTTTTTTCTCGACGTCGTCGAGTTTGGGATGACAGTGCAGCAGGCGGTCGAGGCGCCGAACATCAACAGCTATCAGATGCGTTCGTCGTTCGGCGCGCATGAGGCGCGGCCCGGCCTGCTCGAGGCTGCTACATCGTTGCCTGAATCGACAAGAGCGGCGCTTGCGTCAATGGGCTACAAGTTTCGGTTCGTGCAGCGTAGCTCCGGCCCGATCAACGCAATTCTCTTCGATCGCGCCCATGTCACGATGTGGGGTGGATCGAGCAATCACGGGGAAGACTATGGAATCGGCTGGTAGCGAATTCCATTGTGGCCCGTGACGCGCATCCCGAGGCATGGTCATAAATCCCTGGCGCACCAACGCGACGCAATATTCATTTCAGCCCCATGAAAATCGGAATCCTCGGCACCGGGGTGGTCGGTAAGACCCTCGGCACAAAGCTCGTCGCGCTTGGTCACGACGTACGCATGGGATCACGTTCCGCCGGCGGCGAAAAAGCGACAGCATGGGTGAAGCAAGTCGGTGGCAAATCCTCAGAAGGAACATTTGCCGACGCCGCCGCCCACGGCGAGCTGGTCTTCAATTGCACGTCGGGAATGGCATCGCTCGAAGCGCTTAAAGCTGCGGGCGCAAGGAATCTCCAGAACAAGATTCTTGTCGACGTAGCCAATCCGCTCGATTTCTCGAAGGGTATGCCGCCCGCTCTTTCCGTATGCAATACCGATTCTCTGGCCGAGCAAATCCAGCGCGCTTTTCCCGGTGCAAGAGTCGTGAAGTCACTCAACACCGTCACCACGGCGGTTATGGTCGACCCGTCGCTGATTCCAGGCGCGCACGCGATGTTCGTGTCGGGAAACGACGCCGCGGCGAAAGCCCAGGTAGTCGCTTTACTCAGAAGCGGGTTCGGCTGGAACGAGATTGTCGACCTCGGCGACATCAGCGGAGCGCGTGCGCAGGAAATGATTCTTCCGCTGTGGCTGCGCCTGTTCATGACATTGAACACGCCCAACGTCAACATCCACGTGGCGCATTGATTCTTCCCGCGTGACAAATCCTGAGGAACAGACTCCGATCCGTCGGCACGCGCTCGCGTTCATCGCGATTACGCTTCTGCTCGACACGATGGGCTTCGGACTGATCATGCCGGTGTACCCGCGTCTGCTCGTGGATCTTACCGGCGAGAGTCTCAGTCGCGCGGCGGTGTACGGCGGCTGGCTCGGCTTCGTGTACGCGGCAATGCAGTTCGTGTTCGCACCCATCCTCGGCAATCTTTCCGATCGATATGGACGTCGGCGCGTTCTTCTGGTCGCCATTGGAGCGCTGGGGATCGACTACGTCATCATGGGATTTGCGCCGACGCTTGCGTGGCTCTTCGTTGGCCGAGCGATCGCGGGTGCAGCAGGGGCATCATTTACCCCGGCGTACGCGTACGTCGCCGACATCAGTCCGCCCGAGAGACGGGCTCAGAACTTCGGCATCGTGAGTGCTTCCTTCGGTATCGGCTTTATCATCGGGCCGGCCATCGGGGGATTGCTCGGGAGCCTGGGATCTCGCGCACCATTTTTCGCGGCCGCGACTCTCAGTCTCGTCAATTTCTCGTACGGGTTCTTCGTCCTGCCGGAATCGCTACCGCCCGAACGGCGACGTGCGTTCGAATGGCGTCGCGCCAATCCAGTCGGGACGCTGATCCAGATGCGCAAGCATCCCGTCGTAGTCGGGCTCCTTGGCGCGTTATTTCTCTGGGGGCTCGCCAACCAGGTGATGCCTTCGATTTGGGCATTTTACACCAAATTCAGATTCGGTTGGACCGAAGCGACCATTGGTGCTTCGTTAGCCGTGGCAGGAGCCGTGATGGTGACAAGCCAGGCGACGCTGATGCGCTACATCGTGCCGCGTCTGGGGGAGCGCCGCGCCGCGCTGATCGGAATTGTCGGTGGAATCGGAGCGTACGCAGGTTTCGGCCTCGCTACAAAAGGGTGGATGATGTTTGCGGCGCTCTCGGGATGGTTCTTCGGGGCGATCGTAATGCCAACCGTTAACGCACTGATGTCGCATCGAATTGCGCGGGATGCGCAGGGAGAACTTCAGGGAGCGGTCGCCGGTCTTTTTTCACTGAGTGCAATCCTCGGCCCGCCGCTCATGTCGCACCTCTTCGCGCGCTTTACTGCACCGGATTCCACGTTTCACGTTCCTGGCGCGCCGTTTCTTGCCGCGGCCATGCTCGCTCTGGGTTGTCTCTTAATATTCTGGCGGTCCACTCAGGTGCCGTCCGCGGAGCCAGCCGCCGAGCCGGGTCTTACAGCCGCCTGATCCAGATATTCCGGTAGCGCACTGGATTCCCGTGATCCTGCAGCCGCAGGGACTGCTGGGGCGGGTGCGCGATGTAGAGCGCCGGCCGATCGTTGTAAGTAATCCCGTAGATCTCGACGTTGTTCTGAATCAGAACGCCATTGTGCAGCACGGTGACGCGCGCGCGGTCGATCACTTTTCCCTGCTCGTCGAACTTCGGAGCGTGGAAGATGATGTCGTAAGCCTGCCATTCGCCGGGCTTGCGTGATGCATTGACCAAAGGTGCGTATTGCTTGTAGACAGCGCCCGCCTGGCCGTGGTAGTACGTCTTGTTGTCGTACGAGTCGAGCACCTGTACTTCGTAGCGGCCCATTAGAAAGACGCCGCTGTTGCCACGCTCCTGACCTTCCCCTTTGACGATCGACGGGGTCGCCCATTCGATGTGCAACTGGACGTCACCGAACTGTTGTACGGTCGCTATTTCGCCCGTGCCGGCTGCCACCTCCACGTAGCCATCCCTCACGTTCCATTTGGCGGCGCCGCCGTCGGTAGCTCGCCACTGTGAGAGATCCTTTCCGTTGAACAGCACGATGGCATCAGACGGAGGATCTGAGTTCGTTTTTCCCGGAGTGACGATCCGCGGTTCCGTCGCAGGCGCCGGAAACGGCGCGGCATCCTGCGCGAGTGCGGAGCCCGTCACCGCGGTTAGCGCGAGCGCAACCAATCTGAGTTGCTTCACCAGGGAATCTGTGGAGAGCGATAATAGTTCATGCCGAGGTAATTCCAACGGGGTGCGTGAGTGGCGAGCCGCGAGCGAAAGCTCTCCCAGCTGCGGTTCGCTTGCGGTGTCCAGCCGACCTCGGCGACCGCCGGCATCCGGGGCAAGGCGAGAAACATGACTGCGCCGATGTTACGCACCGTCTCACTCCAGATCGGTGCCTCGAGTCCGAGGATGTCGCGCTCGGCAACGCCCTTTATGAAGGCAGCCGGGTCCCAATCGTAGGCATCGCGCACGTCGACATAAGCGGCCCAGTGCAGACCCAGCTCTGTCCTGGGGTTGTACTTCATGTCCAGGTAGATCTTCGGCGCTGGCGAGAGAATCAATTTCGCGCCCTGAACCACGGCAGCGCTAGCCGAGTCACTCTTCCATTGTTGTGCAATCGTAGTGGGACTGAGACGCGCCTTCGTGATTTCCTCCCACCCGATCATTTTCTTGCCGTACTTGTTCACGATCCCCTGGACGCGCTCGATAAAGCGAATGTATTGCTCCGGAGTGAGCGTCTGGACTTCGTCACCGCCGATGTGGAAATACGGGCCGGGAGTGAGACCGCTCAATTCACGCACTACGTCATCGACGAAAGCGTAAGTCGCTTCCTTGTCGACGCAGAGGCTACTCCAACCCACGTCGGTTCCACTGTACAATGCCGTTGGCCTGGCGCTGCAGCCGAGCTCGGGATACGCGATAAGCCCGGCATTGATGTGGCTCGGCATGTCGATCTCCGGCACGACCAGGATGTAACGCGCCGCGGCGTAGCTGATGATGTCCTTGTAATCCTGCTGCGTGTAGAAGCCGCCAGGCCCGCCGCCAACCTGCGTCAGCGATCCGAGGGCCGTGAGCTTCGGCCGCGAGTTGAGCGCAATGCGCCAGCCCTGATCGTCGGAGAGATGGACGTGAAGCACGTTCATCTTGTAGAGCGCGAGCAGATCGATGTATTGCTCCATCTCGCGCACGGTAAAGAAGTGCCGCGCAACATCCAGCATTGCCCCGCGCCACGTAAAGCGCGGCCAGTCGACAATCGTCTGCGCCGGAATCTGCCAGGTGCTTCTTTCACTACCCATTTCGGATTCGATGTCCTGCGGCAACAACTGTCTGATGGTCTGAATGCCGTGGAAGAGTCCTGCCGGGCGATTCGCGACGAGCCGCACGGAGTCCGACGTGACGGTCAGACTGTATCCCTCATCACCGACCGAGGCGGGCGCACCAACGAGCCTGAGAACGATCGCGCCGCGCGATGCGGGCCCGTTGGAGACGGGCATCGGGAATTGCGTTGGAGTTCTTATCTGAGCCGCCAGCATCTCGGCGATCGCAGCCACTTCCGGATTGCCGGCGTCGATGACCATGCTGGATGTGCGAGCGAGGTCGAAAGGCGCGCCACTCGCGAGAGTGGTTGAGGCCGGCTCAGGAACCACCCGCGGCGCCAGAGTAACCGGCTGCGGGACAGGGACGGCGGTCGGGCGGCAGGCCGAACTGCCAAGAGCAACGATCAGGACAACAAGACGCAGACGTGTCTGCAGCGAATCTTTGCCTTCCATGACGCCGGGCTCCCTCACGAAAAGGTTTGCTCGGCGACGTCGCCGAGTGCTATGCCGCAAGAACCGGAAGCGAGTTACGCTGTTGCCGGGCAGACTCTATGAAGCCACCACCGAGCACCCGCTCGCGATCATAGAGTACCACCGACTGGCCCGGAGTGATAGCAGAGACCGGTTCGTCGAGTGCGATCTCCAGGTCGTCGCTGCTGAGACGCACTATCTCAGCCCGGGCCAGCTGCGCACGGTGTCGGATGCGCACGCTCACGTGCTGGCCAACGGTCGGAGCATCGGTGAGCCAGTTTACTTCGCGCGCGATGAGGCCGCTGCCGAGCAACTCCTCTCGTGTACCGATGACCACGGCTCTCTGCTGCGGCCGGATCGCGATGACGTACATCGGTGATGCAAATCCCCCTGGCACGCCGCGTCGCTGGCCGATCGTGTACCGCGCGAAGCCGTTATGCTCACCGACGATCTTTCCAGTCGACGTCATGATTGGACCACGCGAAAGTGCGGGCGCGTCGGGCGGTAGCCGCTGCTCGAGAATCCGCGCGTAGTTGCCATCCGGCACGAAACAGATCTCCTGGCTCTCCGGCTTCTCGGCGATGACTTCGAGGCCCATCGCATGGGCCCGCCGGCGGGTTTGCGCCTTATCGAGATCTCCGACGGGCAGAATCATGCGCGACAAGACGGCGCGGTCGATTCCCCATAGAAAATAGGTCTGGTCCTTGTTGTCATCGATTCCGCGGTGGAGCGCTCCGTCGACAATGCGCGCATAATGCCCGGTTGCGATCCACTGCGCGTCAATCGAATCAGCTTTCTTCAAGAAGTCGCGGAACTTCGTGAAGGTATTGCACCGCACGCAGGGTATCGGCGTGCGCCCGCGCGCGTACTCGTCGACAAAGTTCTCGACTACGTCGTGTCCGAAGCGGCTCTCGAGGTTGAGCACGTAGTGCGGTATTCCGAGCTGCTCGCAGACCCGCCGTGCGTCGTTCACCGAATCGAGCGAGCAGCACGGGCGGTCAGGAACGTCCTCGCCGTGGCAGAACAACTTCATCGTCGCGCCGACGACGTCGTAGCCCTGCTCGACGAGGAGTGCCGCCGCAACCGATGAGTCGACGCCACCCGACATGGCGACGAGCACCCTTTCTCGCGGCATCATCGAGTCACCGGCTCAATCATTTCGCGCCGCATCATTATTCAGCCGCCGCCAGCTGTCTCGCCTTTGCGACGAGGGCCGGGAATACTTCGATGACGCGATCGATACA
>WNGC01002108.1_pt1 | contig 15622 bp, 15 predicted proteins | sample 5400051 | NCBI WGS metagenome assembly WNGC01 (sample SAMN13153368, study PRJNA577476) | soil metagenome | isolation source: 20 cm soil or saprolite under grassland replicate 2 | place: USA:California | collected 2016-06-15 | reverse complement strand
CGAAGGCTACCAGGAAGTCACCCATCCCAGCCTTACGGTGCGCCTGCCGCTGCGGGATCGGCCGGGCGCGTATCTGCTGGTGTGGACGACGACGCCCTGGACCCTGACCAGCAACGTGGCCGTGGCGGTGCACCCGGAGCTGACCTATGTCCGGGTCGAGCAGGGGCGGGACACCTACTACCTCGTCCGCGAGCGCCTGGAGATGCTGCGGGGCGGCTACCGCGTGCGCGAGGAGCTGCACGGTTCCGCTCTGGTCGGCTGGGTCTACACCGGCCCGTTCGACGATCTGCCGGCGCAGCAGGGCGTGGAGCACCGCGTCGTTCCCTGGCGTGAGGTCAGCGCGGCGGAGGGGACCGGGCTCGTGCACATCGCCCCGGGCAGCGGCGCGGAGGACTTTGCGCTCGGCAGGGACCTGGGGCTCCCGGTCCTCGCTCCGATCGATGAATTCGGCATCTTCGCGGAGCCGTATGGCTGGCTGGCGAGCCGGCACGTCTACGAGGTCGGCGCGCCCATCAGGGACGATCTGGAGAAGCGCGGCCTGCTCTACCGGGCGGAGGAGTACACGCACCGCTACCCGGTCTGCTGGCGGTGCGGGAGCGAGCTGGTGTTCCGCCTCGTCGACGAGTGGTTCATCGCGATGGATCCGCTCCGCGCCCCCATGATGGCGGTCACGGAGAAGATCCGCTGGATGCCCGAGTTCGGCCTGGAACGGGAACTGGACTGGCTCAAGAACATGCACGACTGGATGATCAGCAAGAAGCGCTACTGGGGGCTGGCCCTGCCCATCTGGGAGTGCCGGGCCTGCCGGTCGTTCGAGGTGATCGGCAGCGAGGACGAGCTCCGCGAGCGCGCGGTGGAAGGGTGGGACCAGTTCGCGGGCCACACCCCGCACCGTCCCTGGATCGACGCGGTCAAGATCCGGTGCCCCCGGTGCGGGGCCCCGGTGTCCCGGATCCTCGACGTCGGGAATCCCTGGCTGGACGCGGGCATCGTCCCCTACTCGACGATGGGCTACCGCCGGGATCGCGCGGCGTGGCGGGAGTGGTTCCCCGCGGACTTCATCACCGAAGCGTTCCCCGGCCAGTACCGCAACTGGTTCTACTCGATGCTGGTGATGAGCACGGTGCTGGAAAACCGCGAGCCGTTCCGGACCTGCCTCGGCCACGCGATGGTCCGGGACGAGCAGGGACGGGAGATGCACAAGTCCTGGGGCAACATGATCGAGTTCAATGAAGCGGCGGAGAAGATGGGCAGCGATGTCCTCCGGTGGCTTTACGCCGTCCAAAACCCGGCCATGAACCTGAACTTCGGCTACGGCCCCGCCGATGACGTCCGCCGGCGGTTCATCCTGCCGCTCTGGAATATTTACGCCTTCTTCGTCACCTACGCGGCCCTCGACGGCTTCACCCCCGAGCCGCTGCGCGATCAACAGGTCGCGCTCGGGGTGCTGAGAGGGCAGCCCTCGGTGCTGGACCGGTGGATCCGCGCCCTGCTGCACCGGCTGATCCGCACGGTGCGGGAGGGCCTCGACCGGTACGACGTCCCTGCCGCGGCGCGCGCGATCGAGCGCTTTGTGGAAGATCTCTCCCTGTGGTATGTGCGCCGGGGCCGGCGGCGCTATTGGAAATCGGAACGCGACGCGGACAAGCAGGCCGCAAACCAGACCCTGTACGAGGTGCTGGTGGCGCTGAGCTGCCTCCTGGCGCCGTTCGTGCCGTTCCTGGCCGAAGCGATGTACCAGAACCTGGTCCGCTCGATCGACACGCGCTCCCCCGAGAGCGTCCACCTCTGCGCGGTGCCGGCGGCGGATCCGGCCGCGGATGACCCCGAGCTCATTGAGGCGACCGAGCGGACGCGGCAGCTCGTGTCGATCGGGCGGTCGGCCCGCAACGCCGCGAAGGTGCGCGTCCGCCAGCCGCTGGCGTCGGCCATCATCGTGGACCGGTCGGGCGTGCTGCAGCGCCACCCCGAACTCGCGGAGCACCTGCGGGATGAGCTGAACGTGAAGGCGCTGCGGTTTGCGGAGTCCTACCGGACGCTGGGCCGGCTGGAGGTGCGCCCCCGGTTTGATCTGCTGGGGCCCAAGTTCGGGGGCCGGATCACCGAGATCGTGGAGGCGCTGCGAGATCGCGGCGAGGCCATCGTGGAGGGGACCCCGGAGCGGGAACCGTTTCGGCTTGCCCTCGCGCGCGGCGACGAGATCGTGCTGGAGCGGGCGGAGGTGGAGGTGCGTGTCCACTGGCATCCGGGGCTGGTCGGCGCCGGCGAGACCGGCGCCTGGGTGGTCCTGGACGCGACCCTCACCGGCGACCTGGTCCGCGAGGGGATGGCCCGGGAGCTCGTGCACCAAATCCAGCAACTGCGCAAGGAAGCGGGGTTCCAGATCGCGGACCGGATCACCCTCTACTACGAGGGAGACTCCGCGCTCGCCGAGGTGCTGCGGACGCACGGTGATTACGTCCTTCGCGAGGTGCTCGGTGAGGAGGCGCGGGCGGGCCTGCCCCCGGCGGGCGCGCCCGTCCATCGGAAGGCACTGCGCCTGGACGGCCGGGAGCTGACCGTCGGGATTGCTCAAACCGCGTAGAAGAAGGAGCGGGCGGTGTCGCGAGCGAGGCAGAAGGTCGTCGGGGTGCTGGGGGGGATGGGGCCCCTCGCCACCGCGGATTTCTACACCAAGCTGGTCCGGCTGACGCCCGCGCGCACGGACCAGGACCACCTCCGCGTCCTGATCGACAGCAATCCCAAGATCCCTGACCGGACGGCGGCGCTCCGCGGCGAAGGCCCTGACCCGACCGAGGCCCTGGTGGCGACGGCCCGGGGGCTGGAGCGCGCCGGGGCGGACCTCATCGCGATCCCGTGCAATTCCGCGCACGCGTACCTGCATCAGATTCGCCGGAGCGTTGGCATCCCCGTGCTCGACATCATGGAGGAGGTCGCCGCCGCCGCGGCCGCGCTGGTTCCCCGCCCTCGGGCGGCCGGCGTGCTCGCGACCTCGGGAACGATGCAGGCGCGCCTGTATCACCGCGCGCTCGCCTCCCGCGGGATCGATGTGGTCGAGCCCGCGGCGGTCGAGCAGGAGGGCGTGACGGCGGCGATCTGCGCGGTCAAGGCCGGAGACCTGGGCGCGGCGGCGCGGGAGCGAGTCCGGGAGGTTGCCGCGGCGCTGATCGGCCGCGGGGCGCAGGTGGTGGTGCTCGGGTGCACGGAGCTCCCGCTGGTGACGGACCGGCAGGCCATTTCAGTGCCGGTTCTGGATGGGACCGAGGTGCTGGCGGCGGCCGCGGTACGCGCGGCGCTCCCCTCCGAGGCGGAGGAATTTCCCGGATCGCCCGAGCGTTCAAGCACGCTGCGTTCTCCTGGGAGGGCCGAGGTCCCGGGGACACCACGCGCAGGATCTTCAAAGCCTGCAGGGAGGCCGTAGATGCCGGCAAGACGATCGCGAAAACCCGCGCCTTCGCCCGGACCGGGTCTCGTTCCCGGCGGGCGGGGCCCGGGCGCAAGGGCGAGTTCGCCCGGCTGCTGCTCGAGGAGCGCAAGCGGCTGGCGGAGGAGCTCTCCGAGATCGAACAGCATCAGGTCAAGACCGAGGAGAAGCCCGTGGCGGACGTGGCGGGGTACGAGGACGATCTGGTCGACGTCGCCACCGAAACCTTCGAACGGGAGAAGGAGCTCGCCATCGAGAGCAACGTTCAGGGGATGCTCAAGATGGTGGACGAAGCCCTGCAGCGGGTCCGGAACGGCACGTATGGGATCTGCGTCGGCTGCGGGAAGGCGATCGACAGCAACCGCCTCCGGGCCATCCCGTACACCCGGCTCTGCATCAAGTGCAAGGAGCGCGAGGAGCGGCACCGCGCCGCGGTTCAGTGATCGGGTTTCCCTGGGCCCTCTGCGCCGCGGGGGTGCTGGGGTTCGTCGCCGGCCAGGCGGGGACCTGGGGGGCGATGCACCTGGTGCCGGCAGGGGGGGAGCGGGTCGTCATCCCGCATCTCCTCTCGGTCGGGTTGGTGGCGAACCGCGGCCTGGCCTTTGGCCTCCTCCGGCACCTCCCGCCTCTGGCGACGACGGCGGTCGCCTTGACCGTCATCGCGGCACTCTTCTACAATAGAGGTGCGTGGCCGGCCGGGCCCGCCGCGCAGTGGGGGTTCGGGCTCATCATCGGCGGGGCGTTCGGCAACGTCGTGGACCGCCTCCGCTTCGGCTACGTCGTCGACTACATCGATACGCACGTCTGGCCGGTGTTCAACCTCGCCGACGCCGCGGTCGTGGTGGGAGCAAGCGTGTTGATCGCGGCCACAATGGCCGGTCGGCGGGGGGGTGCGTGAATGAAGCCCGTTCTCTTTCAGCTTCCGACTCCGTTCGGAACGTTCCCCGTTTCTTCATTTGGCGTATTCCTGCTCCTGGCATTCATCGTGGCCATCGGGCTGACCCGCGCGCGGACACGGCGCCTGGGCTGGGACCCCGGTGAGGTGGTCGACCTGGCGTTGTATGCGATCATCGGGGGAATCATCGGCGCGCGAGTCGGCTACGTGCTGGTCAACGCGCGGGACTTCGCGCTCGCGCCGCTCCGGGCTCTGATGATCTGGGTGGATGCCGGGCTCACGTTCTATGGGGCGCTGCTCGGCGGGGGCCTCGTCGCCTGGCTGTACGGCCGGCGGCGAGGGTGGGGCCTCGGGCAGATCGCCGACGCCGCGGCGCCCGGCCTGGCCCTGGGTTTCGCCATTGCGATGATCGGGACGCTCCTCTACGGCCTGAACTACGGGCGGGCGACCCACGTCCCCTGGGCCGTCGTGCTGTTTGGCGAACCCCGGCATCCCACGCAGCTCTATCTGATGGCGGCGGCGCTGGTGATCGCCGGCGTGCTCCTCGCGGTCGACCGGGGCTCCCGGCCGGCCGGCCGGCTGTTCTGGCTGTTCGTCCTGCTGCTGGCGATTGCGCGGTTCGGAATCGAGATGTTCATGGACAGCCCCCGCGCGCTGGGCCCGCTCACGCTCGCGCAGGTCGCCAGCCTGGTGGTGGGTCTCCTCGCCGCGGTGATGTGGCTGGTCTTGGGGCGCAGCCTCCCCGACGCGGCGCCGCTGGCGGAGCGGCAACCGGAGCCGGCGCCGCCGGGAATGCCCCAGTCCGGCGGTGGCTCCCACGGCTGATCCCCCCCCGCGCATCCACGCTGCGTTCGAGGCGGCGGCCGGGGATCGCGGCCGCCGCCTCGACGTCACTATCGCCGAGCGCCTTCCCCAGTACTCGCGGTCGCGCGCGGCGCATCTCGCCGGCAGGGGCCAGGTCCTGGTGGACCGCGCACGGCGGAAACCGGCGTTTCGCCTCCGGCCGGGACAGCGGGTGCAGGTGCTCGCGCCGCCGGCCGACCCGCTGCTCGTCGGCCCCGAAGCCATTCCCCTCGCCGTCGTGCACGAAGACGCCGATGTCCTCGTCATCGACAAGCCGGCCGGCCTGACCGTCCACCCGGCCCCCGGGCACCCGGGGGGCACGCTGGTGAATGCGGTGCTGGCCCGCGTTCCGGGAATCTCCGGCATCGGGGGCGCGCTCCGCCCAGGCATCGTGCACCGGCTGGACAAAGACACCTCCGGACTGCTGGTGGTCGCCAAGACCGACACCGCGTACCGGTCCCTCAGCGCTCAGTTGCGGACGCGCACCATGGGCCGGACTTATCTCGCGCTCGTCCGCGGAACCGTTGCGGCGGACTCGGGCGTGATCGCCGCGCCGGTCGGGCGGCATCCGACGCACCGCACCCGCATGGCGGTCGTCCCGCGCGGGCGGGCCGCGGTGACGGCCTATCGCGTGCGCGAACGGCTGCCCGGGGCGACGCTTCTGGAGTGCCGCTTGGAAACCGGCCGCACCCATCAGATTCGCGTGCACCTCCTTCACATTGGCCACCCGATCCTGGGAGACCCGGTGTACGGCAGCGCCGGCGTGCGGGAGCTCGAACGGCAAGCGCTCCATGCGACGAGGCTGGAGTTCCTCCACCCGCGGACCGGGAACCGCCTGGTCTTCGACGCGCCCCTGCCCGGGGACATCGACGCCCTTCTCGATCGGCTCCGCCGCGAGGCCGCGGGCCCCGCCCCGCGGCGTGAATTCGGACGTCCCCAGTCTGCGGCAGGGCGCGCTCGTAAGAACGCGAAGTCTAGGGCGCGAATGGCCGGGACGCCCAGGCACCCGCAGAGGTGAGGCGAGCGCTTGGGGCGGGGGAGGAGCGCGAGCGTGAGCCTGCGGGAAAAGGCCAAAGTGATGGACCGCGAAACCATGCGCCGGACCCTCACGCGGATGGCCCACGAGATCGTTGAGCGAAACGGCGGCGGGGCGGACCTGTGTCTGGTCGGCATCCCCCGCCGCGGAGTCTTGCTGGCCGAGCGGCTGGCCGCGCAGATCGCCGAAGCCGAGGGCGCTCGGATCCCGGTGGGCACGCTCGACGTCACCCGCTACCGGGACGACCAGGCCGTGCGGGTCCCGCCGGCAGCCGGCGGGAGCGCGGCTCCGCCGACGCGGCTGCCCTTCGACGTCGCAGGCCGCCGGATCATTCTGGTCGACGATGTGCTGTACACCGGCCGGACGGTGCGCGCCGCCCTCGACGCCCTCATCGACCGCGGCCGGCCGGCCGCGATCCAGCTCGCCGTGCTGGTCGACCGCGGGCACCGGGAACTGCCGATTCGGCCGGACTTCGTCGGCAAGAACCTGCCGACCTCTGCGCGGGAGATCGTGACGGTCCGGGTGGCGGAAGTCGACGGTGAGGACGAAGTGGTGATCGAGGAGCCCCTCTAAGGCCGCCGTTCGCGGCCTCACCCCTCGGGCAGGGCCGGCGAGACCAGCAGGGTCCGCTCCCCGGCGTAGGTGACCGCGCCCGGACCGGCGCCCCGCGGTTTCCTCACGTGCTTGCGCGCCACCCAATCCACCGCCACCTGAGGCGAGTGGCGGCCCTCGCTGTAGTGGGCGGCCACCCCGGCGGCCGCGGCGATGTGTTCCTCGGTCGGAGCGCCGCCGGCTTTCAGGATCACATGCGCGCCCGCCATCCCTCGGGCGTGAAACCAGAGATCGTCGGGCCCGGCTTCTCGAAAGGTGATCCGGTCGTTTTCCCTCGCGCTCCGTCCGGCCAGGATCGTCGCGCCGTCGGCGGTGTGAAACCGGCGCGGGCCGGCCCCCGCGGCGGGCCGGCTGCGGTCCCGCCGGGTGGGCGTCTTGCGATCCCGCCCGATGCGCGACCTGCTCGGGCGCCGTCCCAGCACGCCCGCCGCGGCAAGGTCTTCCTGAATCTCCCGGAGATCGTCGGTGGTTGCGGCGGTGCCGATCTGGACCAGGGCGTCCCGCAGGGCGCGCGCCTCCGCCTCCACCTCGGCGATCCGCGCCGGGAGCGCGCGGCCGACCGCCCTCGCCTTCGCGTAACGGCGAAAATACTTTTGAGCATTCTCGCTCGGGCTGAGTGCGGGGTCGAGGGGAATCGCGATCTCCGCTCCCCCCGCCGTGTGGTCGGGGACGCGGAGGACGGGATCGCGCGGCCGCGCCGCGCGGGCGTAGGTCAAGACGAGATCTCCCATCACCCGGTACCGGTCGGCCGCTTCCGCCTCGGTGAGCGCCCGCCGGTGCTCCTCCAGCGCGGCCTCGCGCTTCGCAAGTGCCGCGCCCACCGTTGCCGCAAGCTGCGCCCGCCGCGCTTCCAGAGGTGGGGCGGGTGCGCGCTCCCGGCCGAACCGGTCGATCGCCTCGCTCATCGTCCCCACGGGGTGCGCGGTCAATCCGGCGAACACGCGCATCGGGAACGCGGCAAACGCCGCCGGCCGGTCTCCGTCGGTATAGACTGTGGGCGAAAACGCGCCTTCGGCGAGCATGGCGCTGATCTCCCGCAGCACTTGCAGAAGACGGTCCGCGGAGTCCGCGGCGGCCGCGGCGGGCATGGCCGGGTCCAGCCCCACCCGCACCGCGATCTCGCGCGCGAGCGTGGGGCTGACGCCCAGCAGCGCCTGCGACAGCCGGCGTGCCAGCGGCTGCGCGCTCTGCAGCAGGCCACGGAGATGTTCCGCCTCGAGGGTGTCGGGGGTCGGGCGGTCCGCGGGCGGTGGGCGGTAGGGACGGCCGGGGAGGACCGGCCGCCGCGGCGACATCTGCGCGGTCACCACTTTCAGGGCCCCGAGCACACCGCGGCCGTCGACGAGGAGGAGGTTGCTGTGCCGCCCCATCAGCTCGGCGACGAGCCACAGCCGGCCGGCCAGCGCGTCGAATCCCAATCGCAGCACGCGGTTGAACGGCGGCTGGTCCACCTCCGCGAGATGCCCTTCGGCGAGCCGGCTGCGGATCAACTGGCCGAACGGTCCCAGACGCTCCGCCGCCGGAAGCTCAGCAGCGAAGTGGATCCGGGCCATCTCGGGATGGATGCAGCAGAGCAGGTGCCGGACGGCGCCCCGGACCGTCCCGGCGGGCGCCGTGGACACGGCCAGGTTGACCACGACGGTGTCGGGGGAGGGCTGGCGCACGCCGGCGTAGCGGGCCGGCCCCAGGGCGCGAATCTCTCTGGCGACCGCGGCGAGGACAAGACTGTCGAAGAGCGCGGCGGTGGTTTCCGGCATGGTCTCTAGAGTGAAAGTTTGGTGGGGGCGCCGCCGCCTCCTATCGCGCGGGGAGCGGTGCCCATTGCTCACCGCCGTCCCCGCCCGTGAACCGGCACGCGGTGGTCCGGGCCGTCCGCGCGCTCGGAGGAGGAGATTGGGCGGCGGTCGCCGGACTCTCCTCTGTGCCGACTCGTGTGAAGGTCACGCGTCCATGGTGAGAAGCATGACCGGGTTTGGCGCCGGCGACCTCACCACGGCGGCCGGCCGCTACGTCGTGGAGGTCCGAACCCTCAATCACCGGTTTCTGGAGGTCGTGGTCCGGCTCCCGAGGGAACTAGCCCCTATCGAGGACCGCGTTCGCGGCCTCGTTCAGGGGCGAATCTTGCGGGGTAGGGTCGAGATTGCTATAATGCGGGAGAATTACGGAAAGCGGGCGCGAACGGTTAAGGTGGACATAGACCTGGCAAAAGCGTTCATAGGCGCCCTCAATGACCTAAAACGGGCTGTCGAGCTGGCCGGAACCCCTGATCTCGCCATGCTGGCAGCCTTGCCGGATCTCGTGAAGATCGAGGACCAAAAGGAGGATCTCGACGCCGCCTGGGAGGCCATCGCCGTGGGGGTTCGCCAGGCGATCGACAGGCTGGTGGCGATGCGCGAAACGGAAGGCGCGCGGCTGGCGTCCGACCTGGAGTTGCGGGTCCGGCGGCTGGGCCAGCGGATTGAGGAGGTCGAGCGGAGGGCCCCCGAGGTGGTAAAGGATCACGCGGCAAGGCTGGCGCGGCGGATCGAGGAGCTCCTGGGGACGGCCCATGTGGATGAGGGACGGCTGGCCGCCGAGGTGGCGTTCTTTGCCGACCGCAGCGATATCTCGGAGGAGATCACCCGCTTCCGCAGCCACCTGGCGCAGATCCAACAGCACCTCGACGGGACCGGGGCCGTCGGACGGACGCTGGAGTTCCTCGTGCAGGAGCTCGGGCGAGAAGCCAACACCATTGGCAGCAAGGCGAACGACCTGGAGATCTCCACGGCGATGATCGCCGTCAAAGGCGAGTTGGAGAGCCTGCGCGAGCAGATCCAGAACGTCGAGTAAGGAGCGCTGCGCCGGTGGATACGCGTCTCATCAACATCGGATTCGGCAACATCGTCGCGGCGAACCGCATCATCGCCATCGTCAGCCCCGACTCCGCGCCGATCAAGCGGATCATCCAGGAGGCGCGCGACAAGGGGATCCTGATCGACGCCACCTACGGCCGCCGGACCCGAGCGGTCGTCATCACGGACAGCGGCCACGTCGTTCTCTCCGCCGTCCAGCCGGAGACCGTGGCCCACCGCTTCACGAGCAAGGACCTCATGACAGATGAGGAAGACGAAGCCGAGGCCGCCGAGCCGGCGGCGGAGCCCGAATGATCGTCTCGGTCAGCGGAGAGATCGGCGCCGGCAAGAGCACGGTCGCCAGAGCCCTGGCCCGCGCCCTCGGCCTCCGGTACCTCTCGTCCGGCGAGATGTTCCGGGACGACGCGCGCCGCCGCGGCCTGACCCTGGCAGAACTGGGGAGGCTCGCGGAGCAGGACCCCTCGATCGACCAGGCCCTGGACAAGATGCAGGTCGAAGCCGTCCGCAGCGGCGGTATCCTGGTGGACAGCCGGCTGAGCGGCTGGCTGATCGACGCGGATCTGCGCATTTGGCTGCGGGCGCCGCTTGCGGTGCGCGCCGCGCGGGTCGCCGCCCGGGAAGCGCTGCCTGAGGACCAGGCGCTGCGGGAGTTGGAGGAGCGAGAAGCGTCGGAACGCCGGCGCTACCGGGAGATCTACAACATCGACATCACCGACCTCAGCCGTTACCATGTTATCGTGGACACCGGGATCTGGAGCGCCGCCGAGATCGTGGACGCGCTGCTGCTGCTCAGCCGGAGGTTTCAACTGTCCGCCCGGCCTTAGCCCGCCGATCTCCTCGGTAGGGCTCCGGCTCCGGGCCCGCGGGCAGGCGGGATGAGCGCGATGGCGGGGAACCTGGCGGGCCGGGTCGTTGTTGTAGGCGTCTGCGGCAGCATCGCCGCGTACAAGGTCGCGATGGTGGTGCGGCGGCTCCGCCAGGACGACGCGGAGGTCCACGTCCTCATGACCCCCGCGGCCACCCAGTTCGTCGGGCCGGTGACGTTTCGTGCGCTTTCGCATCACCCCGTGATCACGGAGATGTGGGATCCACACGGCCGGTGGGATGAACCGCATGTCGCGCTCGGCGAGCTCGCGGACCTCTACCTCATCGCGCCGGCGACCGCGGACACGCTGGGACGGTTGGCCGGCGGGCTGGCCGGCGATGTCGTCTGCGCGACCGCCCTCGCCACCCGCGCGCCGATTCTCGTCGCGCCTGCCATGAGCGATGCGATGGCGGAGTCCCCGGCCGTGCAGGAGAACCTGGCGCGGCTGCGGGCCCGCGGCGTCCATGTGGTGGGACCGGAGCGCGGGCCGCTGGCATCGGGGAAGGTTGGCCTCGGCCGGATGGCAGAGCCGGAGGTCATCGTCGGCGAGGTGGCGGCCCTCCTGAGCGGGCGCGCGGGTCGGCGGTGACCGCCGCCGGGGAGGCCTGCGCGGAGGTGCTCTTGGACCTGCCCGCGCGCCGCGCGGATCGACGGCTGACCTATCGGGTGCCCGAGGCGCTGCGCCCGGCGGTGGACGTCGGCACCCGCGTGCTCGTTCCCCTGGGGCCGCGTCAGGCGCGGGGGTTCGTCCTCGGGTTCCAGCCGTGCGATCAGCCGGGCGCGCGGGAGCTTCGGGAGATCCAGGCGATCGTCGATCCGCAGCCGTGCTTCTCCGCCCGGCTGCTCGAGCTCGCCCGGTGGGTCGCCGACACCTCGCTGGCGACGGTGCTCGAGGCCGTGCACTGTCTCATTCCCCCTGAAGTGCTTCGCCGCCGCGACGCGGCGCGGTCACGGTCTTCGGCCCAGGATGCGGCCGGGGAGCGCGTCTCGATTGGCGTTCCCGCGCGGCAGAGCGCCGTCCCGGACGCGGAGCCCCCCACCCACCGCGCGCCGTCCGTCCCAACGTTGCTCTGGGGCGGCGCCGACGCCCGACGGGAATGGATCCTTCACGCCGCCGCAAGCGAGATCGGCGGCGGCGGCCGCGCGCTGATCATCGTGCCGGAGATTGCGCTGATTCCGCACCTGCGTGATCGCGCCCGCGCCCTGCTGGGAGACCGCGTGGTGGACCTGCACTCGGGGATGACGGGGCGGGCGCGGCGGGCCGCCTGGGGGCGGATCGTGGATCGGGAGGCCGACGTGGTCATCGGCACGCGCTCGGCGCTCTTCGCTCCGCTCGACCGCCTGCGGCTCATCGTCCTCGACGAGGAGCAGGACACGGCCTACAAGGCCGACGCCTCGCCGCGGTACCACGGGCGGGACGTGGCGCTTCACCGGGGAACGCTCGAGCAGGCCCGCGTGGTCCTGGGATCGCCGGCGCCGTCCGTGGAGACCTACGCGGCGCTCGCCGCCGGCCACCTCGAGTGCATCCGCCTCCCCCGGGCCGCTGCGCCTCCCCGGGTGACACTGGTCGACATGCGGGCCGAGCGCAGCCGGGGCCGCCGCGGCCTGCTGAGCCAACCGCTGCTGGCGGCGATTCGCCTTCACCTGCGATCGGGCGGGCGCGTGGCCCTGTTCGTCAACCGGGTCGGGTATGCGCGGATCCTGTTCTGCCAGGAGTGCGGCCGCGCGGTGCGGTGCAAACGCTGTGAGGTGGCGATGCCGTACGACGGGGAGCGCCGGGCCATCTTCTGCCGGATCTGCGGGCGGACCGATCCGGCCCCGGAGGTGTGCCCGGGGTGTGGGGGCGCCGCGCTCCGCTGGATCGGCGCCGGAACCGAGCGGGTCGAAGAGGTGATCGGCCGCCTCTTTCCCGCGATCCGGATCGCGCGCGTGGACCGGGAGACGGAGCGGGAGTTCGCCAAGATCGCCGCCGACTTTGCGGGCGGCCGGACCCGGATCATCGTCGGCACGCAGCTCATGCTCCGCGCCCGCGAGCTCCGTCCGACCCTGATCGGGGTGGTCGACGCGGATCTCCCTCTCTACCTGCCGGATTTTCGCGCGGGGGAACGGACGTTACAGCAGTTGCGGGCGGTGCTCTCCCTGGCCGAGGGCGGCGTCGCCGACGGCGGCCCGGCCGCCGAGGCGGTCGTCCAGACCCGCGTGCCTGAGCATCCGGCGATCGCCGCCCTGAGGACGGGCGACGACGAGACGATGTATCGCGGCGAGCTGGCCGTCCGCCGCCAGTTCGGCTATCCGCCCTACACCGTGCTGGCCAGGCTGACCGCCGCGGGCCCGGACCGCCAGGCCGCCGAGAAGCTGGCCGCGGAGGCCGTGGAGATCGTGCAGCGGTTTGGGGTCGAGGTGCTCGGGCCGGCTCCCGCCCGGGACCCGGGACCGCGCGCGGCGTTTCGCTATCACTGCCTGATGCGGGCGACCGACGGCGACGCGGTCCGCGCGGCGGGGCGCGCGGCGCTGGCGGCCGCCGCCCGCGGGCGGCGCGGCCGGCTGACGGTGGAGATGGACCCGCAGGAGATCCACTAGGAACCCGATGGAGATCATCACCGTGGACAGTCCCAAGGCCGGGCTCCTGCGCCGGCGGTCGCAGCCCGTCCGGGTCGTCACACCCGACGTCCGGGCGCTGATGGACCAGATGTTCGAGATGCTGCAGGTGGCGCACGGGCTGGGATTGGCCGCGCCTCAGATCGGGGTCGGCCGCCGGGTGTTCGTGGCGAAGATCGCAGACCGGCAGATCGCCCTGGCCGATCCGGAGATCCTCCATCAGGAGGGCGAAGTGGTCGCCACCGAGGCGTGCCTCAGCATTCCGGGGCTGCTGGGCGATGTGCCGCGGGCCCAGCGGGTGACCGTCCGCGGGCGCAATCGCCGGAACCGGTTCGTGACGATCGAGGCGGCGGGCCTCCTCGCCCGCGTCCTCCAGCACGAGATCGACCATCTCAACGGGATCCTGTTCACGGAGCGGGTGCGGGATCCGAAGACGCTTCGCCGGGTGGACGAGGCCGCAGACATGGTTCCAACCGAGGCGTCGTGATCCGGCTGGTCTTCATGGGAACTCCGGAGTTTGCGCTGCCGTCTCTTGAGGCGGTGCTGGCGGTGAGCGATGTGGCCGCGGTGGTGACCAGGCCGGACGCGCCGCAGGGGCGCGGGCAGCGTGTCACCCCGCCGCCGGTGGCCGCCGTCGCCTCCCAGTATGGGCTCGAGGTGCTGCAGCCGGCCTCGCTCAAGGCGCCGGAGCATCTGGCCCGCCTGCGGGAGTTGAAGCCGGACCTTGTTGTGGTCGTGGCGTTTGGCCGGATCGTTCCTCCCGAGGTCCTGGCGGTGGCTCCGATGGGCGGGATCAACCTTCACCCCTCGCTCCTCCCGCGCTACCGCGGCGCGGCGCCGATCCCCCGGGCGATCGCCGCGGGCGATACCGAGACGGGCGTCACCATCCTCCACCTCAGTCAAGAACTGGACGCCGGCGACATCATCCTGCAGCGCGCGGTCCCGATCCATCCCGACGATACCACGGCCACATTGGAGCCCCGTCTTGCCCGGTGCGGCGCGGCGCTGCTCGTCGAGGCGCTTGGGCTGCTGGAGGCGGGCCGCGCGCCGCGCAGGCCCCAGGATCCCGCCGGGGTCACGCTCGCTCCAAAACTCTCCCGCGAGGAAGCCCGGCTCCGCTGGACGGGCCCCGCGATCGCCCTGGCCAACCTGGTCCGGGCGCTGGATCCCTGGCCCGTCGCCTACACCGAGGTGGACGGCGTCCCGCTCAAGATCTGGCGCGCCGCCGTGCTTCCCGAGGCAGGACGGGAAGCGCCGGGGACCGTTGTCCGTTCCGGCGATGAGGGGCTGGTCGTGGCGACCGGCGCGGGCCGGCTGCTCGTCCTGGAGGTCCAGCCGCCTTCCGGCCGCCGGATGACCGCGGCCGAGTACCTGCGGGGGCATCCGATTGCCCCCGGAACGGTCCTCGGCGCCCCGCGCGCGGATGCGCCCGCGGGGCCCCCCGGCGCGGCCAAGATCCGCGGGGTCCCCCGCGCCGGCCGTTAGGGCAGTCGCGAAGGCTGTGCTACAATTTAAGGGAGGAGGTGAATGCGATGTTCTGGTTTTGGGACCCAACGATGATCATTGTGCTGCCGGCCATCCTCCTTGCGCTCTTCGCGCAGCTCCGGGTGCAGTCCACCTACGCGCGGTACAGTCAGGTCCCGATCAGCAACGGGCTCACCGGGGCGGCGGTCGCCGCGGAAATCCTGCGCCGCAACGGCCTTTCTATTGATACAGCACGACAGGCCGGCGCTCCGGCCGGAAGTTATTCGAGCGTGCAAATTGAGCGCATCAACGGGGTCCTCTCGGACCACTACGATCCCCGGACGCGCACGCTGAGCCTCTCCTCGGACGTCTACGACGGCGCCTCGGTGGCCGCCGTGGGCGTGGCCGCGCACGAGACCGGGCACGCGATCCAGCATGCCCGCGAGTACGCGCCCCTCGCGCTGCGGTCCGCCATGGTGCCCACGGTCCAGTTCGGATCGTGGCTGGCCTGGCCGATTTTCATCCTGGGCTTCCTGTTCCACTCGGGAACGATGCTCCAGTTGGGGATCCTGGTCTTCACGGCATTCGTGGCGTTCACGGTCGTCACGCTCCCGGTGGAGTTCGACGCCAGCGCCCGCGCGCTGCGCGCGCTGCGCGAGGAGGGCTTGGTCACCGCCGACGAGCTTCGCGGTGTCCGCTCTGTGCTGACCGCGGCGGCGCTGACCTACGTCGCGGCGGCGGCGACGGCGATCCTCGAGCTCGCCCGGATGCTGCTGCTCGCCAACATGCGGCGTGAGGAGTGATGGTCCCGCGGACGGTCCTCGGGCGGGCCCGGCGCGTCCGGCGGGCCGCCCGCGCACCTCTCGGGAGGTGGCGTTAGAAGTCTTGCACCGCGTGGACGCCGACCGCGCCTTCAGCGGCGTCCTGCTCCGCACGGCGCTGGACCGCGCCGGGTTGAGCGCCGTGGATGAGGCGCTGGCCACGGAGATCACGTTGGGGACCCTGCGGCACCGGGCCGAGGTGGACTGGGTCC
>WNGC01001646.1_pt1 | contig 15635 bp, 25 predicted proteins | sample 5400051 | NCBI WGS metagenome assembly WNGC01 (sample SAMN13153368, study PRJNA577476) | soil metagenome | isolation source: 20 cm soil or saprolite under grassland replicate 2 | place: USA:California | collected 2016-06-15 | reverse complement strand
CCATGCGATCACGCACCTCGGCGATCGTGCGCCGCGCTAGCGCCTGCGCTCGCCCCGCGCCGTTGCGCAGCCGCTCGAGGACGCCTGCCGGCTCGCGCTTCAACTGCGCGGCCCGCTCGCGCATCGGCTTCAGGTTCGCGATCATATTGTCCGCGAGCACTCGCTTGCAGTCGAGACAACCCCACCCGGCCGTGCGGCACTTCTGCGCAACCTCGTCTACCGTGGCGGGCGATGAAAATCCCTGGTGCAGCGTGTAGATGTTGCAGATCTCGGGCGTGCCCGGGTCCTTGCGCGTCTTGCGCGCGGGGTCGGTCGCCGCCGGGCGCAACTTCTCCCAGATCGCCTCCGGTGCTTCGAACAGTCCGATCGTGTTCCCCAGACTCTTGGACATCTTGGCCTTGCCGTCGAGTCCCAAAACCCGTTTCGTCTTGGTCAGGAGCGGCTGCGGCTCGGGGAAGTAGCCCTGGCCATAGCGCGCGTTCCAGCGGCGCGCGATCTCGCGCATCAACTCGAGATGCTGGACCTGATCCTCGCCCACCGGTACCAGGCTGGCCTTGTAGAGCAGCACGTCGGCTGCCTGGAGAATCGGATAGGCGAGCAGACCGGCGGGTATGCTCTCCTGGCGCTGCGCCTTGTCCTTGAATTGCGTCTGGCGCTCCAGCTCGCCCAGTGGGGCAACCGTCGTAAGCAGCCAGTTGAGCTCGGTATGCTCGACGACATGTGACTGCACGAACACGATACATTTTTCGGGGTCGAGACCCACAGCGTAGAGACTCACCGCCATGTCGAGTGTGAGCTGCGCCAGATCACCCGGTTCGTACGGCTGCGTGATGGCGTGGAGATCGACGATCGAAAACAAGCAGTCCTGCTGATGCTGCAGCCGCACCCAGTTCTGGACTGCACCGAGGTAATTACCGATGTGGAGTTCGCCCGAGGGCTGGATGCCGCTGAAGACGCGCGTCATAGGCGATGCAAGGTGCGTGACTACAACGACTTAGTCAAGATCGCGGCGCGCGCGGCCGAGCACGGCGCGGAGTATCTTCGCGCTGCCACTCGGCCTGTGTGGCAGGCGTGGACCGAGAAAGCGCAAAGCGATTTCGTGACCGACATTGACCGCGGCTGCGAAGCACTGATCGCCGAGGAGTTACAGCAGGCCGTGCCGGGCTCCCGGGTGGTCGGCGAAGAGCTGACGCCTGGAGCGACGATTGCGCAGGGGGAGGTCGTGTGGATCGTGGATCCACTCGACGGCACGACCAACTTCCTGCACGGCTTTCCGAACTACGCCGTCTCGATCGGGTGCGCGGTACGAGGCGAGCTGTCAGCGGGCGTCATCCATGACGTCACACGCGATATCGTGTATCGCGGATGGCGCGGTGGCGGAACGTGGAGAGACGATACGCAGGTGAGCGTGTCCGCGGTGACGGATCCGCGGCGCGCGTTGATCGCGACCGGGTTTCCATTTCGCCAGCTGGGCGGGCTCGAGCGGTACTTGCGCCAGTTCGCCGCGGTGACACGCAATACCAGCGGCATCCGGCGGGCGGGCTCGGCCGCACTCGACCTCGCGCACCTCGCGGTCGGACACTTCGACGCGTTTTGGGAGCAGGGTCTGGCGCCGTGGGATCTCGCCGCGGGCGTGGTGCTGATCCGGGAGGCAGGCGGCCGCATTACGCGAGCCGACGGCAGCGATGACGTTCTGAGTCAGGGCGACGTAATCGGAGGAAATCCGGTGATGCACGAATGGCTGCTGAACCTTCTGAGGAACGTGTGACGAGACCGCTAGTCGAATGCGTGCCGAATTTCTCGGAAGGGCGGGATCCGCGTACGATCGATGCGCTGCGCAACGCCATCGTGAGTGTGTCGGGTGTCAGCCTGCTCGACGTCCAGACCGACGCGTCGCACAACCGCTCGGTGTTTACGTTCGTTGCGCCGCCGGCGGCCGCCGTGGACGCCGCGTTCGCCGCCACAGTCGTCGCCACCCAGCGCATCGATCTCAGGAAGCACAAGGGAAGGGCGAGCATCCGCGCATGGGCGCCACGGATGTCGTGCCGTTCGTGCCTGTGTCCGGCGTCACGATGGACGACTGCGTTGCGCTCGCGCGTCGCCTCGGCGAGCGAGTAGGCAAGGAGTTGGAGATTCCGGTATTTCTCTATGCCCGCGCGGCCACCCGGCCGGAGCGAGTGCTGCTTCCGGACCTGCGCAAAGGCGAGTTCGAAGGAATGCGGGAGCGCACCATCGAGCCCGATTTTGGCCCGACGCGGGTCCATGCCACGGCGGGCGCGACCGCGATCGGGGCCCGGCCGTTTCTCGTCGCGTACAACATTTATCTCGACACGCCCGATGTTTCCATCGCCAAAGACATTGCGAAGCAGATTCGCACGTCCAGCGGCGGCTTGCCCGCCGTGCAGGCGAGTGGCTTTGCGGTCGACGGGCGCGCCCAGGTTTCCATGAACCTGCTCGACATTGACATCATGCCGCCCACCACGGTTTTTCAGGCGGTGAAGGCAGCGGCGAACAAACGCGGCGTAGACGTGAGGAAAAGTGAAATCGTCGGACTGATCCCGGAACGCGCGATGATCGGCGCGGCGAACACCGCGTTACAACTTCCCGATGGCGCTGATCATATCCTCGAAGCAAAAATCACTGCTGTCCAGGGTCCGACGTTGGACGGGTGGCTCGAGGAGCTGTCGAGTGGTACGCCCACACCCGGCGGCGGCAGCGCGGCGGCGCTGGCGGGTGCGCTGGGCGCAGCACTGGTCGCGATGGTCGCGCGCCTTACAATCGGCAAGAAAGCCTACGCAGCGGTGGAGCGTCGCGTGCGGGAAATCCTGCACGAGGCGGAAAGCCTGCGCGCCGAGCTGCGGCGTCTCGTCGATGAGGATGCCGCGGCGTACGGGCAGGTGAGCGCGGCCTACAAGATCCCCAAAGACGATTCGCGCCGGTCAGCGGCGGTGGATGATGCACTCCTGGCGGCGTCACGCACGCCCGCGGAAGTCGTCAAGCGGGCGCGGCGCGTGCACACTCTGGCTGCGGAGATCGGCGCGATCGGCAATAAAAACGCCATGAGCGATGCGCGTGTCGCGGGGCTGTTAGCCGGCGCGGCGATCGACGGCGCACTCGAAAACATCAAGGTGAACGTCGCGGCCATGTCGGACCCGACGCAGGGGAAGGAGCTACTCGCCTCGGTCTAGGATGTCGTCAGTACTCTTGGCGGATCTCCGTTCTCCCCAACGGCTACCGTATGCTCGAAATGCGCCGACAGTGAGCCATCCTGCGTCACCACGGTCCACTTGTCGTCGAGCGTGCGAATCGCCGAGCCGCCGATGTTGATCATCGGCTCGATCGCGATCGTCATGCCCGCCACGAGCCGCGGGCCTCGCTTCGGCTTGCCGTAATTCGGGATCTGCGGCTCCTCGTGAAAGGCCGCCCCGATCCCGTGTCCGACCAGCTCGCGAACCACGGAGTAACCTGCCGCCTCGGCGACCTTCTGCACGGCATGGCCGATGTCGCCGACGTGATTGCCGGCTCGCGCCTGCGCCACGCCGGCCGCCAGTGCTGCCTGGGTCACCGCGAGCAGGCGCGCGACCTCCGGCTTCACGTCGCCGACCGGAAAGGTCGCGGCGGAATCGGCGTGCAACCCCTCCAGCCAGACGCCCACATCCACGCTCAGGATGTCGCCGTCGTGCAGCACGCGTTTGTGCGAGGGGATCCCGTGGACGATTTCGTGATTGATCGACGTGCAGAGCGTGGCGGGGAAATCGTACAGGCCCTTGAACGACGGCTGCGCGCCGGGATGGCTGCGGATGAACGTTTCGGCGAGGCGGTCGAGCTCTTCGGTGGTGACGTCGGGCCGGATATGGCGCCCGACGAGCGCGAGCGTCTCGGCGACGATACGGCCGGCGGCCGCCATCGTCTCGATTTCCCGCGGTGACTTGATCGTGATCATCGCCCGATGATCCGCTTGATATCCTCGCTGATTTGCTCGACGCTGCCGCCGCCGGGGACGCGGTGCACAATGCCGCGCTGGCCGTAGTGTGCGATGAGCGGCGCGGTGTCGCGTTGGTAGACCTGCAGGCGCGTGGCGATCGCCTCGGGGGTATCGTCACTGCGTCCTTCGACCTGCGCGCGCGCCCGCATGCGCCGCACCAGCTCGTCCTGAGAGACGTCCATCAGCAGAATATGATTGAGGCGCTGGCCGCGCTGGCCCAGCGTCTTGTCGACGAGCTCGGCTTGCGCCGCGGTGCGGGGAAAGCCGTCGAGAATCGCGCCGGTCGTCGCCTCCGGGCGCGCCAGCTCGTCCTTGATCATGCCGAGGATGACGCTGTCGGGGACCAACTTGCCTTCATCGTAATACTTCTTCGCTTCCAGGCCGAGCGGCGTGCCCGCCTTCATGGCCGCGCGCAGCAGATCGCCGGTCGTGATTTTCGGGAGGCCGAGACGCTCGGCGAGAATTTGTCCCTGTGTCCCCTTCCCCGAGCCCGGAGCCCCCAGGATGAGGATGAACACTTACAGTGCCGGCACTAGCGGCGGAAGCGAACCCGCGAGGTGCCGCCGCCCGGGCCGCCACCCTTCATGAAGCCGTCGTATTGGCGCAGCAACAGGTGCTGTTGCACCTGCTGCACGGTGTCGAGCGCCACACCCACGACGATCAGCAGCGCGGTGCCGCCGAAGCCGAACGGCATGCCTAGCGTGTTGGACACGACGATCGGCAGCAGCGCCACGAATGTGAGGAACAGCGCGCCGGGAAGCGTGATGCGCGTCAACACTTCGTCGATGTAATCCGCGGTCGCGGCGCCCGGCTTCACGCCGGGAATGAACGCGCCCTGCTTCTTGAGGTTCTCGGCCAGATCCACCGGGTTGAAGATGATGGACGTGTAGAAGTAGGCGAAGAACACGATCAACACGGCGCTCGCGATGATGTACCAGACCGACGTCGTACTGAAGTACTCGGCGAAGCGCTTGAGTGACGCGACGCCGCTGAACTGCGCGACGGTGCCGGGCACGATGATCAGCGACTGCGCGAAGATGATGGGCATCACGCCCGCGCTGTTAATGCGCAGCGGAATGAATGTCTTCTGCCCCTCGCGAATGCGTCCCCGTCCCATGACCTTGCGCGGGATCTGCACGGGAATCCGGCGCGAGGCGACCGTGACGGCGACCGTCCCCGCCACGACCAGCACCATCATCAGCAGCACGATGAACAGCACCGGGAAACTCAGCGTCCCCGTGCGCAGCGCTTCGACGGTGCGCAGGCCCTCGGGCAGAATGCGCTCGATGATCGAGAAGAAGATCAGGAGGCTCATGCCGTTGCCGATCCCCCGCTCGGTGATCTGTTCGCCGAGCCACATCACGAACACGCCGCCGGTCGTGAGCGTCAGCACCGTCGTCATGCGGAAGGCCCAGCCCGGATGCGCCACCGCGCCGGCGAGCTGCTCGGTGAAGATCGCGAAGCCGTAGGCCTGGAAGATGCACAGGACGACGGTGAGATACCGCGTCCACTGCGTGAGCTTCTTCTTGCCTTCCTCGTCGCGCTGCATCTTCTCGATCACCGGGAACACGGGTCCCGCGAGCTGGAACACGATGCTCGCCGAGATGTACGGCATGATCCCGAGCGCGAATACCGTGGCGCGCGAGAAGCCGCCGCCCGCAAACAGATCGTAGAGCTGGAACAGCGTTCCCCGCCCCGTATTGCGCAGGAAGTCGGCGAGGGCGTCGACGTTGACGCCCGGCGTCGCGATGTGCGCCCCGATCCGATAAATCACGAGGCACAGGAATGTGAAGAGGAGCTTTTCCTTGAGCTCCGGGACCTTGAACAGATTGGGAATCGGCGACGTCACTCTATCGTTCCACCCGCTTGCTCGATCTTGGTTTTGGCGCTCGCGGACACCGCGACGCCCTTCACAACGAACTTCCGGCCGCCGACGTCACCCGTGCCCAGCAGCTTGATGGGATGATCGGGCCGCCGGATGAGTCCGGCGCCGAACAACGTCTCCGGCGTCACCTCGACGCCCTCGGCCAGCAGCACGAGGTGGCGCACGTTCACGACCTGCGCCGGTTGTTTGAACGGATTCGTGAAGCCGCGCTTGGGGATGCGCCGGATCAAGGGCATTTGGCCGCCCTCGAACCCGGGGCGAACCTTGCCGCCCTGACGCGCGGTCTGGCCCTTGCCACCGCGGCCGGCGGTCTTGCCGATGCCCGAGCCCGGGCCGCGGCCCTTGCGAATCCGTGCCCGATGCGACCCCGTGGGCGGTTTGAGATCGTGCAGCGCGAGCCGTGGTGGCGGAGCGTCGGACTTGGCCTTCGCTCTGCGCCTCGGCTTCGCCTTCGTCGTGGGCATCTTACTTCTTCCCTTCATTCTCGGGCGTCACTTGCAGGAGGTGCCGCACCTGTTGCAGCATGCCGCGCAACGCGGGATGATCCGCGTGCACGACCTCATCCTGATGATGCTTGAGGCCCAGCGCCTCGAGCGTTCGTTTCATGCGATAAGAATGGCCGCTGCCGGAGCGCACCTGCTTGATCCGCAGCTTTCCCTTCCCCACGGGCGGCAACACGGGATCGCGGCCCGACTTACGCTTCCGGTATTTCCGGGTCGGTGGCAGCCTACCCATGCGTCACCGCCGCCGTTGCGCCCGGGGCTTCCTGGCGCGCGCGATACGGAATCGCCTCGAGCTCGACGCCCCGCTCGCGTGCCACGCGGCGCGCGGTCGTCAGCCGCTTCAGACCGTCGATCGTCGCCCGGACCATGTTGTGCGGGTTCGTCGAGCCCAGGCTCTTGGTGAGAATGTCCCGAATCCCGGCGCACTCGAGCACGGCGCGCACCGGCCCGCCCGCGATGACGCCCGTTCCCGACGCCGCCGGCTTGAGGAGCACCCGGCCCGCGCCGTGTTTGCCGATGATCTCGTGCGGGATCGTGCCGCCGGTGAGCGGCACTTCCGACATGCGACGGCGCGCCGCCTCGACCGCCTTGCGCACCGCTTCGCTGACCTCATTGGCCTTGCCGGTCGCAATGCCGACCTGACCTTTACCATCCCCCACCGCCACCAACGCGTTGAAGGAGAAACGGCGACCACCCTTCACGACTTTGGCCACCCGGTTGATCGCCACGACGTTCTCGACCATCCCGTCGCTCTCGCGCTGCCGATCTTCACGCCGGTCGCCGCGTCCGCGGCCCCGTCCGCCACCCCCGCCGCCACCGCCCCCTCGACCGCTGCCACGCCCCCCGCCGCGTCCGCTGCGGGGTGGCTGCGGCGGCGGCTCCGCCGGCGCCGCCGCCGGCGGTATGTCGGCAGCAGGAACGTTGGTCGAGGCAGCGGTGCCTTCCGTGGAGGGCACTGCTTCGTCTTTCGGGTCAGCCATTAGAACTCCAATCCACCTTTGCGAGCGCCATCGGCTACCGCCTTCACGCGCCCGTGATACTGGTAACCACCGCGGTCGAATACCACTTTCGCGATTCCCTTTTCTTTCGCCTTGGCGGCGATGAGCCGGCCAACCGCAAAGCTGCGGCCGACTTTGCCCTTTCCCTCGATCTGCACGCCTTCGGACGTATCCGCCGCACCCGCGAGCGTCACGCCGCGCTGATCGTCGACCAATTGCGCGTAGATGTGTTTCGAGGAACGGAACACGACGAGGCGCGGCCGCTCCGGCGTGCCGACGACTTTCTTGCGCACGCGCAGATGCCGCCGATACCGGCCGTGCTCCGCGGTCTTGATCTTATGAATGGATCGCATGAGTTATTTCGCCGCCTGCGCGGTCTTGCCGGCTTTGCGCCGCACCTGCTCGCCCGCATAGCGGATTCCTTTGCCCTTGTATGGCTCCGGCGGCCGGACATTGCGCAGCTCGGCGGCGACTTGTCCGACGAGCTCCTTGTCGATGCCCTCGATCTTCACGTTGACGTTGTTCGTGACTGTGATCTTGATCCCCTGCGGCGCATGGTACGGCACCGGATGCGAGAACCCCACGACCAGCTGCACGCCGAACGGCTTGGGCTCGGCCTTGTAACCCACGCCCTGGATCTCGAGCGACTTCGCGAACCCTTCCGTCACGCCCTGCACCATGTTCGCGACGAGCGTGCGTGTGAGACCGTGCAGCGCCTTGTGCTGCGCTTCGTCGGAGGGCCGCTTCACCACGACGGAAGTGTCCTCGAGCGCGATCACCATATCCTCGTGCAGGGTGCGGCTGATCTCGCCTTTGGGACCCTTCACGGTGATGCGGTGCCCGTCGATCTGGGCGCTGACGCCCTTGGGCAGCGGCACGGGTTTCCTGCCGATACGCGACATGTGACTCGTCCTCCTACCACACCACCGCAAGCAGTTCGCCGCCCACCCGGGCGGTGCGTGCTTCGCGGTCGGTCATGAGGCCCTGTGGCGTGCTGAGAATCGCCATCCCGAGGCCATTCTTGATGCGCGGGATCTCCCGCGCTTTGACGTAGCGGCGCAACCCGGGCGACGATACGCGCTGCAGCTCGCGGATCACCGGGGCGTCGTTGTGATACTTCAGATAGAGCCGCAGCAGCCCGTGACGCCCATCGTCCAGCACCTTGAAGTCCTGGACGTAATGGTTGTCGCGCAGAATCGTGGCGATCGCGACTTTCAACTTCGACACCGGCATGTCGACCCGGCGGTGGCCCGCGAGACACGCGTTGCGCACCCGGGTGAGCATATCGGCGACGGGATCAATGACGCTCATCTCGTGTCCCCCGCCTTACCAGCTGGCTTTGCGCACGCCGGGAATCTCCCCGCGCAACGCAAGCTCACGGAAACAGATGCGGCACAGCTCGAACTTCCGCAGCGTGCCCCGGCTGCGGCCGCAGCGGCGGCAACGGTAGTAACGCCGCACCTTGAACTTCGGCGTCCGCTTCACCTTCTCGATCCAGCACTTCTTCGCCATGACGTCTCCTAGGCCGCTACCGGGGTTTCCACCCGGAACGGCATGCCCAGCTCGCGCAGGAGGGCCAGCGCGGTGTCGTCGCGCCCGGCGCTCGTTACGAACGTGATGTCCATCCCGTGAATGCGCTCGACCTTGTCGTAGTCGATCTCGGGGAAAATCATCTGCTCCTTGATGCCCAGCGTGTAGTTGCCGCGACCGTCGAAGCTCTTCGTCGGCAGCCCGCGGAAGTCGCGCATCCGCGGCACTGCGATCGTGATGAAGCGGTCGAGGAACTCATACATCCGGCCGCCGCGCAGCGTCACGGCGCAGCCGATCGCCTGCCCCTCGCGCAAGTTGAAGTTCGCGATCGCCTTCTTGGCCCGCGTCACGACGGGATGCTGCCCGGTGATCGCGGCGAGCTCGGCTACCGCGGCCTCGAGCCCCTTGGGGTTCTTCGGCGCGTCCCCCATCCCCACGTTGAGCACGATCTTCTTGAGCCGCGGAATCTCGTGCGGATTCCCGAATCCGAACTGCTGCTGCAGCTTGCCCCGCACCTGCTGCTCGTAGAAGTCCATGAGCCGGGCGCGCGGCGCCGGCTCGACCGGCTCGGCCGGAGCGGCTTCAACCTTCGGCTCGCCGCCGCTCTGGCCTTCTTTGGGCGGCTTTTGCTTTTTGGGCTGCTTCTCGCCCTTGGGCTGCTGCTTCGGCTGCTTCTCTTTTTTCTCTTTCTCGTCCGCCATACCTACCTCACGCGCGGAATCGGTTGGCCGGATTTGACCGCGATCCGCTCCACCGTTCCGTCCTTGTCCAGGCGCCGCCGCACCCGCGTCGGCTGGCCCGATTTCGGGTCGAGCAGCATCACGTTGGACGCTGAGATCGGGGCGGGAAACTCGATGATCCCGCTCTCGCCCTGCGGCGTCGTGGCGCGCTTGTGCTTCTTAACGATGTTCACGCCCTCCACGACGATCCGGTACTTTTTCGGATAGACGTGCAGCACGCGCCCCTCCTTGCCCTTACTCTCCCCGCTGATGACGCGCACCGTGTCGCCCTTCGCGACGTGCAGCTTGTGCCGCTTCGGCTCACGGCCGCGCACGACGCGCGATTTCTTGTAGACGAGCGGTTTCATCTCAAATCACCTCGGGCGCCAGCGACACGATCTTCATGAACTTTTTCTCACGCAGCTCGCGGCCCACCGGGCCGAAGATGCGCGTGGCCCGTGGCTCCCCCTCGTCGTTGATCAGCACGGCGGCGTTTTCGTCGAAACGGATGTAGGAGCCGTCCTTGCGCTTGGTCTCCTTGGCCGTCCGCACGATGACCGCCTTCACCACCTCGCCCTTCTTCACCTGGCCGGTCGGGATGGCGTCCTTGATCGTGACCACGACGACGTCGCCCAGCCCCGCGTAGCGGCGCTTGGACCCGCCGAGCACGCGGATCACGAGCGCGCGGCGCGCGCCCGAGTTGTCCGCGATCTTGACCTGCGATTCTTGCTGCACCATGGCTATTTCGCCTTTTCTATGATCTCAACCACGCGCCAACGTTTCCGTTTCGACAAGGGCCGCGTCTCCACGATGCGCACCGTATCGCCCAGCTTGGCGCCGGTTTCGTCGTGCGCCGCGACCGTCTTGGTGCGGTTGATCTGCTTGCCGTAGAAGCCGTGCGCGAAGCGACGCTGCATGGAGACCGTCACGGTCTTCTGCATCTTGTCGCTTACCACGGTCCCCGTCCGAACCTTCCTGCGGCCGCGCTCGGTCATGCCCTCGCCCTTTCCTTCAGTAGCGTCTGTATCCGCGCAATATCCCGACGAATCGTGCGCAACTGGAGCGGATTCGACAGCGACTCCGTCGCCCGCCGGAACTCGAGCCGGAACTGCTCTTCGGTCAGCACCACCAGCTTCTGCTGCAGCTCGTCGGTCTTGAGCTCGCGCAGCTCTTCGGATCGGTTGGCTTTCGGCATCTTACCGCTCCTCCCGCTTCACGAACTTGGACCGGATCGGCAGTTTGGCCGCCGCGAGATCCAGCGACTCCCGCGCCAGCCGCTCCTCGATCCCTTCCAGCTCGAACATGATCCGGCCCGGCTTCACCACCGCGACCCACCCCTCGGGGTTTCCTTTGCCCTTGCCCATCCGGGTTTCGGCGGGCTTCTTGGTGATCGGCTTGTCGGGGAACAGGCGGATCCACACCTTGCCGCCGCGCTTCATCTCGCGCGTGAGCGCGACGCGCGCGGCCTCGATCTGGCGGTTGGAGATCCAGCCCGGCTCGAGCGCCATCAGCCCGTAATGCCCGAACGCAACGGTGTTGCCGCGCGTCGCCATCCCGTTGGTGCGGCCCTTGAACCGCTTGCGAAACTTGACCCGCTTCGGTGCCAGCATGGTTTAGACGCCTGTCGAATAGGTGCGGCCGTGGAGATCCTCGGTCCGCTCGCCTTTGAAGATCCAGACTTTCACGCCGATCGTGCCGAACGTCGTCTTCGCGGTCGACGTCGCGTAGTCGATGTCGGCGCGCAGCGTGTGCAACGGCACGCGACCCTCGTGGTAGCCCTCGGTGCGCGCGATTTCGGCGCCGCCCAGCCGGCCCGCCGTCTTGATCTTGATCCCCTGCGCCCCCATGCGCATCGCGCTCTGCACCGCGCGCTTCATCGCGCGGCGGAACGAGATGCGCTGCGTGAGCTGATGCGCGACGCTGTCGCCCACCAGCTGTGCGTCGAGCTCGGGACGCTTGATCTCCTCGACGTTGATGCCGACTTCCTTCCCGGTGAGCTGGGCCAGCTCGTCGCGCAGCTTATCGACCTCGGCGCCGCGCTTGCCGATCACGACGCCGGGTCGTCCGGTGTGGACCGTCACCGTCACTTTGCCCGGCTTGCGCTCGATATGGACATCGGCGATCGCGGCGTGGCTGAGACGCGTCTTGAGGTACTTCCGGATCAGCTCGTCTTCCTTCAGCAGCTCGGGGAAGTTATGGCGCGCGAAGTAGCGCGACCGCCACGGTTTGACGATGCCGAGCCGGAAGCCGTATGGATGCGTTTTCTGTCCCACTTATTTGCTCGCTTTCTTTTTCTTGGCCCCTCTGGGGGCTTTTTTCTTGGCCTTCGTGGCTGTCGTCTTTTTGGCGGCAGCGCGAGGCTTCTTTGCTTCCTTCACTTCGGGCTTCGGTGCGGCCGGCGGCGGCGCGAGCGGCGCTGCGGCACCGGCCACCCGAATCTCGACGTGGCTCGTCCGCTTGAGGATCGGCGTGCCGCGTCCCATCGCCGCCGCCGTGAACCGCTTCAGCGTCTGCCCTTCATTCACCACCGCGTAGCTCACCCGCAGCGCGTCCGCGTCGAACGGCGTGTTCTGGCGCTGCGCCGCCTGCTGCGCATTCGCCACGGCGGACTTCAGGACCTTATGGATCTGGCGCGCCGCGCGCTTTTTGGAGAAGCGCAGGATCGCGTCGGCCTCCGGCACGGCGCGGCCGCGGATCAAATCGATCACGAGGCGCATCTTCCGCGCCGATTGCCGCACCCCGCGCTGCATCGCTCGGGACTCCATCCGCTACTCCTTCTTGGCGGCAGCTTCGCCGCTCTCGGCCGCGGCCGCTTCGGCCTCGCGCTCCGCCGCCGATCCCTTGGCGCCGTGACCGCGGAACAGCCGGGTCGCCGCAAACTCGCCGAGCTTGTGACCCACCATGTTCTCGGTGATGTAGACGGGGATGAACTTGTTCCCGTTGTGCACCGCGAGGGTGTGGCCGATGAAGTCGGGCGTGATCGTACTGCGCCGCGACCAGGTCTTGAAGACTTTCTTCTCGTTCCGGTCGTTGAGGGCGCGAATCTTCACCATCAACGACTCCTCGACGTACGGACCCTTTTTGACGCTGCGTCCCATTACTGCGTCGCCTTCCCGCGCTTGCGACCGCGCACGATGAGTTTCGTGGACCGTTTCTTCTTGTGTCGCGTCTTCTTGCCCTCGACCTTGCCCCACGGATTCGTGGGCGGCCGGCCACCGGACGACTTTCCTTCGCCGCCGCCCAGCGGATGATCGACCGGGTTCATCGCCACGCCGCGCACGCGCGGGCTACGGCCCAGCCAGCGCGACTTGCCCGCCTTGCCGATCGACAGCAGCTCGTGCTCCGCGTTGCCCACCTCGCCGATCGTGGCGAGGCACTCGCCGCGCACCATTCGCATCTCGGTCGACCGCAGGCGCAGCGTGACGTAGTTGCCCTCTTTCGCCACGACCTGTGCGCTCGTGCCCGCGCCCCGGCAGAGCTGCCCGCCGCGGCCGATCTTCAGCTCCACGTTGTGCACCGCGGTGCCCAATGGGATCTCGAACAACGGCATCGCGTTGCCGGTGCGAATGTCGGAGCCCGGCCCGGACACCACGTGGTCGCCGACGTTGAGGCCGCGCGGCGCGAGGATGTAGCGCTTCTCGCCGTCGGTGTAATGCAACAGCGCGATGCGGGCCGTCCGGTTCGGATCGTATTCGATCGTCGCCACGCGCGCCGGAATCGCGAACTTGTCGCGCCGGAAGTCGATGCGCCGGTACTGCCGCTTGTGCCCGCCGCTCATATACCGGCTCGTGATGTGGCCCTTGTTGTTGCGCCCGCCGGTGCGCTTCAGCGGCTCGAGCAGCGACTTCTCCGGCTCCGTCGCGGTGATCTCGGAAAAGTCGGAGACCGAGCGGAAGCGCGTGGCCGGCGTCATCGGTCGAAACTGTCGGATGCCCATATCAGCCCTCGAATACCTCGATGGCGTCGCCCTCTTTGAGGGTGACGATCGCCTTCTTCCATTGCGGGCGGCGTCCGGCATAACGCCCGTAGGTGCGCCGCTTGGCCCGCACGACCATCGTGCGGACGGCAGTCACCGACACCTTGAACAGCGTCTCGATCGCGGCCTTGATCTGCGGCTTCGTCGCCTCGGAGTGCACGCGGAACGCGTACTCCTTGCGGGCGCCATAGGCCGCGGACGACTTCTCCGTGACGACCGGACGGACGATGGTTGCGTGCAGTTCAGGCATCGGTCGACTCCTGCTTCGCTGCGCCCTCGTCCAGCGCACCCATCTCCACGACCACTGTCTCCGCCCAGAGAATCTCATAGGCCGTCGCATCGCTGAACCGCATCACGTGCACGTCGGGGATGTTGCGCCCCGACAGGTAGACGTTGTGTGAATCACCCGCAGTCAGGACCAAGACCTTTTTCTCTTTCCCACCCAGCTTGCCCAGCAATGCCGCAAAGTCTTTCGTCTTCGGTTTGTCGTACTCGAGCGCGTCGACGACGACGAGTGCGCCTTCGCGTGCCCGGGCGTTGAGCGCCGATTTCTTGGCGAGCTGCCGCATCTTCTTCGGAATGCCGAGCCGGTAGCTGCGCGGATGCGGGCCGTGCGCGATCCCGCCGTGCCGCCAGTGCGGCGCCCGGGTCGAGCCTTGCCGCGCGCGACCGGTGCCTTTCTGGCGCCACGGCTTCTGATTGCCGCCCGAGATCTCGCTGCGGGTCTTCGTGTCACTCGTGCCCTGGCGCTGGTTGGACAGGAAGGTGATCACGGCACGGTGCAGCACGTCTTCGTTCACCGTTCCGTCGAACAGCGCCTCCGGCAGCGTCACGGCCTTCTTGCTGGCCCCCGCCGCCGAGTAATGAGGAGCATCAATCATGGCGGCTCCGTCCTCCCTGCTTGCGGACGGTGACCAGGCCGTTCATCGGACCCGGCACCGAGCCGCGCACGAACAAGAGATTGCGCTCGGCATCAATCCTCACGACCCGTAAGCCGATCTCGGTGAAGTTGCGCGCGCCCATGTGGCCCGGCATCCGCTTGCCTTTGATGATGCGCGACGGGTCGGTACCCGGCGCGATCGATCCCGGCTTACGGTGCCGCGTGTTGCCGTGGGTCTCGGGGCCACCGTGAAAGTGATGACGGTGCACGACGCCTTGAAAGCCGCGACCCTTTGACACGCCGCTCACCTTCACGCGATCGCCTTCGGCGAAGATGGCGACCGTGACGGCGCTGCCCGCGGCGGGCGCTTCACCCGTCACGTCGAAGCGGCGAATGATGCGCGGCGTCGTCTCGACGCCGGCCTTTTTCACGTGGCCCGCGAGCGCCTTTGGGACGTTCTTGGGTTTCTTCGCGCCGAAGCCGAGCTCCACACGACCATCGAGTACGGCGACCACGGGACACGGTCCCGCCTCGATTACCGTGACGGGCACGTGCGTGCCTTCGGCGTTGAAGATTCGCGTCATTCCGAGTTTACGACCAATCAGTCCGTTCATGTCTCTACTCGACTTTGATTTCGACGTCCACGCCGGCCGGCAAGTCCAGTTTGGTGAGCGCATCCACCGTCTGTGACCGCGAATCGAGAATGTCGATGAGCCGTTTGTGTGTCTTCAGCTCGAACTGCTCCCGGCTCTTCTTGTCGATGTGCGGGCTGCGCAGCACCGTCCACAGCTGGCGCTTCGTGGGCAGTGGAATCGGGCCCGACACCTGCGCGCCCGTCTTTTCAGCGGTGCGGACGATGTCGGCCGCCGCTTGATCGATCAGCGCGTGGTCGAATGCTTTCAGACGGATTCGGATTTTGCTGGCCATGAGCTCCTCGTTAGTCGCTAGACGGTTAGACGGTTAGTGATTTCCTAACCGTCTAACCGTCTAACCGTCTATTTCAAAATCTTGGTCACCACGCCGGCGCCGACCGTGCGGCCGCCCTCGCGGATCGCGAAGCGCAGCTGCTCTTCCATCGCGATCGGCGTGATCAACTCGATCGTCATCTTCGTGTTGTCCCCCGGCATCACCATCTCCACCCCCGCCGGCAGCTCCACCG
>WNGC01001810.1_pt1 | contig 15639 bp, 12 predicted proteins | sample 5400051 | NCBI WGS metagenome assembly WNGC01 (sample SAMN13153368, study PRJNA577476) | soil metagenome | isolation source: 20 cm soil or saprolite under grassland replicate 2 | place: USA:California | collected 2016-06-15 | reverse complement strand
CGACATGGAGCACGAGTAGCAGCGCAGTCGCGACGGTCGATAACAGCGGTCTCGTTCGCGGCGTTGGTCCCGGCTCGGCCACCATTCAGGCGAAGGTCGGCACCCTGCTCGCCGGCGCGGCGGTCAATGTCGCCGTGCGGGCCAACCCCGTCACGTTCGTCGGGGCCGGGGACATTGCAGCCTGTGGCAGCAGCAACCAGGGGGATGAGCAAACGGCCGCTTTGCTCGATAACATCCCGGGCACCGTCTTTACGTTGGGCGACAACGCATATACCGACGGCACGGCGGCTGAGTACGCCAACTGTTACGCGCCGACGTGGGGGCGGCAGAAGTCACGCACGCATCCAGCCGCCGGCAATCACGATTACCAGACGCCGGGGGCGAGCGGCTACTTCGGCTACTTCGGTGCGGCGGCCGGCGATCCGACCAAGGGCTATTACAGCTACGATCTCGGCGGGTGGCATATCGTCGTGATCAACAGCAACCTCCCGACCGGTGTGGGCTCAGCGCAGGAGCAATGGCTGCGCGCCGATCTGCGTGATCACCCGTCGCTTTGCACGCTCGCCTACTGGCATCATCCCCGGTTCAGCTCAGGCGGCGAGCACGGCAACGACGACGCGATGCAACCGATCTGGCAGGCGTTGTATGACGGCGGCGCGGAGCTCATCCTGTCGGGCCACGATCATATCTACGAGCGCTTCGCACCGCAGACCGCGACCGGCCAGCTCGATGCCTCGAAAGGCATTCGTGAATTCATTGTAGGAACTGGGGGCGCAGGTCTCTATTCGATCGGGACGATCAAGCCGAACAGCGAAGTGCGGAACACCCAGACCAAGGGAGTGCTCCAGCTGACGCTCTACGCGGATCACTACGACTTCCAGTTCGTGCACGTCTCCGGCGCGAGCTTCACAGATTCAGGCAGCGGCAGCTGCCATTAGCGCGGCTGCGGTGCCGACGCCGCCGGATCAGTCAACAACCACACATCCAGTTGCCGCAGGTCCTGCTCGATGCGCGCGAGCGCGGCTTCGTCTTTGAAGGGCCGGAGCAGGTCGCGCGCGCGCTCGAGATATGCCCGGGCTTCGTGGCGGTCACCCATGGTCGTGCGGAACGCCGCATACTCGCGGTACACATCCGCCTCGAGCCGCGGCGCCGTCTCCCCGCCGCGGCACAACTCGATCGCCTGCTCGAAGAACACAAAGCCGCTCTCATCGCCCTGCGCGCCGCGCATCTTGCCCAGTAGCAGGTAGACGCGCGCGAGCGCACGCGTCTGCTGTTGCGCGATCGCCAGCTCTTCGGCCCGGCGCACCTCGTCCTCGGCGTCGGGCAACCGACCCAGCTCGAGGTAGAGCTCCGTCAGCCGCATCCGCACGGCCAGCTCCAACGCCGGATCCGATCCCGGCGCCAACTGACTGAGCGCGGCTCGGTAAGTCGTGAGCACATCGGCTGGGCGGCCCTGCGCCGCATCGATCAGACCACGAGCCAGCAACGTGCGAACGATGCCCTGCTGGTCACCCAGCGCTTCGAAGTTTTGCAGCGCCTGCTCGAGGCGTTCGGTCGCTGCAGCGATCTGGCCCCGGCGCAGCGCGGTCTCACCCAATCCGAGGTTCAACGAGCCGGCGAGCTTGCGGTCGTGCTTGGCATACTGGAGTCCCCGCGTGTACCACGCTTCCGCGCCCGGGAACTGAGACTGCGCGAACAGCACGTCGCCCAGGCCCTGGCATGCGCCCGCGGCGTGCTCGTCATCGGTTTCCGCCTCTGCAAGCGCCAGACTGCGCTGGAAGGCGCGGGCGCCCTCGTCGAGATAGCCTCGGGACGCTTCCAGCCGTCCCAAATGGCACAGCGCTTCCATCTCCGGCTGGCGATCGCGCAACTGCTCCGCGATGCCCAGTGCTTGGCGATACCAGGCGTGCGCCTGCGTATAGCGGATGCCTTTCTCCTCGTGCTCGCCGGCGCGCACCAGTGCGCGCACCGCCTGCGAGAGGTCGCCCTTGCGCTCGGACTCGAGCGCGTCGACGGCCGCATCGTACAACTCCGTCACGTGCCCGCTGACGCGCGCCAGTACCTGGGGTACCCGTTTCCGGAGCTCGGTCGGATCGATATTGCGCTTGCCGATGGTGCGGTTTGGCTCCGCGGCGTTCCAGGTCTCGGGCTTGCGAGCGTAGGAAAGGGCGACCACGTGATCACGCAGCGCGGCCAAATCGTCGACGTCGGGGAGCAGGCGCAACGCCTGTTCGACCCGTAACGGTGGTGGTCCTTGGGGAGCAGAGGCCCCCCGTCGGGACCGCTGGGAAGTAGATCCGGGGGATTCCACGGGTGGTTTCTCTTTGCACGAAGCGCGCCAGTGCACAAAATTTTGGGTCAGACTACCGTTCGGTTGTTAGTACCGCGGGGCCAAAGGCTTAGATCGGGCTTGCTCGAATGGAGTAGATCCAAGGAGGCCCCGGCATGGGGCGGACGGAGGAAGCCGCGCCCCAAAAAAGGGCGTAGGCGCGCTCCTCTCCCTACAGCTGGTACTCTTTGATTTTCCGAGCGAGGGTGTTGCGATGCACGCCGAGGATCTGCGCCGCTTCCCCGATCTGGCCGCGGGTATGCGCGAGAACCTGCGCGATATGGCGTGATTCGGCTTCCTGCAGCGTGGCGAGCGGGCCGCACGAGTTGGTTTCACGCCGGGCCGGTCCGTTGAGCCACTCTTCCGGCAGATCGATGGACCGCAGCACGGCGCCTTCGCAGACCAAGACCGCCCGCTCGACCACGTTGCGCAACTCGCGCACGTTGCCGACCCACGTATGATCGCGCAGCAATGACAGGGCGCGGTCCGAGATCGCGTTGATGCGCTTCCCATACAGCTTGCCGAATTCTTGCAGGAAATGCGCGGTGAGGAGTATGAGGTCGTCACCGCGCGCGCCGAGCTGCGGGAGTTGCATGGTGACGACGGCGAGGCGGTAGTAGAGGTCCTCGCGGAATTTGCCTTCGGCGATCATCTGCTTCAGGTCTCGATTCGTCGCGGCCACGAGACGCACGTCGACCGGAATCGCCTCTCCACCGCCGACGCGCTCAACCTCGCGCTCCTGAATCGCGCGCAGAATCTTGCTCTGCAGCACGAGACTCATATCCCCGATCTCGTCGAGGAATAGCGTGCCGCCCGTGGCGCGCTCGAAGCGGCCAATCTTGCGCGCCACCGCTCCCGTGAAGGCGCCCTTCTCGTGACCGAAGAGCTCGCTCTCCAGCAGGTTCTCCGGAATAGCGGCGCAGTTCACCGCGACGAATGGCCGCGCGTGACGCGGGCCGTACGCGTGAATCGCGCGTGCCACGAGCTCTTTGCCCGTGCCTGACTCGCCCTGGATCAACACCGTCGCCGTGCTTGGCGCGACGTGCGCGAGCGTGCGATATACATCCACCATCGCCGCGCTCTGCGACACGATCTGATAGGGTCCAACGGCAACCGGTTTGACGGGCGGAAGCGGCAGCGGCGTTTCCGCGGCAGCCGCCAGTACGCGATGCAAGGCCGCACGTAATTGATCGCGCTCGAGCGGCAGCGGCAACACGGCGGACACGCCCAGCTCCGTCGCGCGTAACGCGAGGCTCATCGAGGGCGCGGGCGTCACGGCGATCATGCGCGGCCGTACCGGCAGCCGCGGCAGGACTGCTTCCCACCATTCCAGCTGCACATCGGCGTCGCGATCGAGCACCGTCACGACGGCGTCCCACCCGCCATGCGCCAGGGCCTGCAGCGTCGTCGCTTCATCTGCGCTGCGTTCGAGCACGGCCCCCGACTGCTCCACGTAGCGGGCCAGCTCGCGAAACAGCGATGGATCGCCGCCGACGCCGAGCAGCCGTGCGGACTTGAAGCAGTGCTCGATGCGATTCTCGGGCTGGAGGTCCTGGCTGTGATCGGCTATGAACGACTCAAGCGACATCGTTGTCATCTCTGTTGGCGTAGTCCCGGGTGACCTTGCCGGCGAGCGCCGGCGCGTTGAACCTGACGGCAGCGCGTCCATTTGCGCATGGTGACGGTAGTGCCACGACCTGGCTCGGAACGAACGCGAAATTCGTCCATCAACCGCCGGGCGCTGGCGAGCCCCAGCCCCTTGCCGTCCCGCAACGCTTGCGTGACGTCGGCGATGCCGGGGCCTTTGTCGCGCGCCACAATGGCGAGGCCCAAACGCCCACGCTTGTAGATCAAATGCAGCATCAGGTCGCCGCCTTGTCCGTACGTGAGGACGTTGCGCGCGACCTGGCGAATGGCTGCACTGATGACGGTGATATCGGTGGGCGAGAAATCGAGACGTGAGGCGAGGCGCCGGCCTTGCTCCTCGGCGATGTCGACGTCCGCGTCACCGCCGATGGGGATTCGTACCCGGACGCTCGACGCCGCCGAGGCTGTTGCTTCGACGATCGGATCAAGACCTTCGACGAGCCTGAGCGACGACGACATTCAGTTATCCCGTATGGGTGAAATCCAACGGCGTGGGCGGCTTCGATGCTCAGTCTAGGAATGGTTCAAGTGCGGGAACATCAGCCACGAGGTTGAAAAGAGATGTAGGACAGGGGATGGATTTTTGGATTAACACATATCTCTCGGACTACTCCATCGGATGCACCAATTTGTAGCGCCCACGAGGGGTTGGACCTAAGCCCGACAGTCGGAATTGGTGCAGTGCTAAACCGCCCCCGCATCGTTGACCGGTCCCACGATCTCGTCCAGCTCTTCCAATCCCACCAAAACGTCTCGCGGTTTCGAGCCATTCGCCGGGCCAAGTATGCCCGCCAGCTCGAGTTGATCGATAATGCGAGCGGCACGCCCGTAACCGATACTCATGCGGCGTTGCAACAGCGACGTCGAGCCGAGCTGGTTTTGAATGCACACCTCCGCCGCCTGGCGAAACAAGGAATCACGCTCGCCGGCTCCCTGCTCCCCGCTTCCGGTCCCGTCCTCCCCTTCCTTCTCGGCCTTTTCCAGCGCCGTCACCTGCTCATCGATGGATGTGCCGGGCACTGTTGCCGCCGCAGGCGCGTGCGCTTTGTACCACTCCATCAGCCGCTCGGTCTCGTCGGTGGAAATGAAGGCGCCCTGAACGCGGAGCGGCTCACTCTTGCCTGGCGGCAGGAACAACATGTCGCCGTTGCCGAGCAGCGTTTCGGCGCCGTTCTGATCGAGAATCGTGCGGCTATCGACCTTCGCCGAAACGCGGAACGCGATCCGGCACGGGAAATTCGCCTTGATGAGCCCGGTGATCACGTTCACCGATGGCCGCTGCGTCGCGAGCACGAGATGAATCCCGATGGCGCGCGCTTTCTGGGCGAGCACCGCAAGCGGCGTCTCGATTTCTCCCTGCACGGTGAGCATCAGATCGGCGAGCTCATCGACGATCAGCACGATGTACGGCAGGATGCCGTCCGTATACGTGCCATCGAACGGCAGCTCTTTTTGCACTCCCGCCTGCGTCGCCAGCGTCTCGCGCGGGCCTTTCAGCGGGACCTTCGCATCGACTTTTCTATTGAAGTCCATGATGTTGCGCGCATGATTGGCGTGCAGCAGCCGGTAGCGGCGCTCCATTTCCCACACCGCCCATTTCAACACATTCGCCGCTTTGTGGTGGCTCGTCACGACCGGCAGCCCGAGATGCGGAAGCGCGCTGTACATCGACAGCTCCACCATTTTCGGGTCGACCATCAAGAGCTTGAGCTTCTCCGGCGGATGCGCGTACACCAGACTCGTGATGATGGCATTGATGCAGACCGATTTTCCCGAGCCCGTCGCGCCCGCGATCAGCAGATGCGGCATCTTCGTGAGATCGTCGACGACCTCTTCGCCTTCGAGGTTGCGCCCCAGCACCACGGGCAACACGCGCGAGCCACGCCGGAATTCGGCGCTGTCAATGAGATCCCGTACGTGCACCAGACGCGGCGTGGGATTCGGCACCTCGATGCCGATGGCGGCTTTGCCCGGAATCGGGGCGACGATGCGCAACGACTGGGCGCGCATTGCCAGCGCCAGGTCGTCGGCGAGCGACGACACGCGCCCGACCTTCACCCCGCGTCCCGGCTCGAGCTCAAAGCGCGTCACGACCGGGCCGACCGTCTTGTGCATGATCTGCGCGCCGACGCGGAACGTCTCGAGCGTCGCCACCAGCCGCCGTCCCATCTCCTCGATCTGCGCGGCATCGGCGTCTTCCACTGCTCCTGGACCCTCTGTTAACAACTCGATGGGCGGGATCAGTGAGCCCGGAGGTGGCGGCGGAGCTTTGGGCGGCGGTGCTGGCTTCGCCTTGCGCTCGACTGATTTGGTGCGCGGTGCGTTGTGCGCGGTGCGCGGGAATACGGGTTCATCCTGGTCCAAGTCCGGTTTCACCTTGGGCGCAGGGCTGCTTTCCCGCGTACCGCGTACCGCGGACCGCGCACGCAGTAGCGTCAACGGATGCCAGCCGATCGTAAAAATCCCGAGCGCGGAGAAGGCGAACAGGCCAATGAGCACTGCTCCCGCCGTTCCCAACGCCCCTTCCACTGTACTGGCAAGAAACCCGGGGAAGAGCCCGACGAGGCGCTGGCTCGCGGTCCACCGGCCATAGTCGGCCGGGAACGACGGGCCAATCGCGATGGCGACGCTGAAGGGAATCAGGACGATGAGACCGGCGCCCAGCGCTGCGGTCCGGCCCCAGGAGAGCGCGCCCAGTCGTTCGAAAGCCGCGAGTGCCCAGCCCACGCCGAGGATGGGGAGCACGACTGCGCCCACGCCAAACAGCTGCCACAGTGCCCCGCCGATCGCACGGCCCCAGCTGCCGGTGAGTGACAGGGGCAACAACGTCAGGCCCAGGAAGAAGCCCACGAGCAGGGCGGCAATGCCGAGGAGCTCTTCCCGAACCTTGGAATTCATGCCGTGATGCGGCGATCCGCGTAAATGGGCACGACGGCGACGCGATCGGGGTTCGCACAGAACCGTACATCCTCGCCCAGGCCGACCTCATTGAGCTGGCGCGCGGCGTCACTGGCGGCGAGCGCGTCTTGCCAGCCGCCCTGCTGGGCAGCGAGATCGAGCGACACTTGCGCCGCGTCGTTGAGGGTGAGCTTTTTCGGCGGGATGCCTTTTTTCACGGCCTTGATCAGCCGTCCCGCCGTATACGCGTCCTCCAACGCGAACTGCTTCTCGCGCCCCGCGCAGATGATGACCAGCTCGCCGCGCTGCGCGAACAAGCCGCGCGCCCGTTCGGCGACGGCGGAGAAGTTCAACGCCGCCCCGACTAGTACGGGGTCCCCGCCCTGCGCCGACAGCAGCGCCGGCGTGCCGTTGGTGGTCGCGAGGAAGAGCGTCTTGCCGCCGACGCTTTCCGGGGTCATCTCACGCGGCGAATTGCCCAGCCCGAACCCCTCGATCTTGAGCGAGCGACGCTCGCCCGCGAGTACGATGCCGTTTTTTTCCAGGTTGGACGTGAGCCGCACGGCCTCTTCCGAGCTGGCGGCCGGGACGATCGCCTTCGCGCCCGCGGCCAGCGCGGTGACGATGGTGCTCGACGCCCGCAGCACATCAATCACGACCACCGCCCGGCCGGTCAAATCCCCTGAGTTCAGGCCGAGTGGTGTGTAGTAGACGTCGATCTTCATGCTTGATCTTTGAGTAGGTGCGGCTCGCGCTCGAGGAATTTCGTGTCGACCTTGCCCGCGACGAAGTCCGGATGGCGCATGACCCGGCCCAGGAACGGGATCGTCGTCGTGACGCCCTCAATGATAAACGAGTCGAGTGCCTGGCGCATACGGGCGAGCGCTTCGGCGCGCGTGTTGCCGTGCACGATCACTTTCGCGAGCAGCGAATCGTAGTAGGGCGGTACGGTGTAGCCCGCGTAGATGTGCGTATCGACGCGGACGCCGGGGCCGCCCGGGGGATGGTAGGCGGTGATCAATCCCGGCGACGGCTGGAAGTTGCGGCTCGGGTCTTCGGCGTTGACGCGACATTCGATCGCGTGCCCGCGCAGCCGGTGGCCGTTCATCACGAACGACAGCGGCGCGCCTGCGGCCACCGAGATCTGTTCCTTCACGAGATCGAAATTGGTGCACATCTCCGTGACCGGATGCTCGACCTGAATGCGCGTGTTCATCTCCATGAAGTAGAATGACCCATCGGCGTCCAGCAGGAATTCGATCGTGCCGGCCCCGGCGTAGCGGATCGCCTCGGCGAGTTTCACCGCGGAGTCGCCGATGTCCTGGCGCAACGTCTGATCGACCGCGGGCGAGGGGGCTTCTTCGACGAGCTTTTGATGGCGCCGTTGCACCGAGCAATCCCGCTCGCACAGATGCATCACTTTGCCCTGGGTATCGCCCATGATCTGAATTTCAATGTGGCGCGGGCGGGCGAGGTACTTCTCGATGTACACCTCGTCGGAGTTGAACGCGGCGAGCGCCTCCTGCTTGGCCAGCATGAACGATTGGCCGAACTGATCGGCGTCGTTCGCGACACGCATCCCCTTCCCGCCCCCACCCGCCGCGGCCTTGATGATCACCGGGAAGCCGATCTCCGCGGCGACCTGCTGTCCCTCTTCGACCGACGCGACCGGGCCCGGCGATCCGGGAATCGTGGGAACGCCCTGCGCTTTGGCCAGCGTGCGCGCCGCGGCTTTGTCGCCCATCTGCCGGATCTGAGCGGGGGTGGGCCCGATGAACGCGATGTTCGACGCGCTCACCTTCTCGGCGAACTCGGCGTTCTCAGCGAGGAACCCGTAGCCGGGGTGGATCGCATCGGCGCCGGTGATCTCGGCCGCGGCGATGAGACGCGGAATGTTGAGGTAGCTGTCGCGGCTCGGGGCGCGGCCGATGCAGACGTCGTCGTCGGCGAAGCGCACATGCAATGCCTCGCGGTCCGCCTCCGAGTACACGGCGACCGTTGCGACGCCCAACTCCTTGCACGCACGAATCACCCGCAGGGCGATCTCCCCGCGGTTCGCGATCAGCACTTTCTTGAACATCAGGGCGTCAGCTCGATTGCCCCGGCCGCATCGGCCCCGCCCAGCCGGTTCCCCGAGGAGTCGATGCCCGACACCTTGAGCGCGAATTCGCTCGGGTTCGTCGCGTAGAAGATCGCGCTCTCGTAGCTGATCACGCCTTGCTGATACCAATGAAACAGCGACTGGTCGAAGCTCTGCATCCCGTATTGGATGGAGCCTTCGGCGATCAGGTCGGGAATGTTGAGCTGCTTGGAGAGATCGCGGATGTTGTCGGCCACCGCCGCCGTGTTGATGAGAATCTCGGCGGCCGGGACCCGGCCGCGGCCGTCCTTGCGCGGTACCAGGCGCAGCGAGACGATCGCTTGCAGTGCCGTGGATAAGAGGTGGCGGATCTCATCGTGCTGGTGCGGCGGGAAGAAGGAAATGACGCGCTGGATCGTTTGCGTCGCGTCCGTCGTATGCAGTGTCGAAAACACCATGTGGCCCGTGTCCGCGGCCTTGAGTGCGGTGTCCAGCGTCTCCATATCGCGGATTTCGCCGATCAACATGAGATCGGGATCCTGACGCAGCACGTGGCGCAGCGCCGAGTTGAACGACAGTGTGTCGTTGCCCACCTCGCGCTGTGAGATGTTCGCCAGCTGGTCGCGATGCAGAAACTCGATCGGATCTTCGATGGTGATGACGTTCACGCGGCGATTGGTGTTGACGTGATTGATCATCGCCGCGAGCGCCGTGGATTTCCCCGATCCCGTCACGCCCGTCACCAGGACCAGGCCGCGCGGTTTGAGCGCGATTTCCTCCAAGACGCCCGGCAAGTTGAGCTCGCGGATCTGCTTCACTTCGTAGGGGATCGCCCGGAACGCGAACGCCACCGTGCCGCGCTGCTGGTAGACGTTGGTGCGGAACCGGCCCACCCCGGGTACGCCGATCGCGAAGTCCGCCTCCTTGTGCTCGGCGAACTCTTTGACCTGCCGCGGCGTCATGATCTGTTCCGCGAGCGACTTCAGCTCTTCCGGCTTGAGCGGCGCAGTGTCGAGTCCAACCAGGTCGCCGTTCACGCGGATCGTCGCGGGCCGACCCACCTTCAACAACAGGTCGGAGCCGTTGCGCTGCACCATCTGCGTGATGGCCTGCTTGAAGTTGAACGCCGGCAGATTGCTGTGCGTCGCCTCACCCATGCGGATCCACCCGGAAAAGGACTTGTCCGAATTCCACCGGTTGCGAGCTCCCCGCGGACACTTCCTTGATCACCCCGGAGACCTCGGACTCGATCTCGTTCATGATCTTCATCGCTTCGATGATGCAGACGACTTGCCCCACGTTCACCCGGCTCCCGACCTTCACATAGGGCTGGGCGCCCGGCTCCGGCGACTGATAAAACGTGCCCACCATCGGCGATTTGATCTCGAGGAATTGGGGACCCGCGGGGGCTGATGGCATCGCGCCGGCCTGTGCGGGCATAGATGGTTGCGCCACAACGAAGTGGCCGCCGCCCCCACCGCCCCCACCGCCCCCACTCCCCATGTTGCCGGCGTGGCCCGCCTTCGACACCCGCACCGATGACCATGCGCCGAACAGACCGCGCCGGATCTCGATGGCGCCCACTTCCGGGGCTTCCTTCAGGATCTGCACGATCTGCGCGATGATATCGAGCTTCATACCGTGAAGATACCCCCCCTCGGCCCCTACACCAGTTCCACGAGATCCGTGCAGCCATCCGTCAACAACACCGGTCCATCCGCCGACAAATGCACATCGTCCTCGATGCGCACGCCGCCGCGGCCCGCGACATACACACCGGGCTCGATCGTCACGACCGCGCCGTCGGGGAGCGGCTCGGCGACGGTGCGCGCCAACCGCGGCGCTTCATGCACCTCGAGTCCCAGTCCGTGTCCCGTCGAATGCCCGAACGCCGCGCCGAATCCGTGCGCTTCGATGAGATCGCGTGCGAGCGCATCGGCGTCTTTTCCCGTCATGCCCGCGCGCACGCCGTCGCGCGCGCGCCGCTGCGCCTCCTGTACCAAGCCGTACAACGCGCGCTGGGTCGAGTCCGCTCGCTTGCCGACAACGACAGTGCGCGTCACGTCCGCACAGTAGCCGTCCACGACGGCGCCGAAATCGAGCAACAGCCATTCCCCCGCCGCCACCGCGCGGCTCGTGGTCTGCGCATGCGGCAGCGCGCTGCGCGGGCCGCTCGCCACGATCGTCGGAAAGGGATGTCCTTCGCTGCCGCTGCGGCGCAGCTCGGCCTCCAGCATTCCCGCAATCTCGAGCTCCGTCTGGCCGGCCCGCACGGTGCCCAGTGTTTCCCGCAACGCCTCGCCGGCGACGGCCGCCGCCGCACGAATCGCGGCGACTTCGCCCGCGTCTTTACGAACCCGCAGCCGCTCCACCAGCTCACCGGTCGGGCGCCAGCGCCACGTTGCCGCGGCGGGGGCAGTGGAGAGCCGCTCCGCATCTTTCACGGTGAGCGCATGCGCTTCGAAACCGATCGTGGTCAAGGAGCCGAGGGTCGGCAGCTCTTTGAAAAGCCGGTCCCAAACGCTCATGGCTTCGATTTCAACCCGAGCCAGCGCGCCGCTTTCCTGGCGCGCTTGCTCGTCGTAGCGAAAATCGGTGACCAACAGCAGCCCCGTGCGCGTCGCAACCACGACCCCGGCTGATCCGCTGAACCCGGTGAGATAGCGGATGTTGGGACGCGAGGTGACGAGCAGCGCGTCTACATCGTCGGCCTCGAGCAACGCGGCGAGCGCTGCGTGCCGGGCAGGACGCTGATCGCGAATTTCAGGAGAATCCGTGTCTAGCGTTTCGGGGCCTGATGCACATGGAGGGCGTTCAGGTGGCCGACCAGACCTGCGAGTCCCAGTCGATAGCTATCGGCCCCGAATCCCGTCACCACACCGACCGCGAGGTCCGCAAGCAGCGACCGGCGGCGTTCGGGCTCACGCGCGAAGATGTTCGAGAGATGCACTTCGACGAACGGTAGCCGCACCGCGAGGAGCGCGTCGCGCACAGCGAGGCTCGTGTGGGTGAAAGCCGCGGCGTTGATGAGCGCGCCGTCGGCGTGACCCTTCAGACCCTGGATGGCCTCCACGAACTCGCCTTCGTGATTCGTCTGAATCCAGCTGCACTCGACGCCCAATTCGCGCGCGCGCTCGCGCGTCGCGTGCTCGATTTCTGCGAGGCTCGCACGCCCGTACAGCTCAGGCTCGCGCTCGCCCAACAGATTCAGATTGGGACCGTTCAATACAGCGATGTGCGGCGACACTAGGACTTGAGTTTCTTGAGCCACTGCTGAAATTGATCGGCCTCGGCCTCATCCTCCGCCGGCCGCTGCGTGCGCCCGGAGGAACGCCCCGGGGTGCGCGCCGAGTCGGATGGCGTGGGCGTGGCGCCCGCGGCAGCGCCCGCCGCGGCGCCTTCCGCGCCCGTCTTGCCACCGGCAAAAAACTCATCGAACGAGAATCCGCCGCTCGGCTTATCTCCCGGGGCCGCTGCCGCTCCGGGTTGCTCGGCTGCTGGTTGCGCATTCGAGTGGCGCGCGACTTCCTCTCCAAACACGGAATCCAGCGAGATGTGATCATGTGCCGGATGAGACGGCTCCCCGGGCGCCTGCGACCCCGCGCCCGCGACGTCGAATGCAGCGGAGAGGGTGCTGTGCTGCTCCGGCGGCTGAGCCGGCAGGGGCGCAGTTCGGCCGGACCAGATGCCTTTCAAAAACGCTTGCGCGGAAACGCCAGAACCCTTCCGCCCACCGCTCGACAGCTGCTCCACCTTGCCACGGAGCCGCGCGTCCTGCGGTCGCTGTGCAAGCAGCGCCTGATAGACGCGCAGGGCATCCTGGGGATGCCCCTGTTTCAAGTACAGCTCAGCCATCGTCTCCGTAAGCACCGGCTCCGCCTGTGACAGTGCCGCCGCATCCGCGGCTCCATCGTCGTCCGCTGCCGGCATCGCTTTCGGCGCTTTCATCTGCGGCCGCGGGGGAACAGGAGCGGGCGGGGGCGCAGGAGGCGTGGGAGGCGAAGGTGGCGCAGGCGCGCGCCCCGTTGGCATCTCGTCGGGCATGATCAACGGCAGATCAACCTGCGGCAACGACTCCCCTCATACTGCGTCCGTGCCAACCCTTCGATCTCCACGCGCTCGATCTGCTGGGCGTTCAATTCCACGTCCTCCTGCACTTCCAAACCGTCGGCCTTCGCCGCCGCATGCGCAGCAGGGTTGAAACTGATCGAGTTCTCGAAGTTTTCGATTTCCGGTGCAGGCGCAGGCGACGGCGGCGCGGCGGGCGCCATGGGCCCGGTGCGCCCGGTGCGCCCGGTCGGTGCGCCAGGAGCGGCACGCACAGTGGCTGCAGCGGCGGGTGGCTCGGCCAGCGATGTGGGTTCGACGACGAACGCCGGTTTCTCCATAGCGCTCGTCGGAGTCGCCGTGGCCTTCTGTTTTGCCTGCGCCAGCGCCTCCGCGGCGTCGCCGTTCATCGGATCGGCGTTGAGCAGCCTGCCCAGCCACTCCACTGCCTCGTCGAAGCGACCGTTGCGCTCGGCAATTTCCGCGAGCACCCGGAGGGCGATGATGTTTTCCCCATCGAGCGCCAGGACCTTGCGGAAAACCTCCTGGGCCCCGGCGTCATCTTTCTTGTCGATGAGACAGCGGGCGTAGACGATGTACGCGCTGACGTAATCGGGGTGCAGCTTGATACCATTTTGACACAGCTCGACCGCGTTATCTATAAGCCCCGCTTTACGATAGGCGTCCGCCAAGGGAGCGAAATTCCGTCCCTTGGGATTCTCCCGAAAGCGCGCCTCGAGCTTATCGATCTCGCTGGTATAGGCCACGGCCTAAGTCTATGTGGGAATTGGAGCAAGATAGTGTTCGGCCGGCGTCGCTGTCAATTGACGAGGGATCGTGTGCGGTTGAGTTTGTGCGTTGTCGCCTTTAGACTTATGCCCCTTCACCCCATTTTTCTCTCGCGGAGTTAAAGACGCCCCATGCTGCGATCGATGCGCGCCCACGCCAAGTGGGTGTTTTATATCCTCGCCGTCTCATTCATCGCCTGGTTGGCCATCGGTCAAGTCATGAGCATCCTCGGCCCGCGCGGCAATGTGGTGCTGCGCGTCAATGGCACGGAATTCCAGTATACGGAGTTTCAGCAACGGGTCCAGGCGGCCACCGAGCAGATCCGCCAACAGACTGGCAGCGCATCGCTCACTCGTGAAGACGAGGAGCAGGTGCGCGATCAAGTCATCAATCAGATGATCCAGAAGGCGCTGCTCGAGCAGGAGTACAAGCGCCTCGGAATCAGGGTCAGTGACGACGAGATTCGCGAGGCCGTCCGTACGTCGCCCCCGCCGTTCGTGCTGCGCGATCCCCAGTACCAGACCGATGGGCAATTTGACAGCAGAAAATGGGAGCAGGCGCTCGCGAATGCCGATCCGCAGTCCCTGGCCGCGCTCGAAGCGGAGTATCGCGAACGGATTCCGGAGAGCAAGCTGCAGGAGTACCTCACGGCCGATCTCTACGTTTCCGACGGGAAGCTGTGGCGCATTTACAAAGATCAACGCGATTCGGTGCGGATCACGTCGCTGCCGATCTGGCCCTCGTCGATCCAGGACTCGAGCACGTTTACCGACGCGCAGCTGTCCACCTACGTGTCGAAGCACGCGGACGAATTCAAGCGTCCCGCTGTCGCCTTCCTGCGCTTCGTCGCGCAGCCGCGGGTGCCGGAGACCGCCGACACGGCCGTTGCGCGCGCGCAGGTGGCGCGCGTGCGGAATGAGCTGACGCGCGGCGTCAAATTCGAGGACGTCGCCAAGCGGGAATCGAGCGATACCGTCAGCGGGAAGAATGGCGGCGATCTGGGATGGGTGAAGCGAAACGAGAATGCCTTCGATCCGCAATTCATGGCCGCCGCGCGCGCGCTAAAGCCCGGTCAGCTCTCGCAGCCCGTCCTCACGCAATTCGGATATCATTTGATCCGTGTCGACTCCGTGAAGGGCGACTCGCTCAAGCTGCGGCACATCCTGATTCCGATCGCGCTGCAGGGTGGTCACTTGAACTACGTTGAAGCGCGCGCTGATACGCTGGAACGGATCGCGGCGGAGCGCAACGATCCGACGACGCTCGACAGCGCGGCGCGTCGCCTCGGTCTCCCGATCTCGTCCACGTACCGGCTGACCCAGGGGGAACGCCTGACGCTGGGCAGCTACGCGATTCCAGACGTGAGCATCTGGGCGTTCGAGACCTCGCCGGGAGAAACGAGTCCCGTGATTGAAGGGGCTCGCGCCTATTATGTCTTCCGGCTCGATTCGGTTGTGCCGGAGGGCGTGCCCCCGCTGGCGCAGATTCGCGACCGCGTGCGCGCCTTGTATAGCGTGGAGCATCGCAAGACGGCCGCGAAACGGCGCGCGGATTCCTTGGCCGCTGTTCTAAAGGATCTTCCGAACCTCGCGTCCGCAGCCGCGGCAAGGGGCCTGCAGGTGCAAACCTTTGGTCCGTTCACCCGGCTCCAAGCGCCGAGCTATTTGGCCGGCGAGCCGGTCGTCGTGGGGGCGTCGTTCGGCCTGCGGGTGCGGGAGCGGAGCGGCGTCCTCGCCGGTGAGAACGGCTACTTCATCATCGAATCGCAGGGACAAAAGCTGGCGGACTCGACGGCGTGGCTCGCGCAGCGCGACAATCAACGCAACCAGCTCCTCAACGCCGTGCGGCA
>WNGC01002773.1_pt1 | contig 15650 bp, 19 predicted proteins | sample 5400051 | NCBI WGS metagenome assembly WNGC01 (sample SAMN13153368, study PRJNA577476) | soil metagenome | isolation source: 20 cm soil or saprolite under grassland replicate 2 | place: USA:California | collected 2016-06-15 | reverse complement strand
ATCAATTCGCTGGCGGTGATTCCGTTGATCGTGGGTGGCGAAGCGATCGGCGTGCTTGCCTTGTACGCCGCAGAGGCCGGCGCCTTCGACAGCGAAGAGACGCGGCTGCTTCTCGAGCTCGCGGGCGACATATCCTTTGCGCTCGGTCACATCGAGAAGGCAGAGAAGCTCGAGTATCTCGCCTATTACGACCCGCTCACCGGCCTCGCCAACCGCAGCCTGTTTCTGGAGCGGTTGCAGCAACAAGTGATTGCCGCCGGCAGCTCGCAACGCAGGCTCGCTGTCTCCATCGTCGATATTGAGAGGTTCAAGGCGATCAATGATGCCTACGGGCGCCAGGCAGGCGACGAGCTGCTCAGGCAGCTTGCCGAGCGTATCAAGTCCGCAGGCCCTGATCCGACGCGAGCAGCCAGGATCGGCCCGGACCACTTTGCGATTGTTTCCACTGATGTGGAGAACGAGGACGATGTCGGCCGCCTCACCGAGCAAAGGCTCGCCGCCTGCCTGGGCCCTGCATTCCGGCTCGATGGGCGCGAGCTTCGGCTCTCCGCCCGCGTGGGAATAGCGATGTATCCCGGCGATGGCGGTCATGCGGAGGCTCTCTTTGCAAACGCCGAAGCGGCGCTGAAGAAGGCGAAGGCCACGGGCGAGCGCTATCTTTTCTTCGCGCCGGCAATGACCGAGCGCATTCACGAGAATCTGTCCCTCGAGAACAAGTTGCGCGAGGCGCTCGACAAAGAAGAGTTCGTGCTGCACTACCAGCCCAAGGTGGATGTGGAGAACCGGGGCATCGTCGGCGTCGAGGCGCTGATCCGCTGGCAGAGCCCGGAGCTGGGCCTCGTGCCGCCCATGAAATTCATTTCGCTGCTCGAGGAAACCGGGCTCATCCTGCAAGTCGGGTCATGGGCCCTGAGGCGGGCCGCGCTCGATCATCGCACCTGGGCCGAGCGGGGACTGAAGCCGCCCCGGGTGGCGGTAAACGTGTCGCCGATTCAGCTGCGGCAGCGCGACTTCGTGCGCGACGTGGAGCACGCGATCATGAAAGGGATTGCTCCGGTAGGCATCGACCTGGAGATCACCGAGAGCCTGATCATGCAGGACATCCACGCCACCATCGAGAAGCTGAAGCTGCTGCGCAAGCTCGGGGTCCAGGTGGCGATCGACGATTTCGGAACGGGGTATTCGTCGCTCTCCTATCTGGCCAAGCTCCCGGTCCAGACGCTCAAGATCGACCGCTCCTTCGTCATCGCGATGCTCGAGGACCCGAACACCACGACCCTGGTGCACACGATGATCACGCTCGCCCATTCGTTCCAGCTGAAGGTGGTCGCGGAAGGGGTGGAGTCGGAAGACCAGGCGAACATGCTGCGCCTGCTGGGCTGCGACCAGATGCAGGGCTATCTCTTCAGCAAGCCGGTGCCGGTCGAAGCGTTGATTCCGTTACTGATGTAACCGGAGCGGAAATCGGCGCGCGGCGCCGACTCCACCGGCTTCGGGCTGGGCATGATTCACTCGTTCTGAGACGCAAACGCCAGGCACGCCGCGAAGGCGTGCCTGGCGTCCGTTACACACATTGACTGCTTAGTCGCCTGCTGCCGGCTGGTGCTGGTCCACTTCCCCTGCAGTATTGCGGTACTGATCGTTAGGGAAAGCTGCCGCGAACGAACGGGCTGCGACCACCGCCAAGAGCGCTGCGAGGATGATGCGTTTCATGGTTCAACTCCTTTGCAGTTGATTGATCGATGCCTTGCTGCGCCGCCAAGGATGCCGCTGCCGGGGACGTTGCTCAAACGCTAAATTCTCAAGGACCCTTGAGGAAAGCTAATGCGCCTCCTGCCGCTTATGACTGCGCCTGCCGCGGTCCCGGGGAAACGATCGGCGTCTCGGTGTCGCCGGGGCACGACTCAGAGGACTGCGCCGGGCACAGATGAGCGAACGGATCGGTGGGCGTGGGCTGAACGGTACTACACGCGCTGAGAAGCACGACTGCGCTGACGAGCAAGTATTTCATGATGGGGCTCCAGGTTGTGGTTACTCAAAAGGATGACGGTTTCGATGCCTCACGGCACCGCCCCCACTATTGGGCGAGCGCATAGCGCGCCGATTTCAAACCGAAACGTCGGGTTTTCAACCGTAATGGATGTGACATCTGTAAGCGGCGCGGAAATCACGCTGGAACCGCGACTTCGCAACGATGGCTGCTCTGGTTCAGCACCGGCATGGAGTGGTATGAGCATCCGTGCGGCTTGCGCGCATTCGCGAAGTACGGCGAGGACGACACGCCCGCCGTGCGGCAGGCTTACTTCCTCACCCAGAAAGACCCGGGGCTCTGCTCCAAGCTGTTTCCGTAACTACATAACTCTCGCTAGCACTTCCGCGGCGATGAGGTACACACCGAGCACGAGCACCAGCGCGGACAGCGGCACTAAGACGGGAATCCATCGGACGAATGATCGCTCGCTGTCTTGCTTCACGACCGGTACGGTGCTGCGAGCGCGTTTGGCGAGACCATTATATGGTCTTGTCCATCCTCTGCCTGCGCCTCACCAGCTCTTCCCACAGTCCTTCGGGCTTGCGCATCACAAGCGCCGCGTCGGGCTCGAGCACGTACCAGGCTCCTTGCTCAACCTCGCTGCGCAGCTCGCCCGGCTGCCACGCCACGAGGCCGGCGACGAACCTCGCGTGCTCGGGCTCCGTTTCGATGACGCGGTCTACGACCGCGGCGTCGAAGGCCGCGAACAGTCCGGGCAGCACCTCGAATGACTTGGCGCCAAGGCTGTCGCGCCGCTGCACCAGGGCGAAGATCGCCTGCGATTCATAGGGCCCGCCGAGGTAGACCGGATCGATTATCTTCCGCGACGCCGCGTGCTCCGGAAACAGCCTGCCGAGCGTGACCCCGGTGGGCCGGTTCACGATGAATCCCACGTGCTGGTCGCCGCCCAGCGGCGTGACTACGAGGATGCTCGATCCGTAGAGCTCATCGCGCAGCTCTGGCTTGGCGACAAGGATAAGCGGCTTGGACAGGTCGGCGGCGCCCGCGAGCGCGGACCAGCCGAGCAGGACGACGCAGACCAGGGCGAGGCTCGACTTGCTCATACGGGCTGCTCCTTTCGAGGCTGACGGAGCAAGGCTGGCCCGCGAGCGTGTCGCGGCTGTTTCGGAACGATTACATCCGTCACGTTCATGGCGCGCGCCATGCGCAGCGTCAGCAGAGTGCCGGCCGAGCCCAGGACCACGCCCGCGATCATGATCGCGGAGTTCTGCAGCACAAGCCCCTCGACCCCGACTGCAAGGCCGGTGAAGCTGTTGAGCAGCGAGATGACTACGGGCACGTCGGTGACGCCGATCGGCAACGCAATCATCACGCCGAAGGCGAGCGCCGCCACGAAGAACAGACCGATGAGCCCGAAGCCCGCTTCACCATCCGCCACAACGATATAGGTGCCGATCGCAAGCGCCGCCAGGAAGACGACCGCGCTGTAGAACCGCTGGCCCGTGAAGCGCCACGGCTTTTTGATCAGGCCGTCGAGCTTCGCCCAGGCGACGAGCCAGCCGGCGAGCGCCGCCGCGCCGATCAGATTGGCGAGCATCAAGATATAGAATTCCATGGCCTCAGTATCGGCTTGCTGCCCACGAGTCAGTGCTCCTTGACTCGTCATCATCGGCAATGCCGGATACGCGTTTATTGCAGCGCCGGGCGCGAACCGTTTCAGCTGTAATGCCAGACCGCCCGCGGGTCAGGCGGGCAGGGCAAATGCCGTGTATACCCGCCGATCCGTGCAGCGGAATGCGCCGCCGAAGACCTGGCCCTGCCGGAATCCAGAAGCAAGATCCCGCAGCAATCGCATTTGAAGAAGCTGCAGATCTGGATCGAAGGAGGCGATCTCTGCATCCTGCAAGTCGAACCAGACCCCGGTCAGAGGATAGAGGCACTTGAAGAACGACTCTTTCGCCGAGAAGCACAAGGACGAGAACGTCTGGTGGTCGATTTCAACAGAGTCACGCAGCGAACGTTCTCGCTCGCTCATGCAAAGCTCGTCGATTTCGGCCGTGGTCTCCGGCTGAATGATCGCTTCCGCGTCAATACCGATGCTTCGAAAGTCTTTGCGCCGCGCGACGGCAACCCCCAGGAGGTCGTCAGTGTGCGTGATCGAGCCGACATAACCATGGGGCCACACCGGAGAGCGGTCCGCGGCCATCCACACCGGAGAGCGGTCCGCGGCCATGCCTACCGAAGTCTCGCGAGAACCAAGCTCGGCGAGAAGCTCGGCGGCACATGCCCTGCCCATGTCGAATATCGACTGGCGCAGGCGGAAGCGCTCGTCCCGAGTCGTTCTCTGGCGCGGGTCGCGTTCGCCCCGGGAGCAGCCCGAGAGCAATACAACGCGCTGGGCTATCTGCGGATCCAGCGGAAACACTTCGGAGCTGGTTCGGCTCATCCTGGCCAGTATCGCGCCGCCGGGCTACTCGAGCGAGATGACGCCTTGCTTGATCGCGAACTTTACTAGGTCGGGAAGGTTTTCGAGCCCGAGCTTTAACATCATGCGCCCGCGGTAGGTCTCCACGGTCTTGCGCGACAGCGAGAGCCGGGCTGCGATACGCACCACCGAATTACCTTCCGCGATCATCTTTAGCACCAGCCGCTCCCGCGCGCTTAGCACGGATAGCGGGCCGCAGCAGGCATCGGCCATCGTCTGCTCGAGGAACTCGTCGGCTAAGGCTCTGCTCAGATAACGCCGCCCCGCATGCACAATGCGGATCGCATCGACCAGCTCGTTCACCGCGGATGCTTTCGGCACATAACCGCTCGCACCTGCCCGAAGCGCGCGCTTGACATGCTCGGCATTCGAATGCATCGATAGCATGATGACGCGCGTCGAGCTGCGCCTCCTGCGCAGCATCTCTGCTGCCTCGGTGCCGTTCATCTCCGGCATAGCCTGGTCCATGACCGCGATGTCAGGGTTTGTTTCTAGGCAACTGCGCACAGCGTCAAGGCCGTTGCCGGTGAGAGCGACCACCTTCATGTCGCCTTGCGCGTCGATAAGCAATCTCAAGCCTTCGGCGACAACCGGGTGGTCGTCGGCGAGGAGAATCCGGATCGTCACGTCGGGACCTGTACGGTGATGCGCGTCCCGCCTTGCGGGAGCCCCTCTGCATCGAAGCGGCCGCCAATGGCCTGGGCGCGCTCTCTCATCGTCACCAGGCCAAAGCCGGCTCGAGGCTGACCGGCTTCGTGCGGCCGCAGGCCGACGCCGTCGTCCACCACCAACATCCGCCATTCTGATCCTGCGCTCCAGAAAGAGATCACCACGCTCGTCGCGCGCGCGTGCTTGGCCACGTTGTTGAGCGCCTCCTGCGCGATTCGAAAGAGCGCGATCTCGACCTCGGGCCTGGCCCGCTCCGACCCCTGGCTTCCGCGCACTGAAACCGCGATCCCGGCTCGTCGCGTGAATTCATTGGCGTACCAGTGAAGAGCCGCCAGCAAACCGTGGTCGTCGAGCATCGGCGGACGCAGCTCGGACTCGACGCTCCTGATGTCCCGCGCGGTGGATTCGAGCAACGCGGCGCAGTCATCCAGGCGTGAAGTGATGTCGCTGCTCGCGCGTGAGGACAGCGCAGCTCTCAGCATGCCGAGGTTGATCTGGAGTGCAGTAAGACTTTGACCGACGCGGTCATGCAGCTCACGAGCGAGGTCTTTACGCTCGGACTCCTGCAGCTCGACCAGCCGGCGCGTCAGCGCCTGGAGGTGGACGCCGGAGTCGCGTAACGCATTTTCAGCCTTCTTGCGCTCGGTGATGTCGGTACTCGTTCCGTACCACTTGACGATATTTCCCTGCTCATTGCGCAGCGGCACGGTGCGGACCAGGAACCAGCGATATTCCCCGTCGGCGCGGCGCAAACGCAGTTCATACTCGCACGGTTCCCCGACGGCCATGTCCGTCCGCCACTTTTCCATGACTCCTGGGAGGTCTTCCGGATGAACCGTGCGAGTTGCATTTGCAAGCGCCTCCTCCAGAGACAGGCCCGTGAATTCCAGCCAACGCTGATTGACGAAATCAACGACGCCGTCAGGCCGGAGGCTCCAGGCCATCGTGGGGATGGTGTCGATAACAAGCCGAAGCCGGTCCTCGCTCTGTCGCAGCGCGTCGCCAGCGCGCTTTGCTTCGATGGCGACCCGGGCCATCTGCGTCGCCATGTCTATCAGCTGAATGTGCTCAGCCGACGGCATCCTCGGCTCGCTGTAATACATCGCAAACGTCCCGAGCACGGAATTGTCGTCCGAGAGAATCGGCGTCGACCAGATCGCACGCAAACCGTTGCGGACCGCTACATCGCCGCAGTCCTCCCACAGAGCATCGTTAGCGGTATCTCGCGTATACACGGGCTCGCGCCGGAACGCAGCGGTTCCGCAGGAGCCCATGTTCGGCGCGATGAGCAGGAATGGCTCGATGCCTGTCTTGTAATCCTCTGGAATGTTCGGCGCTGCCGCGAAGCGCAGCTTCTGCTGAGCGGAATCCGCCAGCAGCACTGCGCAACGCATGTCACTCGCCTGCTCTTCGATCAGCTTGACCAGCGTTTCAAGGATTTCCGGTAGTGGCGCTGCATTCGCGATCCTCTCCAGCACGCGACGCTGGCAGTCAAGCAGCGCGGCGCGGGCGCGTTGTTCGGTTGCACCTTGCAAATTAGCCATCGGCGAGCACGAGGTCGCTTTTCGCGGGATAGGGATTGTAAAGCTTTGCCCGTGCGGCCATACCCCTATTAGTATACAGACCTGTCTATACGGCCGGCGCGCCCGTCATCCCGCCTTGCGAAAAGTCAAGTTGATGCGCTGCTCGCCGAGCAGATAATGATGTGCCGCCTTGAGCGGCTGCACGCCGTGATAGCGCAAGCGATCGGGGCCGCCCCAGACCACGACGTCGCCGTGCTCGAGCGGTACGCGGCTGGGCCTGTCGGACCTCTTCAGCCCGCCGAACAAAAAAACCGCCGGAACGCCGAGCGAGACAGAGACGATCGGCGCACTGAAGTCGCGCTCGTTCTTGTCCTGATGCAGCGTCAGCCGGGCGCCGGGCAGGTACTGGTTGACGAGGCACGCGTCGGGCACAAAGGCGTCGAAGCCGGCGTGCGCAGCGGCGTCGCGCGCAAGCCGCAGGAACGCGGCCGGCATTGCAGGCCAATGCTTGCCGGTCTCCGGATCGGCTGCGTCGTAGCGATAGCCGGTCCGGTCCGTGACCCAGCCGAGCGAACCGCAGTTCGTCAATGCCACGGACATGCGATAACCGCCCGGCGTGATCATGTGACGAAACGGCGCCTGCTCGAGCACTTCCTGCAGGCCTGCGAGCACTTGCGCATCCGCGGCGGCGGCAAAGCCGCGCAACAGCAGCGCTCCGGGGCCTAACGCTTGCTTCATGCCGCGTCGTGGAAAATGATGCCGGCGGTGTAGCGCTGCCCGGAGCGCACGCGGCTCACGCCGTGGCGCAGGTTCACTCGGTAGATGCCGCGCGTGCCGTGCACCGGGCGATGGCGCACCGCGAACACCACCGCATCGCCCTTGCCGAGCTGCACGACCTCGGCGCGCGACTGCATGCGCGGGCGCTGCTCGCTCAGCACGAATTCGCCGCCGGTGAAATCGCGCCCGGGCTCCGAGAGCAGGATCGTCAGCTGCAATGGAAACACATGCTCGCCGTAGAGATCCTGATGCAGGCAGTTATAGTCGCCGGCGCCGTATTGCAGCAGAAGCGGCGTCGGCTTGCGCTGGCCTGCGGCGTGGCAACGCTTGATGAACGCCGCGTGCTCCTCCGGAAAGCGCGCCCGCATGCCCAACGCCCTGTTCCAGCGGTTGGCCACCACGGCAAGCTGCGGGTAGAGCGCGCTGCGCAGTCCGGCGATCGGCTCGGGCAGCGGATAGCTGAAGTACTTGTACTCCCCTCGCCCGAAGCCATGGTTCGCCATGATCACGCGGCTGCGGAAGCGGCCGTCGACCGTGTAAAACGCGGCCAAGGCGTCGCATTCCGAAGCGGAGATCAGCCGCGCGATGACCGCGCTGCCATGGCTATCGAGCTCGCTCGAAACGCGTACCCAATCGATCGTGCTGAATGCCCGCATCGCCCACCGAGAAAACGTCGCCCGTCACGAGGCGGTCTCGCGCTCGAGCAGCGTGCGCTTGCGCTCCACGCCCCAGCGATAGCCAGACAGCGCGCCGTCGTTGCGCACCACGCGATGGCAGGGAATCGCCACCGCGAGCCGGTTGGCGCCGCAGGCCTGCGCCACCGCGCGCACCGACTTCGGCGCGCCGACGCGCCGGGCAAGCTCGGTGTAGCTCACCGTCTCGCCCGCCGGAATCTCGCGCAACGCCTGCCATACACGCTGCTGGAACGCGGTGCCGCGCACATCGAGCGGCAGATCGAGCCCCACGCCAGGGGCCTCGACCAGGCCCACCACCTTGGCGACGAGCTGCTCGAACCCGGCGTCGCCGCCGATCAGCTTCGCGCGCTGGAATTGATCCTGCAGCTCGCGCGCGAGCGCGTCTGGATCGTCACCCATCATGATCGCGCACACGCCGCGCTCGCTTTGCGCGACGAGGATCGACCCGAGCGAGCATTCGCCCACCGCGAAGCGGATCTCGGTGCCGGCGCCGCCGGCACGATAGCGCGTGGGCGTCATGCCGAGCAATTGATTCGATTCCTCGTAGAACCGGCCCTGCGAGTTGTAGCCAGCGCCGTAGATCGCCTGCGTCACCGTTGCGCTGCTGCCAAGCTCCTTGCGCACCCGCTTCGCGCGATGCGCATTGGCATAGGCCTTCGGCGTCAGGCCGGTGACATCCTTGAACACGCGATGCAGGTGATACGCGCTCAATCCCGCGCGCTGCGCGAGCTCGTCGAGCGTCGGCAGTTCCTCGGCGTTCTCGATGAACCGGCACAGCTCCGCGACTTTGGCCGCGTGCTGGCCGGCGAGCGAGAGCTGATCGGGCTTGCAGCGCTTGCAGGGACGAAAGCCCGCGCGCTCCGCGTCGCCCGGCGTGGCGTGGAAGGCCACGTTCTCGGGCCTGGCGGTGCGCGCGGCGCACGAGGGCCGGCAGTACACGCCGGTGCTCCTGACCGAATAGACGAACTTGCCGTCCGCCTTCGGATCGCGCGCCAGCACTGCCGCCCAGCGCGGGTCGCCGACTGTTGCCGCCGCACTGATTTCCTTCCTGGTAACCATGTTCATTTGGAGTCCTTTCGCGTTGGATGGATCGATGGCTGCACTCTAGCCATCGCGCCCGCGCAAGGCACCCCGGGTCTTGCTCTGGAATCCGACGATATTGGCGGAGAGAGAGGGATTCGAACCCTCGATACGGGTTTAAGCCCGTATAACGCCTTAGCAGGGCGCCCCCTTCGGCCACTCGGGCATCTCTCCGCAGTACGCGGAATTCTACACGCGCTTGGCGATGAGCGATTTTCATCTGGCTAAAAGGAAAAGATGGCCTTCACGGTCCAGCGGTCGCTGGCGCCGTTCAGACCACGGCCGACGCCGAAGTTCACCGTCTGCGTGTCGAGCACGAAGTAGAGTATGTGCGACTGCTCGCTGCCCGGGGCGAAATGCGACAGGCGTCCGAGCTCGGCGTAGTACTCTGCGCCGAGCGCGTAGCCGCCGCCCGCACTGCGCGCGATCTTGAACGCCGGGGCGAAGGTCAGCACGCCTTTCTGCGGCCCGGCGAGATCCGTGCCGACGATCGGATTGAACGAAAGCAGCCAGTCGTCGTTGCGGTAGCCGACGATCGGCCGGATTTCTGCGGTGCGGCGCGCTTCCTCGAAGCGGCGCTCGACGAACGAAAGCTCGACGTTCACGCCCGCAAAATAGCCCGGCTTGCTGCGCAGCGGCATCCATTTGAGGCGAAATCTCGGCCCAGCGAAATACTCGGTTCCGTCGCCGCTCCTCACGAAAGGCAGGTAAAGGCCCCAGTCGACGTCCGGCACGAGACCCCACGACAGCTCCGGCGTGATGCGAAGCCCGTGGTAGGGCGTCACCTCTCCGGCGTAGTCGGGCCTCGAGCGGCCGCTCGGCGTGGCGTTGACGTGCAGCTCGATGCCGCGCTCGCCGGGCGCGTTTATGTCGTCGGTGTAAACCTGGATCTCGTCGGGCAGCGCGCCATAGGCGTGCGAACAGCAAAAGAGCGCCGCTACGACAAGAAATCTATTCCTGGTCGAGCTCAAAGGCCTTGTGCAGGACGCGCACCGCGAGCTCGGTGTACTTCTCCTCGATCACCACGGTGATCTTGATCTCCGAGGTCGAGATCATCTGGATGTTGATGCCCTCCTCGGCCAGCGTGCGGAACATCTGCGCGGCGATGCCGGCGTGCGAGCGCATGCCCATGCCGACGATCGACACCTTGGCGATGCGATCGTCGCCCGTGACGTCGCGGCACTTGATGTGCGGCTGCACCTGGCTCTTCAGGAGCTTCATCGCCTTCGCGTAATCGGTGCGGTGCACGGTAAACGACAGGTCGGTCATGCCGTCGTGGCCGATGTTCTGCACGATGACGTCGACGTCGATGTTCGAGTCGGCGATCGGGCCGAGGATGGCGTACGCGACGCCGGGACGGTCTGGAACGTCGTGCACCGTGATCTTCGCCTCGTCGCGGTTGAACGCGACGCCCGAAATCACTGCCTTCTCCATCGCCATGTGCGGGTCTTCCTCGAAAGTGATCAGCGTGCCGGACCGCGCCTCCTCTTCGACCGGCAGCGCCGGGTCGGTGAGGCTGGAGAGCACGCGCGTGGGAACTCTGTACTTGCCGGCGAACTCCACTGCGCGGATCTGCAGCACCTTGGAGCCGGCGCCCGCCATCTCGATCATTTCCTCGAAGGTGACGTGGCGCAGGCGGCGCGCCTCGGGCACCAGGCGCGGGTCGGTCGTGTAGACGCCGTCGACGTCGGTGTAGATATGGCACTCGTCGGCCTTGAGCGCCGCGGCGAGCGCGACCGCCGAGGTGTCGGAGCCGCCGCGCCCGAGCGTGGTGAGGTTGTCGTGCCCGTCGACCCCCTGGAAGCCGGCCACCACCACCACGCGACCTGCATGAATATCGGCGCGAATTCTTTGCTGGTCGATGGACACGATCCTGGCCTTGTTGTGGGCCGAGTCGGAGACGATCTTCACCTGCCAGCCGGTGTAGCTTCTCGCCTTCACGCCAAGGTCCATCAGCGCCATCGCCAGCAAGCCGATGGTGACCTGCTCGCCGGTGGCGGCGACCACGTCGAGCTCGCGCGGATCGGGCAGCGCCTGGATCTGCCTCGCCAAGGCGATCAGGCGGTCGGTCTCGCCGGCCATCGCCGAGGGCACCACCACCAGGTCGTGGCCCGCCGCCTTCCACTTGGCGACGCGGCGCGCGACGTTGCGGATGCGCTCCACCGAGCCCACCGAGGTGCCGCCGAATTTCTGGACGATCAGAGCCATGCTCGCGGCCGGAAAAAGGCATTGATTTTACAGGCTGCATCGGGTGTCATACGGAGGAGCCTTGCCATGACCCCGCGCCTCGGTTCCCTGCAAGACGTCCGCCATGACCTGCTCGACCTGCATCGCGCGCTGGTCGAAGCCGAGCGCCGCAATTACGAGCGGGGACGAGGCCGCCTGCCGGACCGGGATTTTCTGGAGGCGCTGATCAACGACCCGGCCCTCGGCTGGCTGAGCGCGCTGACGGCGCTGATCGTGCGCCTGGACGAGCTGCTGGAGGAAGGCAGCCCCGAGCCGGCGAGCGAGCGCGAGCATTGCGTCGCGCAGATCCGCAAGCTGCTCAAGCCAGCCGCCGGCGCGACCGAATTCCACCGCAAATACGCCGAGGCATTGCAGCAGAGTCCCGACGTGGTGGTCGCCCACGGCAAGGCGATGCGCGCTCTCGAGCGGGCAAAAGCCCTGTGAACCTGAAAGACTGGATCGGCCGCACTGAAACGGTAGACGACATCGTCACCGCCATGCCGTATGCGGCGCTCTCGGCGACCCTGGACCGCGAACCGGCAAGACCGAAGCCGGGCACGCCCCTGCCAGCGCTGTGGCATTGGCTGTATTTCCTGCCGCTGCACCGCCAATCCGAAATCGGCCCGGACGGCCACGCGAGGCGCGGCGGGTTCCTGCCCCCGGTAGCGCTGCCCAGGCGCATGTGGGCCGGCAGCCAGCTGCAGTTCCACCGGCCGCTGCGCGTGGGCGACTCGGTCACGCGAGTATCGACGATCCAGAGCGTCGACGAAAAATCCGGCCGCAGCGGTGCGCTCGTGTTCGTGAAGGTCCGGCATGAGTTCCGCGCCAACGGCGAGAAGGACGTTGCGCTGACCGAGCTCCACGACATCGTCTACCGCGAGGCGGCAAAGCCGGCCGACGTCGCGCCCGCTCCTCGCCCCGTTCCCGGCGCATCCGCCTGGGAGAAGAAGTGGGTACCGGACGAGGTACTGCTGTTCCGCTATTCGGCGCTCACGTTCAACGGCCACCGCATCCACTACGATCGCCGTTATGTGACGCAGGTCGAGGGCTACCCCGGCCTGATCGTGCATGGTCCGCTGATCGCGACGCTGCTCGTCGATCTGCTGCGCTGGCAGCTGCCGGAGGCGCGGGTCGCGAAGTTCGAGTTCCGCGCGCTGCGCCCGATCTTCGACACCCGTGCCTTCTTCGTCTGCGGCGAGCCGCAGCCCGACGGCAGGACGTTTCACTTATGGGCCCGCGACCATGAAGGCTGGCTCGCCATGGATGCGACGGCCCTCGCCGAACCAACCCCTCCTTGAACAGGAGCCGCAAAACATGCCCGCAACCAGCGTCGACTCCGTCATCTTCGGCAACCTCTTCAGCACCGAGGCCATGCGCCAGGTCTGGTCCGACGAGAACCGCACGCGCAAATATCTCGACATCGAGGCCGCTCTGGCGCGCGTCCAGGCCCGGCTCGGCATCATCCCCGCAAAGGCGGCCGCGGAGATCGTGCGCAACTGCAGGCTCGAGAGAATCGACCTGAGCAAGCTGCGCGCGCAGACCGAGCGCATCGGCTACCCGGTGCTGGGCGTGGTGCAGCAGCTCGTGGAGCTGTGCGCCGACGGCCTGGGCGAATGGTGCCATTGGGGCGCCACCACCCAGGACATCACCGACACCGCCACGGTGCTGCAAATCCGCGAGGGCCTGGTGCTCATCGAGGACGATCTCAGCGCGATCTCGGCGGCAATCGCGGAGCTTGCCAGTCGCCACCGCGACACGCCGATGATCGGGCGCAGCAACCTGCAGCAGGCCGTTCCCGTGACCTTCGGCTACAAGATGGCCGGGATTCTCTCCGCGATCGAGCGGCATCGCGCGCGTCTCGCGGAGCTGCGTCCGCGCGTGCTGATGGGTGAATTCGCGGGCGCAGCCGGCACGCTCGCCTCCCTCGGCCAGGGCGGGCTCGAGACCCAGGCCGGATTGATGAAGGAGCTGGGCCTTGCGCAGCCGGCGATCGCCTGGCACACGCTGCGCGACACGATAGCGGAGGTCGGCTGTTTCCTCGGCCTGGTCACCGGCACGCTCGGCAAGCTGGCGCTGGATGTAAAGCTGATGATGCAGACCGAGGTGGGCGAGGCGTACGAGCCGTTCGCGCACGGCCGCGGCTCGTCGAGCACCATGCCGCAGAAGCGCAACCCGATCTCGAGCTGCTACATCCATGCCTGCGCCAGCGTCGTCCGGCAGCAGGTCGCGGCCCTGCTCGATGCGATGCTCGCCGATCACGAGCGCTCCACCGGCCCATGGGAGATCGAATGGATCGCGCTGCCCGAGGCGTTCCTGCTGAGCGCCGGAGCGCTGAACCAGGCGAAGGCGCTCGTCGCCGGACTCGAGGTCGACGCGAAGCGCATGCGGGCCAACCTCGATTCTACGAAGGGCTTGGTGGTCTCGGAGGCGGTCATGATGGGTCTCGCCCCCTACCTCGGCCGCGAGCACGCCCACGACCTGGTCTATGACCTGTGCCGCGAGGCGATCAGGCAGGAGCGGCCCCTGCTGGATCTTCTGAGCGAGAACGCCGCAATCACCAAGCACGTCGACCGCAAGAAGCTCAGCGAGCTTTGCGACCCGTCGAATTACCTCGGGCTTTCCGGCGTGATGGTGGATCGAGTACTAGAGCGAATCCGCGCTGCTCCTCTGATAAAGGGTGTATAAGGGTTCACAAAGCGATGCGGCCTTTCAGAATCACCCCCAGACAAAATCCGGCGCGACGGCTGTCGCGCGTGCACGCGTTCGAGGCTCAAGGCGTGACGCTCAGATACCCGGAGCGAAGCTGGAGCGGCGTGCGCTTTGACGATGGCGTGGTGGTGTTCGCCCTGCGCGAGCGCGACGTCGAGGGCCATGACGACGGATTCAGCTGCCTGCTGTGGGCCCCGCCCACCGAGGGCACCACGCAGTGGGCGGACCGGTCGAGCAGGCAGGAGAGGCTCGAGCACTGCCGCCTCGCCCTCGTGCACGGCGGCGCCGATGGCCTGCTCGTCTGCGGCGATGCGGCGCTGGTCGAGCCCGATGCCATCCTCGCGCTGCGCGTCGAGAAGCGGCGCGACGAGTACTGGGCCACGTGGGGGTTCGCCGCGCGGACTCAGACGCCCCGGGGTGGCCGCGACCGGCGATTCGCCCGCTTCTACGCAGCCCGCATCGCCGCCTAGCGACCAATTGATTCGGAATATCGCAACACACTCGTGCGGCTGGGGAGGGATAAACGCATTCGTTCTTGACTTTCTGGAACGACAGAAACTAGATTCGCTGTCACGGCATCGTAGGCCGTAAACCCTCCCCCAACCAACCTCTGGAGCGCAGAATGAACAACATGCTTTGCCGCCTCTTAATCGCGCTGATGGCTTGGACGCCGTTCCAAATGGCGCATGGAGACCGCGTCCAGGCAATGAGCGATCAGGAGATCTCGGCGCTCGCCAGCAGGCTCGACTCACTGCCGGCCGGCGCGGATAGCAGCGGCGCAGTGCTCCTCATCATCATCATCGCGGCAGCGGTGTGGTGGTACATGTATAAGCGTTAGCGTGTCGTAAGTCGCACGCCTTGGGAAGGATCGGGGCGGATTGCGACTTTTTTGCTTCCCTCGCAGCCGCCTATCCAGTCAAATAGGAGCTAGACAAAGAAATATCGAACCGGCTCAGGGAAACGCAAAAGACCCGCGCAAAGCGGGTCTTTCTTTTTCTAGACGGTATCTGTGAATGGCGTTACTTGCCGGCATACTTCAGAACCCAAAGACCTTGATTCTTGTGGGTAATGTAAATGTATCCGCGCGTATCGACGAGGACGTCTTCCGTCTGGACCGCGAGGCGGCTCTTCGGAAAGGTGCCGTACCGCTTCTTCGGGTCGGGCGGCACGAAGTAGCCGACTTCGCGCGGCACGGTGGGTACGCTGACGTCATAGATGCGCAGGCCTGCATTGAAATAGGTCAGGTGGAGCAAGTTTCTGGTTTTCCGAACGAACGGGTTGTGCTGAAGCTGGTTCTGGTTGTGGGGTCCAAAGCGGCCGCCGTGCTCGCAAAAGCTTTTGATCTTCCAGGTGGCGGGCGGAACCGGCAGCGGTAGCAAGGAGATCATCCGCGGCTTGGTCAGGTCTGAAATGTCGACGATGGACGCGTGATTGAGCGCTTCCTTGCAATCGTCGAAGATGGCTTCGGAGTTCACGTAAGCGAGCTTTTTTTC
>WNGC01001203.1_pt1 | contig 15670 bp, 15 predicted proteins | sample 5400051 | NCBI WGS metagenome assembly WNGC01 (sample SAMN13153368, study PRJNA577476) | soil metagenome | isolation source: 20 cm soil or saprolite under grassland replicate 2 | place: USA:California | collected 2016-06-15 | reverse complement strand
GTAAAGATCGCGCAGCGAGTAGTTCAAGTTGCGCATCGTCTCGCGCCGCAACGCGCGCAACGTCACCGCCGCCTCGGCCACCGCTTTGATCAGCGGCCGCGTCGGCTCCTGCGGCCACGGGAATGTGTCAAACACCGTGTCGGATGTGTACCGAAAAGTGCCGCCGAGCGAAAAACTCAGCCAGGGTGACGTTGATCGCTATGTACGAGCCTTACACGGCATAGCTGGCATGGATAAAGACTTCGGCCCGACAACGCCAATCGTAAGCACCGAAGCGTGATTTCCTCAGTAGGAAATCCGGAAATCGGCTGGAAGAGGCGCGCTGGCGCCTGCAACACCGCTTGATGGATGTGTCGCGTCGTTTGACCCGATTTTTGCTGGCGGCGCCTCGATGGGCTGCTGGCCTTTGGACGTGAGCGATTTGTTTAGGGCGGGTAGATCTTGGGCGAGCAGTTGTTCGAATTCTTTCGTCACATCAACCAGCTCGCGTTTCAGCGCATCGATGTAAGCAATCTGATACGCGCCCGGTTTTCCTTCGTAACTGAGAATCGCTCCGTAAAGCTGGTCGGTGTGCTCGCGCAATCGTTCCTCGCCGGTAATCGCTCCGCCCTCAGTTGTCGCGACGATCTTCTTTCGCACCGCATCAACTTTCCCGTCGAAGTCGGAGATGTTTTTGCGAAGCGGATCGCCTTCTGGCAAAGCCGCGCCATTTTGGGCCAATGTCTTCCGCAACGCGAGAATCCGATCCATCAGCGCGGTTTCTTCGCCAAACAATGCGTGAACTTTCATCGCCGCGTCGAACTGCGCCTTGCGGTCTGCTTCGCTAAATTTTGCACGCCGGTCGAGACCGATTGTCAACTTCGTGTCTGAAACTTTGTCGCCCTTGGTAAGGCGAACAGTGTATGCGCCGGGCACGAGACGCGGCCCGCGAATGCCAGCGGCTGCGATCTGTGCGGCTGGCGGCACACGTGGTGGCTTTGCGCGCATCGTCCACGTCACTCGATTCAAGCCCGGGCGTTTGCTGGCCGGCAATTCATCAATGACGCGTCCGGAGGAATCCAAGACTTCCAGTTTCATTTTTCCAAACAGATGCCGCTGGCGCTGGTAGTAATTGATCACCGCAGCGTCAGGGGGATTGTCGCCGACGAAAACCGCGTCGCCATTGGCCCACCCGCCCTGGCCTTCAATCCGCTGTTGCACAGGGCGCGCTGAAACAAACGCCAGGTCCTGCTTCAACAAATCCGGCGTCAGAGCGCGCAACGGCGTGATGTCGTCGACGATCCAGATGCCGCGACCATGCGTCGCAAGCACGAGGTCATTGTCACGCGGGTGAACAGCGAGATCGCGAACGGCAACGGCCGGAAAATGGTTGCCTTTGAATTGCGCCCAGTTTTTTCCACCGTCGATCGAGACCCAAAGCCCAAACTCAGTCCCGAGAAAGAGGAGATCGGGTTTCACCAGATCTTCCTTGATCACGTGCGCGTATCCGCGAACGCCTTTGGCGTCCTGCGCGGTCGCGAGCGGCGACCATGTCTTGCCGTAATCCGTAGTCTTGAAAACATACGGCGCCATGTCGCCAAAGGTGTGCCGATCAAACGCGGCGTAAGCGGTGCCGGCGTTGAAGTTGCTGGCCTGGACCCAGTTTACCCAGGAATTTTTTGGCAAACCGGGCACGTTGCCGATGACATTTGTCCAAGTCTTACCACCGTCACGCGTGAGCTGGAGATTGCCGTCATCCGTGCCGACCCAAATCAGCCCTTTCTGTTTAGGCGATTCGCTGATCGAATAAATCGTGGTGTGCATTTCCGCCGACGAATTGTCTACCGTGACGCCACCGGATTGTTCCTGCTTTTGCTTTTGCGGATCGTTGGTCGTCAGGTCTGGCGAAATGCGTTCCCAGTTCTGGCCGTGATCGCGCGAGCGAAAGAGAAATTGTGCGCCAACATAAATCGTTCCCTTCTCGTTCGGCGAAAGCGCAATTGGCGTATTCCAGTTAAACCGGAGCTTTTCCTTGTAATTCGGTCTTGGCTTGATGTTGCGAGATTCATGCGTGTGGCGATTTACGCGCCCAATCTCGCCGCCTTGATATTCAGCATAGATGTAATCGGGATCAGCCGGATCCGGAAACATCCAAAAGCCATCGCCGCCGTACATGTTTTCCCACCGCGAATTGGTGATACCACCCGGGTATTGCGAGTCGCCTACCCACGAACTGTTATCCTGCAAACCACCGTAAACGCGGTACGGATCGTTGTTGTCCAGGCTGACATGGTAAAATTGAGAGACCGGCAGGTTCTCGCCTTTCCACCATTTACTGCCGCCGTTGTAGGAGTACCACATTCCGCCGTCGTCTCCTACGAACACCACTTGCGTGTTGGTGGGATCGATCCACACATCGTGCGCGTCGCCGTGCGCTCCTTGAAAACCGCCTACTACAGCAAAACTTTTACCGCCGTCCTCACTGACGATCAAGGCGCCGTCGGGCTTGAACAGTCGGTCTGGATTTTTTGGATCGACAATAAGATTCGCGAAGTAAAAGGGGCGCCATACCATCCATTGACTCTTGTCGCGCTTCTCCCACGTCATCCCGCCGTCATCGGAAACGAACAAGGCGCTCTCCGGAGATTCTACAAAAGCGTAAACGCGCTGCGCATTGGAAGGCGCGATCGCCACCGCAATACGACCATACGGTTTCTTCGGGAACCCGCTGTTGGCCTCGCCCGTGATCTCGGTCCAGGTGTTGCCGCCGTCCGAGGAACGGAACAACCCACTGCCTGAAGGCGCGGCAGGACTTTCGCCGCCGGAACGGTACTCCCAGCCTTTCCGCCGGAAATCCCACATGGAAGCGAACATGACGTCGGGATTGCTCGGATCGATTTTTATGTCGGTGCAACCGGTAGAGAGATTTGCTCCTTTTAGAACTTGGTTCCACGTCTTGCCGCCATCGGTTGTTTTGTACAGGCCGCGATCGGGCGAATCGCTCCACAACGCCCCGGGAACCGCCGCGAAGACCGTGTCGCCATTTCTCGGATCAACCACGACTCGCGAAATCCGTTCCGATTTTTCCAAACCAGCGCGCGTCCAGGTTTCACCGCCATCGGTTGACCTATAGACTCCGTCGCCAATCGAAACACTGTTGCGCGTCCATGATTCACCAGTTCCGACCCAGACGTTTTTCGAATTCTTCGGATCAAGCGCGATGGCGCCGATCGATTGCACAGGCTGTTCGTCAAATATCGGCCGAAACCGCGTTCCGCTATCATCAGATTTCCAAACTCCGCCGCTAGCTGCTCCGACGAAGAGCGTGATTTTCCCTGAGGGCTCGCGCGTGCCCGCAATGGCTGAGACGCGTCCGCTCATTGCCGCTGAGCCTATATTGCGCGCGCCCAAGCCCGAGATTGTCGCCGAGTTATAAGGCGCTTCCTGAGCATGGACAGGAGCGGCCCAAAGAAAAAGCAATGCAAGGACGCATCGCACTCGAACTCCGAAAGTTTCCGCGAGTCCAGCACCGCGTGCGAAATCAAAAAACGCTCCGATTCGGTTTTGCGAACGCTTTGGGAGTGCGCGCCTGTCCCCACGTCTTCTTTGGTAATTCAACATCCTCATCTATTGATCAGCTCTTTGGTTGCGGGAGAGCTATTTGACCGGGAAAGTGAAATTTCGCGTCGTCCACGGCCACGTTGGCTTCGATCTTATCGATAATGACCCTTTGTTTGTCCGGCGCTCCTTTGCGTCCGGCCTCAATGGACGTCGGAACGAATACGCCCCCCGCTTTTTCGTAATCCCCCAAATCTGTCTCCACCTCCTCGTGTGCGCCGTGTCTCATTCGTTGCGTCAAGACGCGAATCTCTAAAAAATGGTCGGGGTCGAGAAAAACAAAACTTACGTCGCCGTTCTTGCGCACCACTTTTAATTTATGCGCAGGTGTTCCGTCGACGTCTTCAGTTCCAAGGTACTCAACAGTGCTTCCCTTCGCCTTCCAATCAACCAATGCACCGTCGATCTCTGAGTCTTCGATCAGCGCTTTGACGTCATCGGCAGACATGCGTTCGGGATCTTTGCGTCCAAAAAACGGCGACACTTTCCATCCTTCCTTGCCGTCATAGGCCTGGATCTGGGTCATTCCTTGAAGAGAAGCCTCGGTGCGCACTTCGTCCGGCCGCTTCTTGATCTCCAGATAGCCCAGTTCGATTTCGCCCCCCTGCTGCACCAATAGCTTGCCTGTGAGGCGCAATGATTGCAGATCGCGTAGCGCAGTGGCGCCACCCTTGGCTTCGATATTCTTTGAAACCAATTCATCGACAGTCGGCTGACTTTTATCCTGACCGAAAGCGACCGATGCAATGAGCGCACCAAAAATAAACGGAAATATGAGACGCGAGTGCATGCGAAGATTGCGAGGCGGATATGAAGAAGCGCGGAATGCACCGATATGCAAAGCCGGCGGTAAAGCAAGTTGATGTGAGAGCAACATCATCAGTTGTCGAAACTCTGAGACAAGATTCGCTTCAATCCGTTCGATTGGGTGGATCGGAGCGCTTGATTCAACGCGAATTCGTTGAATTGCTGACCAGCGCCGACTTATTTGCCCGTCGTAGCGCGCGTACCAGTGAAAATCTCGCTTCGGAGGATAGCGCTACGCGTCAGTGCTTCTGACTTACGTAGGCAAACATTTTCTCGTTATAGCGCCGGGCGTATTCTTCCTGCCGTTCACGCAGCGGTATGTCGTTGGTAACACAGCCATTTCCAGCGTCCGCCTTGGGATAATTTTTCGCTACCTCGAACGGGACACCAACGGGCCGCGACGCAATGCTGCCCGCCCAATAAAATTTTATGTGCCCGGAGCGGATGTCTTGCTCCGCTTCCTTCACGGCATCAGCCGGATTCCAGGTCGGCTCAGCTCCAAGGCAACATACAGCCATGAGAACTAAAGAAAGAATGGGGAATATCTTCATGTAAGCGACATGAGATCAGCTTTCCTGAGACAAAAAGCGAGGTTTTTTAGCGCGCGATGTTAGTCAACGGTTATTACTACTTTTCCTCTGGCATGCCCTTGCTCGACATAACGAATTGCATCGGGCACCTGATCTAATTTGTAAGTCCGGTCGATCACCGGTTTTAGTTTCCCGGACTGCATCATGTCCGCCAGGACGGTGAGATCGTTGTGATTCGCGTCGGCCATCATCATCCCCATCTGCTGGTTCACGAATTTTGAGAATACCATCGCCCAAAGCGCTTTGCCGAGTCCGCCGAGAAAGCCTTGATCGCTTGCTCCGCCGCCGCCAATGAGAACGTATTTACCTTTGGGAGTCAGGACGCCTCTGCACTCCGACAGCGAATGATTTCCCACGTTGTCGAGCATGACATCATAACGTTCCGCGCTCTTGGTAAAATCTTCCCTGCTGTAATCAATCACCTGATCAGCGCCGAGCGATTTCACAAGATCGACATTTCGTGTACTGCAAACACCCGTCACATCTGCGCCAAATGATTTGGCGATTTGGACTGCAAACGTGCCGACGCCTCCCGATGCGCCATTGATTAACACTTTTTGCCCTGACTGAACTTTTCCCTTATCGCGAACTGCCTGCAACGCGGTAATTCCCGCGATGTTGACCGAAGCGGCATCTTCAAAACTCACATTGGAGGGCTTCAACGCCACTGCTCGAGATGCGCGTGGACACACATACTGCGCAAACGCGCCACCTCGTCCGCCAAACACTTCATCCCCCGGTTTGAACTCTGTGACGTTTTTGCCAACGGTTTCAACAATCCCCGCAAAATCAACACCTAGCCGCGTATCTTTCGGTTTGCGTAAACCGACGCCCATCGCGCGCATCACATATGGCGTTCCTTCAACAAAGTGCCAATCGTATGGATTGACCGAAGCGGCGTGAACTCTTACCAGGATCTGGTCATCATTCGGGACAGGCTTTTCAATCTCCTCCAACTTGAGGTTGGTTACACCATAGTCGCAATAGACGATGGCTTTCATCGGATTAGTTGGGGCGGCGGTCTTGCCGCAATCGTTCGTCGACCGCCAATAGGCGACAAACACGAAAAGAAATGCGAGTAGCACTAGGACAAGAACGACGCGGAAAATCCATTTCAGTATTCGTTTCATAAGCTGGATGCATTTTTGAGGTAACGGCGGTTATCGATCATGGACGAAAAGATTAGGGATACCAGTCTACGCCATCGCCAGACACGAGTTATTCCACGTTAATTACCACTTTCCCACGCGCATGGCCCTCCTCGAGATAGACGAGCGCCTGCGGAGTTTCGCTCAATGATTTGTAGGTGCGATCAATGACTGGCTTCATTTTTCCGGTTTGCATGAGATCGGCGAGATAGGCGAGGTCGTTGTGATTCAGTTCCGCGATGAAGAATTTGAATTTCTGGCTGGTGAACTTCGACATGAGCGGAGTAGTGAATGAGCGGACTAAATGCAGCGCGGTGTCTTCGTGCCATCCGGCGCCGCCGAGGCCGACGTTCAAACAAATGCCGTTCGGCGTGAGCGCGCGTCGGCGTTCCGAGAACGTATGGTTCTGGACGTTGTCGAACAGCACGTCGTAATGCTGGTCGCCTTTTGTGAAGTCTTCCTTCGTGTAATCGATCACATGATCGGCGCCTATTGATTTCACAAGATCGACATTTCGCGTGCTGCACACGCCGGTGACCTCTGCGCCCATCGCCTTAGCGATTTGCACCGCGAATGTGCCCACCCCGCCGGACGCGCCGTTGATCAAAACTTTTTGCCCGGCTTGCAGATGGCCGTGATCACGCAACCCCTGCAACGCGGTGCTAGCCGCTACGCCGATGGTTGCGCCTTCTTCGAACGTAACTGTCGCCGGTTTCAGGCAGGCGGCGCGATCCGCCTTCGCGCAAATGTATTGCGCGAGCGAGCCAGTGCGCGCGCCGAAGACTTCATCCCCTACTTTGAATTGCGTCACGTTTTTGCCGACCGCTTCGACCACTCCTGCGTAATCGACGCCGATGCGCGTGTCCTTCGGTTTGCGCAGTCCCCCGCCCATCGCGCGCGCGAGCAACATTCCCCGAACAAAATGTCCATCGAGCGGGTTGAGCGACGCGGCGCGAACGCGGACGAGCAACTGATTGTCATTCGGCGTCGGCTTTTCCAAGTCTTTAACTTCAAGCATGTCGGGCTTGCCGTACTCGCAGTGAATGACGGCTTTCATCGGATTCGCCGGAGCGGCGCTGTAGCGTTCGCAGTCGTTAGTCGATCGCCAGTAGGCGATGAAGATTGAGATTCCTGCCAACAAAAGCGCGACCAGGATGATACGCAGTGTCCATTTTAGTATTCGTTTTAGTTTCATAGGTCTATAGCCACATTGGTAACCGCAGGGTGGCAGGTTTGATTTCCCGGTGCCGAGAAGTTGCTTCCTGGTAGGGAAGTTTGTCGGGCGAAACACCAACATAATCCGGCTCAGGATCAACACTGAACCTGACAGCTTCGATGGTAGCTCGGCCTAACAAGACTGCTTTTGCTACACGGTGCATACCATCCATAACGCTGCCGTCGGCTGAAAGAATGATTGGGTAGCTAAGGTCCGCCGCATCGATCAACCCGACGTCGTTAATAACGTCTCGCCAGGTCGGAGCGCGGTCGAATTCGGAGGCAAATGCCAGATCGAGCTCTCGGATCGCAGCCACGGAAATATGAGCTCGATCAAAATGCCTGCTTCGCATCATGAGACGATCCACGTCCCAAGCCAAAAGGCCGCGTTTGGAATGGCAGAAATAGTATTGCTTTCTCATCGCGAGGTTGCCCGACCGAGCACCTGAAGTTGCGTCCCGAGGCTCATTGTTCATTTGGCTTGGATGGCAGCAGACCCAATTGTTGCATCATCGAAAGTTGATCAAATGCAGACCACTCTTCTTTGATTTTGCCGTCGACGATCCGCCAGATCGTAATCCCGGCCTGTTCCACTTTCTTGCCGGTAGCTGGCAATCCGTTACCTGTGCCGGTGTTGGTGCCGCGCGCAATCCAGTAGACCGTCACTAAATCGCCTTCGGCAATCAGCTTTTCAGGTACGATCACAACATCGGGAAATGCCTGGTGCCAACCTTTCAACGCAGCCTGGTCCTCCTCTAAGCCGACAGTTCGATGGATGCCGTGATTGGCGAAATCTTTGGCGTAAAGTTCTTCAGCAAGTTCGAATTTTCCGCCACTGAGGATTTCTTCGAATGCGCGTCTCGCAATCGCCTTGGTTTGCTCCTGCAGAGGGCCGGCAAGAATGAAACCCGTTAACAGGAAGGAACAGGTGCTAAGAGCGATGAGTGTTTTCATAACAGTTTAAGCTTGGATGTGGTTAATGGGTTTCTGATGCAGCATATTGTTCGGAGTGCGCTGCGGAATCATAGCTGTAGGAACTGGCGGCAGTCCCTTAAACAGAAGCCAGAAGCTTACAATCAGTTCGAAGAGCGCCATCGGCGAATCGAACCAATACGGATCGACTGGCTTGGCAAAGCCGGGAAAAATCAGATAAACGATCGCGCAGAAGACACACCACGCCGAGCCGATCACACCGAAGATCGCCAAACCACGAGGAATGTATTTTGATTTCATCCACAACCAGGCGCACACAGTCGCGGCCAACCCAAAGAACGGCAGGCCGACATAGTAATCATCGAAACTTCCGGCAAGCTGCACGCGCGCCAGCGCTTGTAAGCGGTCCGGCTCGAAAACTTTCAGATACGTCGCATCGCCGAGAAGCCGAAGCGCGGCCAAACTATTGAGCGGCGCAATAAGCCACAACAACACAAAGACGAGCCGAAACAAGGCGCCCGCCAGCGCCAGACCACGGTTGACCGGCGCGAAGATGACATAGAGCGCCGTAAGCAGAACAACAGAGCCAATGCCGTAGGCGATAAAGCACGTGATCGCGACGCGAAATTGTGTTTGATGGGCGAGAATGTTGCGCGCGGTGTCGGCGGCATTGCGCGGAACGATGAGCGGATTGAGCAGCACGTAATTACCGAAAACGACGAGCACGAACGCGAGCAAACCCGCGATCCCTGCGACTTTCGCGGCGGTGCGTTGGGAATTGTCGATCTTATCGTTTGTCATGTTATTTTTCTGCTTCTGTCACGTGTGCATCAATCCAAATTGATTACAATCTTTCCGCGCACGTGGCCCTGCTGGAGGTAGCGAACCGCTTCTGCCGTTTCACCAACTGGATAGGTCTTCTCCACTACCGGAGTGACCTTGCCTTCCGCCATGAGGTCGCGCAGAAAAGTCAGATCGGCCTTGTTGAACGTGGTTGTATACCTCTCGAACCTCTGGTTGACGAAGCGCGACTGCAGCGACGCAGCGAATATTCCCGCGATGCGGCTCAGCGAGTCGTCAATCGCTCCCATGCTGCCTAACCCCGCCAGAACACAGACGCCGTCAGGCTTCAGGATCTGGCGACGTTCTGAAAAGGAGCGGTTGCCTACGTTATCGAATAACAAGTCATAACGCTGATCACTCTTGGTGAAGTCCTCTTTGGTGTAGTCGATCACGTGATCGGCGCCGAGTGATCGCGCCATCTCTACGTTGCGCGTGCTGCATACCGCCGTGACCTCAGTGCCGAAAGCCTTGGCGATCTGCAGCGCGAAAGTCCCGACACCTCCTGATGCCCCGTTGATTAGAACCTTCTGGCCAGCATGAATCTTCCCTGCATTGCGCAGGCCTTGCAGGGCAGTCAGACCCGCTACGCCAACCGCGCCGGCTTGTTCAAAGCTGATGTTTGCTGGTTTCGACACGACCGCGCGCTGGTCCAGAACGCAGACATACTGGGCGACGGCACCCAATTTCACGCCAAAGACCTCGTCGCCGGCTTTGAACTCAGTAACGCTTGTGCCGACTGCTTCTACGATGCCGGCAAAATCGCGACCGAAGCGCGTGATCTTCGGTTTGCGCAGGCCGGACATTAACCGAATGATCCACAGATCGCGTATTATAACTGCCTCCAGTGAATTCAGCGAAGCCGCGCGAACCCTGACCAGGACCTCGTTGTCTTTAGGCACCGGCTTTTCGATTTCGTCGATCTTGAGGACATCGGGCGGTCCGTATTCGCAATATTCGATCGCGTTCATCCGCTCAACCCCGGGAGGAATGCTGCGTCCGCAGTCGTTGGTCGATCTCCAGTAGGCGATGAACCCCGCTAAGATCGACAAGAGCAAAGCGACCAAAATCACCCGGACACTCCACTTTAGAATAGGTTTGAGTTTCATCGGCCAAACGAAACCGATTCCGGCTCATGCTGATGCGGTGACCATGGATTCAGCCGGCACCTTTGCGCCTTTAATTAGAAGCCACAGCATGACGACCAGTTCGCCGAACAAGACGGGTTGCGCCCACTTAAACGCGGTGGCGTAATAATCCGAGGCGAACAATGCGATGATGCTCAGGGCCACGTAGCCGAAACAGTTGATCATTAACCAAACTCCAATGAATCGCGGCAGAAACCCGGAACGAAAGACCAGCAGCCCAAACGGAAAGAGCCAAAGGCCCCAAAAAAGTTCGTTGATGAAGATTCCCTGATTGTGCAGGCGGATGAACAGATAACCGAGCGCGTTGAGTTGTGGTTTTTCGAACACGGTGAGGAAGTCGGCACCGCGAAAGAGAATGAAGGCAGCGATATTGTTTAGCGTATCGAGAAATCCAACCCCCGCCGAGACCACGACGAATGCAAGCATCATCATCGCCCAGGTCTTGTTTACTCCGCTCAGCAACCGGTAGAGCGCAATGCCCAGACAAATGAAAATTACGGCTGTAATCAGATCGCCGAGGATCGCCAGACGAAACATTGTCTGGTGGGCCAGGATATTGTTCGCCGTCGCGGTGGCATCTCCGCGCACAATAAGCTTGTTGGGAATATACAGCAGAGTAAACGGCGCGGTGAATACCATTGACAAATACACGGCGCCGGCGATGCGGGCGGCTTTCTTGGTTGGATGCATGCGAGCTTCTCCTTTTTCTTTCTGGAAATCCGTCGAATCAGAGCGGTCCGCGATAACGCCGCAGCCGGACTGCTGTAGCGATGAATGCGACAGCGAACGCCAAGCCGATCCAGAGCTCAGGTGCGCTGAGATATTTTCCCGGCGTGAGTGACACGGAGCCAATCCTGCGCATGCTGAAGGCAAACGCTTCGGGGGCGAATCCGAGCAACCGGTCTTTCAGCATGAAGGCGAAGTGCCAGGTGCCAAACGTGATCTTCTCGAAAAAGGCGATCGCGAGCAACGGCAACATCGCCCAAAGAAATGTCGCGCGCCGCGCCACGCATGAAATCAGCAATGCCCAGCCGTAGATCGGCGCGTGCCAGAGCGCGATCGCGACCAGACCGTATAGCAGAATCAGCGACTGCTGAAACAAGTTGAAGTTAGCCCATGTTGTTCCTGCAAGACCGCTCGGCATTAGCGCTGCCGTGCTGATGAGCAGCATGATGAACTGCGTGACAACGATGATCGCGAAGCTAACCAACGGTATTATTGCCAATGGAATGGTCGCCTTTGAAAGCACCGTCGTTAGGTCTGAAACCGGCAGGGATTTCCAGAATAAAACGCTGCGATCGCGGCGTTCCCCGTACAACGCGTCCAGACAGTAGAACAAGCCGACAATAAACGCCGTCAGGATGATCATTATCGCCGCCATGTCGTACGGCGCGGCAATGGCGGCGCGCCGGGCCGCCGGGTCGAGCAGCAATGCATTATGCCTGCGCCCCGCCAAATGAAATGCGCCAACAAACGAGCCAAACAAGATGATGCCGGAGACAATGAGCGGCGCGATGTAGATCGAGTGGTTCTCCCAAACTTCTCGGCATATCGACCAATAGAACGGCCGCGTTGCAACTCTGTAGCCGGGGGCGCTCGCCCCGGCAGATTCGGGTACAGTGGGTGTAGTATTCATTTAGTGTAGCTATTGCAAAACACGGCCAAGCTGTAGGTAGCTGCGACGCCCTCGTCGCAGAAGAGTGGAGGTGATGGCCCATCGCCGAGCGTGCCTTGCGCGGACCAAACGATGCGATTTGCTTTGCGCGACAAGGGCGTCGCGCCCACGTCGCAGCCACGCTGAACTGCCCGGCACATGAATTGTTCCAGCCAAGTCGAGATAGCAACACTTGCTTTGTTCATCTGGGTGCTCCTACTTGATCTACCTGCCGCGCTGCATCGCGCGAAGGCGGGCTCATCACCGCGACGAACAAGTCGGCGATGCTGGGCGTGCGGACCTCACCAAGGGCCGCGAGTTGGCCACGATCGACATTCTCGAACAGCATGACGCCGCGCCCGAATACCTGGCGCTCATAGATCGGCTTGAGCGAGCGCGCTCCACCTACATGATCGGGATGCACCATCACTTCCGCGTAGCGCGACTCAAATTCCTCCATGCTGCACTCGAGCACGATGCGTCCGTGATTGATGAACATGAGATCGGTGAGGACGTCCTGGACCTCTTCCACCTGATGCGTCGTCACCACGATGGTACGGCTGCGATCGAAGTAATCGTTCAGCAGCGAATCGTAAAACTGTTTGCGATACAGGATGTCCAGGCCAAGCGTGGGCTCATCCAGCACCAACAACTTTGCGTCGATCGCCATGACCAGCGCGAGATGCAATTGCGCTACCATGCCTTTCGATAACTGCCTGACCTTGCTGCGACGTTTGATCTCGGTCTTGGCCAGAAAACTCTCTGCCTTTGCGCGATCGAATCGCGGATGCACGCCGGCGACGTAATCGAGCAACTGCGACACCCGGATCCAACGCGGGAGCACCGCGACGTCGGCGATAAAGGAGACATCGCGCATCAGTTGCTCGCGCGCGTTCCACGGATCGCGTCCAAGAACATTTAACTGTCCTTCATATGACGTAAGACCTAGAATGGCATTGAGCGCGGTCGTCTTGCCTGCGCCGTTCGGACCGATGAGTCCAAGGATGCGGCCCTCGTCGACGCGAAGATCAACATTGTCCAGCGCGACGGTTGTGCCGAAAACTTTGCGAAGACCGCGTGCTTCGATTGTTGCCATAACGTCAACGCCTCTTAGGTGACAACCGGCGCGCTGCAGCCGTGTCGAGTTCTTTTTGTGTCAGACCGAGCCGCTGAATCTTTTCCGCGACACGGGGCCATTCTTCGTTGAGAAATTTTTGGCGTTCGCCCTTCAGCAAAAGATCGCGCGCACCGGCTTTCACGAACATGCCGAGACCGCGCTTCATCTCGACCAGCTCCTCATCGACCAATTGCTGATAAGCTTTCAGCACCGTGAGCGGATTGACCCGATATTCGGCCGCGACATTGCGCACCGACGGCAGCGGATCGCCTTCCTCGAGCACGCCGTCGAGAATCATATGCGCGCCACGATCGCGAAGTTGGCGGTAAATTGGCTGGCTGTCGTTCCATTCACGGTTCATCCGTAGTCACATCCCCATCGTAGCGAAGTTCGGGAACTCCCTGCGATCGATGATCAATCCTCATATAGTGTTATAGATAACTATAACACTAGCGCACATGCAAGCAGTTTTTTGCAAAAAATTTTTGAGGCAGTTTCTTTGCGTTCGAACCTGTGCTGGAACACAAAGTTGGTCACCGCGAGGCTGCGATCGCAACCCACGCGACACGGCGTGCACTTCCCCGGCTTACTTCGGTTCCGCTTGAGGCAATGGAAGGGAAGCTTGGCCGAACACATAACGCCAGCCCTCTGGAGTGCGGACATAAGTGTCGCTAAACCATAGTTTGTAATCGATTGGTTTGCCTCCCTGCAGCGCCTTGATCCAAAGAAGGGCAGTCACTACTGCCGTGTCGCCCCACACTCTGACTTTCTGGGTTCCCGGTTCCTCGTCCTGCCGTTCATAGGTGACTTCCTTCTTTCGAGCTGATTCAATCAGATCGGCTTTAGTGGAGACTTTGCCGCGCCCGGTCACCAGGACGAAGTCGTCTGCTAGAATCTGGTTCATTGTAGCGGCATCATTGGCTTTAACTGCCGTTTGATATTTCGTATCCAGGGCAGCCACAGTCTTCAGGTCTTCTTCTGGAGAGGCATTCACGACATTCGTCGCGATCCCCAACGACATCCCGATTATCATCAAGATTAGGTTTCCGCATGCCGATAGCACTGGGACGCGATCACGCGTATGTGAAGTAAATGAAGTCATAAGTTTCTGTTCAGTGATGTGGCCAAAGTTGGCCACTTCCAGTTGGTGGTTTTTCCAACCATTAACCCAAAATAAGCTTTTTTTGTCCAAACAATCGCCGGCCGGTTAGATAGCGCTTCTTTGGTCAGCCAACTTCACCGGTTAGATGTCCGAACCTATTCCTCGATTTTTATCTCGCGGACCATCCCCACATCCGCGTGCGTAATCTCCTGATTGGTCGTCTGAGGATCGGTCGTAACCGGCATCTCACAGTGAAGGACGTAGCGCCCTGGGCTGAAGTCTCTTCGCAACCACACCACTCGTTTGATGTCGTGACTGTCCAGCGCGCCGCCTAATGCGTCGATCGGGGCTTCGCCGCGACCGTTAGCTTTTCGCCAGCGATTTACGTCAACTACGCTCTTGCCGTCGTGCAGTCGAAAGAAATCCACCTCGTGCATGGACGGCCCCGGCGTTTCCACTCGAATGACTTGCCGGCCTTTACGCAGGCTGCCCTGGAGCTCGAACCGGTAATCAACCAGCTTCAACACCACGTCTTCCTTCGGCGGCTCATCGTCCGAGATCGCGTATTGCACAGTAAAAGGATGGACCGGGGTCGACTTCGCATGACCATTATTCCAGCAAATGATGAGATAATTTCCCGGATCGACTTTCGCCCACACCTCCACGGTTTCGCCGGGCGATGTCAGTCCAGGGCCGGAATAATCCTGAGCGCCTTTTGGAAAGAGTGAGCCGGCCTTTACCGCCGCGACGTAATCCTTTGTGCTCATCCCATCAGGGAGCTTCACAAGCATCGCCTCATGAATTTCCGAACCACGATTTTCAAACACTATGTGACGCATACCCGCGGGTACGACATCGGGAGCTTCAAAACCTGCGTCAGTCGCAATGATTCTGAAAGGCGCTGATCGGTCGCGGCCAAGGTCTGAATGGCAGCCGCAGTTAGCCAGGCAAGCACTGATTATGAAGGCGCGGAAAGCGGTATTAACGACCATCGACGATTTCTTTTACCAGCGTCCGATTAACGATCAAGCTCAACGACCGTCGCCGGAAACGCCCGGGCGGCTGCAAGAGGCGCTGACAAATTGTCCGAACCGTCCGACTGCCCGGCGGTGCGGCGGTTCGCTGCAGCGCCCTGGTTAGGCGACCTATCTGACATAGTCATCTGGTCTGGTTAATCTTTGTGCCGGCGATGATAGACGAGAGCAACACCCCCCGTTTCAAGCAGCGACTTGAGATTCGATATGACCATCGGCCAGCCCTCCGACACGGCCCCGATGAACTTGGAGTCCGGCCGTTCAATCGAATGAGTGAGTGTGAGCTTCGTGGACGCCCCCGTGGGCTCAATCTCGTAGACGCAACGGGAGTGGCCTTCTGCCTTGAACTCGGGCTTCCATTCATTTAGCCAACTCCGCTTCTGCGAAACGATCTCGAGAATCTCGCCCGAATCCATGAGGCTTCCGTCAGCATACATTCTCCACGTGGAGCCGACCTTCCATTCGCTTTCGACGCTCATTCCGAA
>WNGC01004114.1_pt1 | contig 15683 bp, 12 predicted proteins | sample 5400051 | NCBI WGS metagenome assembly WNGC01 (sample SAMN13153368, study PRJNA577476) | soil metagenome | isolation source: 20 cm soil or saprolite under grassland replicate 2 | place: USA:California | collected 2016-06-15 | reverse complement strand
CGCGCGCCTCGGCCGTAACTAAGGCGCTCCCTTCCTCAATCGTAGGAAGGATGAGAATATCGCTACTTCGCATGAGCTCGGGAACGTCCGCTCTATGCCCGAGGACTTTGACACTAGGATGAGAAAGCTTTGGGCGGAGTATCTCTTTATAAGCGGGAATGAACTCGCCAGCAATTGCAAATTCGCCTTTCACGTGAGCCGTGGATTGCAACCATGCTTCAAGAGCATAATGGAGTCCTTTCCGAGGAGCGGCACCACCCACGAACAGCATTTTCAGTCCGTCGCAAGGTGCCGAAGTGCAGGCAGTTGGTGAAGGTCTTTTCGTCAAACCCATATTGATGACGAAGTAGTTTGTTAGCTGGGTAGCTAGCATCTATTATAGAAAAGTCCTTCTGACAAAATCGGATGGGCAAAGCAGGAAGTCCGCAAGGTCATATTCAGCCTCTTCGATACGCAAGAAATCTTCATGATAGGCATGTTCATGATAGCTGGCATCGCGATGCCCAAACGAGCGCATTCCTTGGCAACAACTTCATAAGCAAAACGCGTATAGGCATTCGGTCTTTCAAGCACGGTTGGAATCTGCAGCCGAGCGGCCTCCTGTAAAGTTCTTCGCGCTCCCAGAGGACAAGTATGAACAATGTCGATCCTATCCTTTAACCCTTCCAATTGCCTCGCCACGAGCCAGTCATGCAATGCGAAAGTCTGCATTCCATCCAGCGCTTTATAGGGCAGGCGGAGTTTTCCGTAGGCGAGCGTTGTTTTTACTCTAACGCCCGGGGGAGCGGGCCGCCGTAAGGCACCTACGATCGCCAACACCTCGACGCCTGCTCTGGAAAGTCCGTCGAGCTGCTGCCATGCGGTGTAGCAGATGCGATCTGCTCCCAATTTGTGGGGAAGCTATAGAGAGCACGAATCGGTTTTTCTTTTCTGGTCATAGAGAATCGGGAATAACAGCAATGTCAGATCTACGCGAGTGCAAGTCCGTTACATCGGAAGTATCGAACGGCGCTCAAAACACGCTAACTTCATCAAGAAGTGGGTTTCGTCTCCAGCCCGTATGGGTCTTGCAAATCATTCGGAGGCGGTAGCGAGTCTTTGTAGTCGACAAATTCCCGATGCCACAGCTCCAGGACAACGAGTGAAAAGATTTCTTTGGCATACAGATCCTTGCTCTTGTCTTCGTCCAGCATTTTTTGAACCGTGTGATCTTGAAGATACCCTCGAGCTCGGGTTTTTGAATCAAGAAGAATATCTCGCGCCCAGGCTCTCAGATCTTTCTTCAGCCATGTGGCGTAAGGCGTGGGGAATCCCGCCTTTTTTCTGTTGATGATCGGTTGGGAACTCGCTTCCCGAGTGCCTTCTTGGCGAGGTATTTTGTCGTGGTTCCCCGAACCTTCAGACTCGCAGGCAAGGAGGCGGCAAATTCCAGAACCTCATGATCCAAAAGGGGAACGCGGAGTTCAATCGAATTGGCCATGGTGATCTTGTCCGCTTTAATCAAGAGGTCGTCAGGCAGCCATGTCTTTGTGTCAATGTACAGCATTCGGTTCACTATGTCGCCGACGGTGGCCAGACGTTGCAAGTTTGTGAGCGGACTCAGGGTTACCTCTTTGCAAAGCGTTTGAGAGAATGCCGGTTCGTATATTTGTGAATACCCGCTATTCGTGAACCGCTCTGGCGTGGCAGTGCGGCTCAAGTAATAAGAATCAAACCGATGCGACAGAACGTAATTGTATTTGGCCACTCGGCTATTCTGGAGAAAGTAGTTAGCCAGGGAAACCGGCCCGGTGACGAGCGGCATGGCCCAGCCCAGTTTGGTCTTCAATGTCTCCAGCCACAGTCCGGACCGGTAATTCGGATAACCTGCAAATGTTGACATCGTGGACTTGGCCTCCAGTCGCATAAACATTGGTCGGAATGCTGCCCCGAAGATCCAGCAGCGTGTGCAATTTCACCGCGCTGTTGCGGCGGCGGAATTTTCCCCACGAGAAAAACGCCAGGCATAAATCGATGGTTGTCGAGTCGAGGGCATACACGGTCTCGGACAACTCCACTCCGAAAGGTTCGTCGCGGTAGAGGTCGCGAGCGGCGGCAATCAGGACCTACGCGAAATCGGCGTAGATCCGCCAGTCGCGATGCTCGTTGGCGTGTGCCTCAAGCCAATCTCTGCGATGAGAAACCGAAGCGCGAGGGTGGTGTTCCACCAGTGCGTTCCAGCGCCGAACTTGCAACGGATCGATTTTGTGACCGGCGGTCAAAATACGTTTCCTCTGTCGGCGGCTTAAATCTCCACGTATCCGCAGGTTTTGTAGCAATGCCATGTTGGCAACGGGCCGGGATTACTGGCCTCTGCGCTGGCTATGCGATAGACCTTTTGTATTTCATGCGAGCACGAGGCTCTTTCGATCCAGAAACGTCCGATGCCACAACTCTAAGGTTATCAGGCAGAAAATCTCCTTGGAAAACCCTCCTTCTTGTTGATTTTTCGCGACCAGGCTTTCAATCTGAGATTTTTCGAAATAGCCTCTTTCGACTGTTCGTTGGTCGGACAAAACCTGATGCACCCAATCCTTCAGTTCGGTCCTCAACCAAAGCTCGTAAGGTACCGGGAAACCCGTCTTCCGACGATTTAGAATTTCCTTCGGGACCAGCCCTCCTAATGTTTTTTTCAAAATGTACTTGGTCGTACAACCGCGCACCTTAAAATTGCTGGGCAACGCCGCAGCAAACTCCAATACCTTGTGGTCGAGCAGGGGAACTCGCAGTTCCAAAGAATTGGCCATAGTGATCTTATCGGCCTTCAACAACAAATCACCCGGCAGCCAAGTCTTGGTATCAACATAAAGCATCCTGCTCAACAGGTCTTCACCTGCAGTCTTCTGAAGATACTTGTTCACCGGGCTAAACGAGGTCTGTTTGCTGACGTGCTCCGCGAACTCTTTGGAATATGGAGCGGTACTCTGGCAATTGAAGAGTGCCGTTGGGCCAAATGTCCGGTTGTAGTAGTAGGAATCAAACGGAACATTGGCCAATGTCGAATAATAACCGAGCTTGTCGGAGTGTGTAAGGCGTTCGATCCCGGAAAGAGCTCCGAAGAAAATCTGCCGGAACGGACCTGGGAGGTTCTTGAAGCGCTCCAACCAAAGCAAGTTCCGGTAATTCTGATATCCGGCAAAGGCTTCGTCGCCGCCTTCTCCGGAGATCAAAACGGTCACAAACTGTCTAGCGAATTTCGAAACGTAATACAGAGCCACGGCGGGAGGCTCACAAAACGGCTCTTCCATGTGCCACATGTACTGAGGCAAAAAGTCGGAGAACTCCTTCGATGTAATGGTGATCTCATGATGTTCCGATCCGCAGGCGCTGGCGGCCTGCCGCGCATATGGCCTTTCATCGGTGACTCCTGGTTCGGAAAAGCCTACCGTGTAGCTGCTAATGGATTGATCGGTCTTTCCGGTTGCCAGGCGGAGCATCGCCGTCGAATCCACACCGCCACTGAGCAAGAAACCGACCGGAACATCGCTGATCATGTGCAGGCGAACCGTTTCATCCAACAAATTCAGCAATTCCTCTTCGGCTGTCTTGAGGTTACGATCACCCGTCTGGTCGGGAAACTCGAGATCCCAGTACTGGCGAATCTGTGCTTGACCTTGATTAACCACCATGTAATGTCCAGGTGCGAGCTTGCAGATGCCTTTAAGCAACGTCTCTTCCCCGGGCACATAATAGAAGGAAAAGAACCTGTCAATCACGGCTGTGTTGATTTCCGGTTGCACTGTAGGATCAGCGAGAATAGCTTTAATCTCAGAAGCAAAAATGAGGCTATGGGGACTCAAGTGGTAATAAATCGGTTTGATGCCGACCCGATCCCTCGCCAGCATTAAACTCTTGCTCTTCTCGTCCCACAGGGCAAATGCGTACATTCCCCGCAAATACCGGAGCAAGCCTTCGCCGTGCTCCTCGTACAGGTGCACCAAGACTTCTGTATCGGTGTTGGTCTTGAATATGTGTCCCTTCTTGAGCAAACGATCGCGCAACTCTCGATAGTTATAAATTTCCCCGTTGAAGATTACCCGGAGGGAACCGTCCTCGTTTGAGAGTGGTTGATGTCCACCGCTCAGGTCAATGATCGAAAGCCGCCGAAAGCCCAATCCGATCTGTCCTGAGACATAAAACCCCTCGTCATCGGGGCCGCGGTGAATAATAGTGTCCGCCATGGCCTTAATCAGGCCCACAGAAACCTTGGCGCCTTGAGAGAATTCAAGTTTTCCACATATTCCGCACATATGAAATATCCACCCTGCACGTCTTGTTTAAGAACTCGTGCTCTTAGTCGTACTTCAATATGGTTTTTCTGCCCATCAAACGTCTTAATTGCTGATCACGCATGAATTGAATCAAGACAGGATCATTAACCCGGGGAATATGCTTTACGTATCCTTTTAGAAAACCAACAAGAAGGGCTAACGACCCCACAAAATAAGGTTCTTGAAGCACCCTGTACGTGCAACTGGCCAGCATGAATAAGGGATGATATCCCGCAATGTATCGCGCAAGTCCGCTCTTCACCGCGTCGGCCCAGGGACTTTCCGCCGTTCCGGTCACACGAAGGTGCAGGAGCCACACATCTGGAAACGATTCCGTCGTCCATCCCAACATCTGCGCCTTCACTTCATCGATGGTGTCCCAGCCGGGCCCCTTCCAGAGTCCACCAATTCCATCCCAGCATGCCCGGCGATAAATCTTGGTCGCTCCTCGAACATGGAAGCGAGGACACGGTTCCAGCAAGGCCTTCCCGTTCAAGTCGTAGTAAATTGTCCCGCCACCAATTCCTAAACGTGGGTGCCGCAAGAAGTGGTCGAAGCATTTTTCAAAATAATCGGGTCCCGGAATCAGGTCGCCGTCCAGCTTTACCACGAATTCCCAATCCCGGCATTCCAATCGATTGAAACCATCATAAAATGCTTCCACCACGCCACCGCCAGATTGTCGGAACCCTCGATTGGTCCGATGGACGGCTCGGATCCAAGAGAATTCCCGGGCAAAGCCGTCGATGATCGCCCCGGTCCGGTCAGTCGAGCCATCGTCTACAATGACCCACTCGGCCGGCTTCACGTTCTGGGCCAACATAGAGCGGATCGTCGCCTCGAGAAATTTCTCTTCGTCCCGGACCGGCGTAATGACCACAAATTTGTGCTGATCTAACCGCCGGCCGCCACGAGACACCAAATTTTCGGATGATTTCGCATTGAAGAGTTACACTCGCAGTTTAGTGACTCGGGCCCAACTCGGAGGCATATTTTTATCCACTTCAATGCCCTCGAAGATACTGCTTTCCCGGGCGCCATGCTTGTTAACCCATTCGGCTATGGCGCGAATGCCATCCGCAAGTGGCTTCTTTTCGCGCCTTCCAAATACCCTTTCGGCTTTCGAGTGATCGGAGAACGCGATTTTCACTTCGTTGCGAGGATCCAGATGGTTTACTTTGCACGGCAGACCCATTGCGTCCGACACGACTTTCGCCAATTCATTTACCGTGTAGGGCACATCGGCGCCGACGTTAAACACTTGATTGCGGGCGCCGGGAAAATCGGCTGACGCGGCGATGATCGGAGCTACGTCATCAATGTGCGTGAAGGCGCGCTGCTGGGTTCCATCTCCAAAGATAGTCATGCTTTCCCCGCGCAGCAATTGATTCATGAAAATTCCAACAACGTTTCGATAACGGTCGCCGATGTTCTGCCGCTCTCCATAAACGTTATGAGGACGAAATACAACGTAATCCAGGCCGAACATTTCGTGGCTGGCGCGTAAGTCTTGTTCCACGGCAAGTTTCGCGATGCCATACGAATCCTCGGGAACAGGAATCATGTCTTCCGACATCGGACTCTGGCCTGCGCCATAAACTGCAATCGACGAAGTGAAAACGAAACATTTCACGTCGTGGTTGATGGACGCGTTGATCAAATTGACGGAGCCAATCAGATTGTTTGTGTAATTAAAGCGCTTGATGAAATGGCTCAAGCCTTCGGCGGCATAAGCGGCCAAATGATACACATTCGTGAAAGCATGGCGATCGAACAGGCGATTAATCAGTTCGTGATCCACGATGGAGCCGCGAATAAAAGTGGCTCCCTTCGGAACGTTTTCCTCGAAGCCGCCGCTCAAATCATCCAACACGACTACTTCGTGTCCCATCCGAATCAAGTGCTCCGTGACATGCGAACCCATGAAACCCGCGCCGCCAGTCACCAATGATGTCGCCATTTGATGTGTCCTCTCATTTCCTGTCATAAGAATTCAGTACGATTGTTCGACCTGAATCGCTCAGCTCAGCTTGCCCTCAGTGATACAGCCTGTTCGATCAGCGGTTCGTTACCGTGTTCCACAAAATCTACGGGATCAACCAATTTGTTCCATTCGATCGTAACTCGATACATTTCAAGGCGGCGTTTCAGAGCGTCACTGGATCGAAACAAATTCAGCAATCCGTAACCGATCTGACGTACCCGGCAATGCAGAAGCACTACTCGCCGCCAGCGTTGCCCACCTCTTTTTCCAAAATGCTTATGAAAATAACGGTATCCGTTTCGGCAAATCTCTACGGCAAATCGCGCGGGAAAGCGGCCTACAGACTGTCCGCCCAAATGCGTGATCGACGCTTCCGGTGTAAATCGGATCGGATAACCAGCCTGCCATACGCGAAGGCACAGATCGACTTCTTCAAATTGATAGAAAAATTGCTCGTCAAAGCCGCCCAACTTCTTGAGTAGTTCGCCGCGGAACATCACGCAGCAGCCGGCTTGCACTTCTACTTCCCGCTCGGAGTCTCCGTGCCAGCCCAAGTAGCAATCGGCTAGGAACAAATTGCTTATGCGGCCAAGCTGACGAAGATAGAGCGCGGCGAGCAGCCCGCGCCACACGGTTGGAAAAGGGCGCGCTGTTTCCTGATACCTTCCATCTTTGTATTGGACCAAGCACCCGAACCCACCGGCCTTCGGATGGCGATCCGCAAATTCGATCCAACGGTCCAACGACCCATCATGAATAATTGTATCGGGATTCAGGATAAGGATATATTCGCCGCGCGCTTCGCGAATGCCGACGTTATTTCCCTTTGAGAAGCCGAGGTTCGCGCGGTTCTCAATCACGCGCGCGGCTGGGAATTGTGCGCGAACTCCCTCTACCGATCCGTCGGTAGACCCGTTGTCGGAAACAATCACCTCATAATCGATCTTGTGCGTGCCCTCAAAAATCGAACGCAGGCAATCCTGAATTACTTTCCAATCGTTCCAACAGATGACGACAATCGATAGTTTCATGGTGTTAGTTTGATTCTCCGTGTTCGTGCGGTAATTTACTCGACGGATTTAACGTGACCGCTCGTAAAATTCTATCGTTTGTTCGTCGCTGTCAGCGGGGCATCCAGATCCGCCGGCAATGAGGAAGGCTCATGGAGTGTTCTTTCCGCGTAGTCCGCGATCACTTCGCGATAGATATCCAAGAGTCTGACTCCAGCGGCGGCCCACGTAATCTCTTTGAGGCCGTTCAAGGAATTGGTCCTGAGGGTTTCCAAAAGCGAGCGGTTCTGATGTAGTAGGGTGATTTGTTCAGTCAACGTTCCAATGTCTCCGGCATGGTGGACGAGCGAGTTTTCCATGTGCTTGCAGATATCGGTGCACGCGTCGGAAACCAGCGGGACGCATCCACAACCCATCGCTTCCGTGCATACTAGTCCGAATCCTTCCTCAAGACTCGGAAGAATTAGAATATCAGATTTGCGCATTAGGTCCGGCACATCCGTTCGATGTCCTAACACCTTAACGCTCGGATGCGAAAGCATAGGCGCAAGTTTTTCTGCATATGCGGGCAAGAACCCTCCGGCAATCATGAATGTGCCGTCGCGATGGGCTGGGGAGTTTAACCATGCCTCCAGTGCAAAATGAAGTCCCTTTCTCACGGCGCAAACACCGACAAATAGCATGGTTAGGCCGGGCCTCGAAATCCGCGGCTGCGGATCCGGAAAGTAAACGTTCTCATCATATCCGTAGATGTGACGGACCATTTGCTCTGGCTTATGTCCACGTTCCAGATATGTCTGCACGACAAAATCCGACGGGCACAGCAGGCCATCAACGAGGCGAAACTCTTCCTCCTCAACGCGAAGAATGTCCTCGGAGAAAGCGCTTTCGTGACCGGGCGGCAGAGCCACGCCCAGGCGATCGCATTCTTTTTGCACGACCTCGTACGAATAACGCGTGTGCGCATTGCATCGTTCAAGCACCGTCGGAATTCCTAACTTTTTGGCGGCTTTGATCGTGCGCAACGCGCCCGACGGCCAGGTGTGAATAATGTCTATCTTTCCCACCAAGTCTTTCAATCGCTGGGCGACAATCCAGTCATGCAGCGCTCCCGAACGTTGCCTGCCGAGAAGTTTATTCGGAATACGAAACTTGCCGCGCGATAGCGTCGGCCGCACTCGTACGCCTGCGGGCACCGGCCTGCAAAGGGAGCCTGGAAACACCAGAAGATCTGCACCTGCCGCCGCGAGACCGTTCACCTGCTGCCAAGCGGTATAGCAGATTCTGTCCGCGCCAAGTTTAAGCGGGAAGCTGTAGAGCACGCGAACAGGTTTCCGCGCCGAGATCATGAATTCCCCTTGTGTCCAGGCGTTCCTAGGAGCCTAAGTTGCTTCATCAGAAAACGGCTTGCTAATCCTCTATTCGGGATTGTCGGTGACGCGTATTTAAGTCCGAAAGGCGCGTTGATTGCCCCTTCAGCGGGGACTGCGACCGCGCTCCCTTGCAGGATTGGCGTAGTCATGACAGCGATCATGGCAAATAGCGCATGCCATGGATAAACCTCCACGCCGCGACTGAAACTGATTCCGAAGAACGACACAACATAAGCAAACAGAACTGTCCCGAGGAGATACAATTCCCATTCCTTCTTCGTGTCAACCTCAACAACCTTTCTTGCTTGACCAACCCATCCAAAGCCTTTCGATATCATCCAGATGAAGAAAATAAGAGCGATGAGTCCCCCGTTTTCGCCTACTCCCACGAATTGATTTGCTTGGTCCCACATGTCCCAGCCCCAGATCTTGGTAGTCTTGATTCCTATCAGCCACCACTCACTAAAACGCATAATCAGGTCATTTATGAGCATAGCGCGATGAAATCCGGAGTTTCCAGCAATCAAATCAACGTGGTCAATTATGAACCAGACCGGAGCCTTCATCACCATATGCAAGGAAATCAACATCAGAACAATCCCCCAGCGTATAACCCGCATGTATTTGCGTAGGAACCAAAGGGATAGACCCAAAAGTGATGCCAAGTAGGTCAGCAAAGGTGTGCTGGACTGAGAGGTGAACGTTACGATGGTGCAACCGATGATTCCGATGACCGCAAAAGTTCTCGAACTCTTGCTCTTCCATAACCAAACACAAAAACAAAGTGCTGTGGCACCAAATGTACCGGCTACAATCGGCCCCGCAAATGGACCCTGAGCGCGAATGGCGCCTTCTCGAATCGTCACGCTCCAATTGCCGGTAATTAATCCAAAAACGTTCTGGGCGCGAAGCGATTCATTTAGCATGGTCGCTCCCAAAACCAACATACTTCCGGCAAGCACCTTGATAAAACGGGCGATATCCTCTTGATCTTGAATCATGAACCTGAGCAGGAAATATCCACCTATGGCATCCCACAGAGCGCCGACTTGATTCACTACAGCTCCCATTTCCAAAAACAGAAGCACGGTAGCCAATGCGCCGAAAATCGAACATCCAACAAACAACTTATCGATAGAGTTGATTTTCCACGGGATGATTTCCTCCTGAGAGGTCAACTTTGTTATACCTATTCGCACGAATCCGAACAAAATGAGGACTCGATCGGCATAAACGTGAACGCCTGCGACATATATTTGCTGTCCCATCGGAGCAAAGATTACAAACAGCATGAACGGAATCATCGCGTATTTTCGCGGAAGCACAAGAATCAAGACGCAAGCGATAACCATTGCTACCGCGATCAACGGATGTAAAACTGTCGAGCCAACCCCGGCGCCAAATCGATTATTGTAATCTGGTCCCACTATGCCTCGCTGGATCGCTAACGATTAACTGTTTTTGGACCACTCTCAGGATTCATTCTGCGTATTATTCGAGCGGGAGCACCAACCGCAACACAATAATCAGGGACATCGCCTAATACGACCGCGTTGGAACCTATGACGCAATTTCTGCCAATGTGACACGAAATCACGCATGCATTCTCACCAATCCACGTGCCTTCACCAATGCTCACCTCCCCCTTCGATTTAAGCGGTTGCTGTAAAATCGGAACATTAATGTCCGAAAAACCATGCGAATGATCAGAGATAAAGACTCGGTCTGCTGTCAAGACGTTTGCACCGATTCTAACTTCGCGAATGCAAGCAATGTGATTCATGTGGCCAATGCGGCATCCATCCCCGATGGTGAGCTGCGGAACTACGGTTTCGCTCTCTTGCAATGTGATCAGAAACGCAAACCTGCTGATGATCACGTTCACTCCGACTTGAATATTATGAACGTTTCGCAGCCTCATCGGCTGAATGATTTTCGATCGTTTCCCAATGTGTCCCCAAAAAAAACGGTAGTAATATTGCGTTTTAAGCAGCCAATAAAACTCGCCGACTCTTTGGACCTTTTCCAACCATGGCGTGGCCCAGAACATCCAGAACTTCTCGATCAACGGCATATTGTCAATTGTCCTGGTAACAGCGGGTGAACTTTCTGCGTAACCGCGCATTCTGATCAAAACCTCAACGAAGCCGAGCTCGTTACTAAATTCCGTCACGTTCAGGGGTGCGGAGACGCCAGCACGCTTAACGCCGCATCGTGCTCATTTACTGGAAGCCGGTCAAATTGGGCGATCTCCATCTGCGGATACGAAGACGACTTTTTGTAAATGTACCCCTGACATTTCCGAATGAAACGAATTGATTTCGCGAGTGTACCCGCGCCCCACGTGCTGCTTTCGCCGAGCTTTTCCGCCTTGAGTTCCAAGTGGACCTGGGCGAGTTCTCTGTTCAACAGTTTCTGAAATCGCGCGGTATTGCCTGCCTCGCTCACTTTTGGAAGTAGCCGCGAGTAAATCTTCAATCGATTCTCAACTAGTTCCACGCGCTGTCTATTCATGCCCTTCTGAGACAGGCTGTCCGTAGTTGATTGCCGCCAAACGACGAGTGGTTCACGGATAAAGCCCCAGGATTTGCCAACGCCGAGTTTCACCGCAAGATCGAGATCCTCCAGATACCACAGCGTTTCATCGAATAAACCGACTTCCTCCAGTGCGGATCGTCGTATCGCGACTGACTGGCCAAATAAAACAAATCGAGTTAAGAACACCTCTGCAGGGTTAAGCCAAATCCCTTCGTCGAAAGCAGGTTTAAGATTGGTATTTTGAAATGAAGTCGTTCCCGCTCCCGACGCAAAACCGAGCCAGCTATTTGAGAGGCTGCAGGGCACCTCGGGTCCAGCCTGTTGGAGCACCGAAACCTGGCGTTCAACAAATGTCGGTAGCCAAATGTCATCGGATCCCAGAAACGCTATGATTTCTCCTTGCGACTCCTTGATTCCTCGATTCCAGGCGGCCGCTGGACCAGAGTTTTTTTGATAGACGACGCGGATCTTATCGTCGTAAGACTTGAGCATTTGTTGCGTTTGATCCGTCGATCCATCGTCAACAACGATCAATTCGATGTTCGGATAGCTTTGGTGCAGGATGCTATCGATAGATTCACAAACGACGTGTGCGCGATTGTACGTTGCAATAACAGCGCTAACAAGTGGTCGCATTCTGGAGATTTCATTCATTTGATGGAATTTTCAAGCCTTGCAAGAACGTGTGCTTGTCGGGTTGCACTTAGCCGATTTAAGCTGCGCTTGACCAATCGTCCCGACTCCATTTTCCCTCGAGGATTAGTGCATGACCGGCGCGGCACGACCAGATCTCAGCCCTTCACGCGCTCGATCCAGAGGCTGGCTCCTCTAAGGGTCGGCCATTTCAATGGGTGCTTCCACGCCAATGGAAGGGCGCTTTGCAAACGCTCCCCGTGGAATCGCTCAAGGAATGATGGAAATATCGTAATCCGAAACTCGTGATTGTTGATAAGAAATGCTCTCAGTAAGTATAGCTCGTTCCAGGCCCATCGGTTGTAGACATACTCCCTTGGGTACTCAAACGGGTAAAAGATATCGTGGATATGGACGTGTACGCCTGCCGGCAATCTGGGAAGAATGTCGAATAAAATCATGTTCACATCGCTGCCAGTCTTCGATACGTGCGACGAATCAACAAATAGAATGTCGCCGGCGCTCAATTCATCAAAACAACCCAGTCCCGTCTCCTGCAGCCGCTTGGGTACCACCTCAATATTGTCCACCGGTCTCAATAGACCGAATAATCTTTCAGGGTTAGGGTCAATAAACGTGCAGCGTATTTTTGAATCAAAAAATAACTCGTTCGTATCGAGCAGGACGCATGAGGAAAAACCGCTCCCGATCTCGATGACGCGCTTCGGCTTTAAGTGCCGCAGCATGCAATAATAAAAAATGCCATCGGAGAAGCTGTAAAAATCGTTAGCAAAATAATATCGCCGTGCGTGAGTTTGATGTTCGGAAAACGGTTGATCGAGGTGGTACTGCGCCAACCGATCTAGTAGTTGCAGTTGCGCATTCTCGTTTAGATCGATTCCGGGTATCTCTGCGCTGTTCTCCCGCTGCCATATTTCGGCTTCCCTAGCCTTCACATCTTCGAGATCGGGAATCGGCGAGTAGTACTCACCGGGCGCGTTCGGATCTGACCGTGAACGGAGATATGACTCGAAGTGTGGCCCGACGACGGGCATGGCTAACGCTGATTTCTTTAGGATTTTCTTGAGTGACGACGTCATAGAAGTTCTTATCGATTCCAATGGCAGTAGCCCAAAAAGCGTTCGCACCGGACAGTCCCCCGCACAACGGCCGTCCGTGGAGTCCATCCAGGAAGAAACTCCTATCCGACAATTTTAATTACGAAAGCGGCGGCGCTGCTAACGGCAATGAAAGCCGCAAACGTGACAAGTTCGCCCTTAAGGGCTTGCCGGAAGTGTGTCTTGATTCCATACAGAAGTGGAATGTACGCAAATAACGACGAAAGCGCCAAAACCCAAACTGCTGCGTAGAATCCGAACTTCGTAAAAGCAATTGTCAAACCGACACCCAGAAACAACAGCTTACAAACATTGCCGGCTGCGGCGTATTTAGACGTCCCAAGCGCGAATAGCATTTGTGTAGTCAATGACGTGAACAGCTCCAACGCGGCGCGGAAACCAAGCAATTGCAACATCCACCCAGCCATCGCGTACTTGGGTCCCAGGAGGTGGGCGACAATAAAGTTGCCGCCGATAATAGAACCGGCAGCCACGCCGCCACTCGCGACCAGCAGAGTTAACCTGGCTTTTTGATATTGAGAAGCTGCAAGATTTAAATTCTTCCGTGCCGATACAGCAATCATCGGGAAGAAAACCTGCGAAAGAAGCCTCAGAATTCCCTGCGTGGCCGCAGAAGTAATTGATAACGCGAGCGAAAAACACCCCAGCATCGCCAGCGTAATAAATTTTCCGATGACTAATCTTTCTGATTCTCCGGCTAGAAAGTAGGTCGCCGACGACACAAACATTCCGGTCCCGAATGCCAGTATTTCTTTTGCCGCCTGTCGGTCCCAAACGCGGGAGACTGGTTGGTCTTTCAAGAAATGTGAGCCAATCGTAAAGAACAGTTCTGCAGCTACTCTGCCTCCGACGATTGCCCACGCTGTGGGTGAAGCGAGTGCCCACATAATCGAAACGAGTAGGCCTGTAGCTTCCGCACCAATTCTCAGCAACGTAATTGTTCCCAACTGGACGCGCCGAGTGCGAGACCAAACCGATCCACTTGAGAAGCCCTGAACCAAGACCGATACTGACGCAACGAATCGCTTGGATCAAGAACGCAGTATTGACGAAGGCAGCCTCATCGCCCCGCTTGTGCTGAATGACGTCCGTGCCGATTCCCAGATCCGTGAATAACGCAAGTCCGCTTAGAAAGACGTTGACCAGCGCAACCATTCCGAAAGCCTGGGGGCCAAGAAGATGCCGCGCCAAAATCACCATTGAAACTAATCGAAGTACCTGGCTACCGCCGTAACCGACGATTGTCCAAACGCTTCCTCGGAAAGCGGTTAGGACCCGGTCGGTACCGGAAGTCTCAGCCATCCAGGGAACTCTGCGAACGATTGCCAGAAATAGCCACTCGACACGAGTCCACTCCAGCTCAACGGGAACGTCAGTCACTTCGACAGAACTAAAATCACTCAATGTAACTCCTGGAAATTTTGGAACTTTGTCGGGAACGTTGGGCAGAATAGTTACTTCGGGTGGTAAGGTTCAATCTCTAGCGAAACCTTGTCTACGGAGCGGCAACCCTGGCGGGCCTTGGCTCTCAGGACCCGCGGCAGGAAGAACGCAGTTTGCTATGCAGAGCCGAGTTGGTCACGATTTCTTGTTTCCGATTAGACCGCTTCTGCAAGACCAACGAATCTCTAATGCACAATTGCTGCGAGCCCGGATGGAGGCGCAACCGGAGTATTCGTACCCGAACTGTGCTGATATGCACCCATATCCCATGCTCCGGTTGACGGACGGGGGGTGCATCCTGTGCCACAGCTTCCACCTACTCCAAATTTCTGAGGAGCACTTACATTAAGCCCCGCGATGCCCAGACTCGTTAGATTTAGGCCTTTTCCTATCACCGGGCTAGTCGTGCCCGGCAGAAAAGACGATGTCAAATTCGGGTTGGCCAAAACGCTGTGTGTGTCGAATCCCGTGCCGGCGACCCAGTCAGCAACTGTTGCGTAGAATATTGAGCCAGCCGCCATGGCATCGCTGGGAGCCAGGTTAAACCAGGAATTGTAGTCACTGACCACGCCCGTGTATCCGGCATTCAGAACTTCTCCCCAGCTAATGTTCGCAAAAATGTTGTTTTCTATCGCCGGACTTACCTGGGCGTTGATACCTGCTCCACCCGGTCCGAGAATCGTATTGTTTACGACCAGAGTATTGGTCGTACCGATGCCCACCGTAATCCATCCATTCGACGGCCCGATCTGCCCCGGCGTTGTATAGAACACATTGTTGTAAACCTTGGCGTTCGGAACGTCACCTGCGGCGGGGTCAAAGAATATGCCAGCGGTACAGGTATTAATGTCGTGGATAAAGTTATTGGAAATCACCACGCCCGACGCGATGTCAGCAGCGCCTAGCGGATCGATCATAATGCCATTGTGATGAAAGCCGTTCGCATTGTCATTCCAATTACACGGCCCGGCCACTACGCAGGAGATGTCATTTCCGGTAATGAGAAGTCCGCTCCATATCCCGATAGGCGCAATAGCGATCCCCCAATTCGTGCGAGAAATCGTGTTGTTTGAGATTGTTATCCCTGAGTCGCCAGTACTGGACACGTATGCAACTCCCTGCACCGTGTCGTGAATCAAGTTGTTCGTAATCGTAATGTTTGTCAGTCCGCCTTGGACCCATATCGCGGTGTCAGAGTTTCCTCCTGCTGAACAGCCCAGGGAATCGGTAACCGAGGTATGTTGACACGCATT
>WNGC01002426.1_pt1 | contig 15700 bp, 14 predicted proteins | sample 5400051 | NCBI WGS metagenome assembly WNGC01 (sample SAMN13153368, study PRJNA577476) | soil metagenome | isolation source: 20 cm soil or saprolite under grassland replicate 2 | place: USA:California | collected 2016-06-15 | reverse complement strand
GTGTCCCGAGTATTCACACTGACGACTCCAGAGGGAAAGAAGAAAGCTTACGTCAAGCTAAGCCCCGAATCAAAAGCCTCTGACCTGGCTGTAAAACTAGGAATATTGTAAGAGAGATTTGGTGTAACATGGGAAAGAACATCCTGGTCCAGAGACGAGGAAGAGGCTTCTTCATCTTCAGAGCACCCACTCATCGAAGACTCCACCCTACAGGATACAACTCAGTAGATGGACATAGCACCGGTTTCGTTAGAGAGCTTCTTCACGAAATTGCGCGAGGGGCTCCTCTGGCCCGGCTGGTTGTAGGGAGCAATAACGACGTCTACATTCCAGCTCCGGAAGGCATGTATGTGGGACAGAGCATTGAGATCGGGAGCGAAGCGGCGGCGGAGACTGGGAACATAAAGTCACTAGGCAGAATCCCTGAAGGAACAATGATTTGCAATATCGAACTCCGTCCCGGGGATGGAGGTACACTTGCACGCTCCTCCGGAAGCTTTGCCTTGGTAGTCTCTCACACGCCGGCAGGAACTGAGCTTCGTATGCCCTCAGGTCGAACCATTCACGTAAATGACAAGTGTCGAGCAATGATTGGGGTGGTTGCTGGAGCGGGTCGTACAGAGAAACCGTTCCTGAAAGCTGGTCCCAAGTGGTTCCTGCAAAAGTCTCGCGGCCGAAAATGGCCAGTGGTCAAAGGTCAAGCAATGATCGCGGCTTCCCATCCTCACGGAGGGGGCAGACACAAGCACGCGGGCAAGCCTACAACCGTCGGACGGGATACGCCTCCGGGTAGAAAAGTGGGCAACATCGCGGCTCGCCAGACTGGGCGGGCTAAACGCCGCTCAGCGCGATAGAGCGTAGGAACATGCTTATCATGCAGGTCGCAGCCAAGAACAGCGCGGTGCGGGTGAAGAGCTATGCCTAGACAGTTTACTTATCGCGGCCATTCAGTTGACGAGCTGAAGCAGATGTCGATGGACGAGTTCATCAAGCTCCTCCCTTCACGTCAGCGCAGATCCCTCCTGAAAGGCCTGACCAACGAACAGCGGATTCTGATGGAACATGTTCGCCAGTCGAGGAAGGAGAATGCGGGCAAACCTGTGCCTGTAAAGTCTCATGTCAGAGACATGATTGTTATCCCTGAGATGCTTGGATTGACTCTCCAGTTACACTCTGGCAAGGAATACGTGGCTATTGATATCAAGCCGGAGATGATTGGACATTTCGTCGGAGAATTCGCGATTACGAACCAGAAGGTTGTTCATGGAACACCGGGGATCGGCGCTTCGCGGTCAAGCATGTACGTTCCTCTCAAGTAGACTCGATCCTGGTTCACATACGTCTCAAACCAAGAAATTTCGCCGTTTCCTTAGGCGATCTTTCGGTCGAGTCTTCGCACCGGAAGACTTCGGACTGGACTCGTCTCTTCGGTAGAATATGTTATTACAACGGCAACGAGCGTTTGTGATGAGGGCGAGCGCGAGACGCCCGCCTCGAGAGAGCCGGGCCGAGAGAAGACGGTGATCTTCACAGTGAGGCTTTGGTGTTAGTGTCGCGGGCGACAAGGAACGCTTCCGCATGGAAGGGTTTCAATGCGAAACTCGCCTTCAGGCTCCATGTTCGGAAAAGGAGCATCGATGGTCTAGAGGCTTTTAGCCGAGAGCGGAAACAACCGGTTCTTGGAGGCGGACTTGAATCTAGAACAGCGTCTTGAGCTTGCTATGAGAGGAACTGTCGAGATAATCCAGAGGTCTGAGTTGGAGAAGCTTTTGGAAGAGAAGAAGAATCCTCGGGCCTACTGGGGGTTCGAGTGCTCCGGAAAGCGGGCGCACCCTGCACGGAATGATGCACATCGGCCAAGGGCTCGTCTGCGCCTCCAAGATCCAAGACCTAATCCAATCAGGCTTCCATTTCATAGTCTTCCTCGCCGACTGGCACTCAATGATCAACAACAAATACGGAGGCGACCTTGAGAAGATCAGAACAGTAGGCCGATACTACAAGCACTGTTTCACAGCCCTAGGAGTCCCCGAGAACAAGGCAGAGTATATCTGGGCCTCAGAACTTGCTGAAAAAGCCGACTACTGGGAGAAGGTTCTCAGAATAGCGAGAGCCACAACCACCCAACGGGTCTTGAGAGCCATACCGATAATGGGACGGGACATGCAATCGAAAGAGAACGACGCTGCAACCATTTTCTACCCTTGCATGCAAGCGGCAGACATATTCCAGATGAGATTGGACCTTGCCTGCGCCGGGATAGATCAGCGTAAGGCCCACATATTGGCCAGAGAGGCGGGGGAGAAACTTGATTGGGGTAAGCCGGTTAGCCTTCACACTCCCATGCTGGTCGGACTCGCCGGTGTTCAGAACACACCACGCAACAGCTTCGACGAGGACCCTAAACTGAATCAAGTAATAGCGGCGAAGATGTCGAAGAGCAAACCCGAGAACAACATCCTGATACATGATGATCCCGAGGTGATTGGGAAGAAGATCCAGCAGGCATTCTGTCCACCAAAGGTGGTGGAAGGCAACCCGATACTGGAATACTATCGCATCCTGGTTGTCGAAAATCGAGAGCCGCTCACGTTGAAGCGCGACTCGAAGTATGGAGGAGATTTTGAAGTGTCTACTTATGACGAGCTTGAGAAACAATACGCTTCGGGAAAGATCCATCCGCAAGATCTGAAGACAAACATGTCACGAGTCCTCTCTCAGAAGCTGGAACCGGTGAGAGAATATTTCAAGAGAAATCCACAGCCTCTGGAAGAAGTGCGAAGACTTGAGAAGAGCTGAAGGATGTTGGCCGGCTCCGCTCCACGTAAGAATCTTGCCCGACTACGCAATCCAAGAGCTGAGTATTATGCGTGGAAGATGGAGGAGACCGAAAGGATCCTCGACGAGCTGAGAACTCAATCTGACGCTGGGGTACCGATCATCGTAGAAGGACGGCGAGACGAGGCCGCGCTCCGGAGATTGGGGGTGGCGGGGAAGGTTCACTGCCTTAAAGCGCGAGGCGAATCTCGCCACGAATTTCTCGATCGGCTGAACGGGACAAAAGAAGCGATTGTGTTGACCGATTTCGACAGAGAAGGTAAGGAGCTTGAGACATGGCTATACAAGGAACTCTCTCAGCGAGGAGTGAAGAGTGATCTGAAACTCTGGATTAGAATGAGGTCTCTGGCGCGAACGGAGGTGCGATCTGTGGAAGAACTTCCGAACTTTGTCCGGGCGTTGGAAGCGAGGGCGAGAGGAATAAGACCGGTCAGTATACAGGTTCCGCGTAGTTAGACTGAGGCAATGATCAGAGGACCTCCTCAGAGCCGTGAATCTTTCGCACGCTTATGACCGATACTAGTAATTGTGGACTAGTTTTTTCCGTTCTTTATCTTGTTGGCCTTTGTCGGTTTACCGTTGCCGTGGAAATAGTCGCGGAGTACTTGTTCGAAGAATATCGAAAGGCCGCCGACTCTGCCGTGATAAACGCGTTGGACTTCGTTGCGTACGAGGTTCTCGGATTGGTCGCTGAGCGAGATCATTAGTTTGCCCATGTTTTGTACCGGTTGTGTATGCTTTCTCGGGCTCCGTTCATTCTTATTGACGAGAAACGGTTAATCCGTGACCGGTGGACCCGTGGATATCCACAGTAACTTGAGGGTGGTCCCTGGATATCGCTGGGAGACCTGGTATGTTTTAAGGCTTGAACATGTGAATCGAGTATAAATGCGAAAAGATTAGGACCGTCCCCTCCTCTTATTCCTACTTTTCCTAGTAGAAGAGCGGAGAAAAACTGCGGGCCCGCGCGCGACTATTCTCCAAGCCAGCCTGAAATAGCGTCTGCATTTTCTGGATTTCGCAGTTTGACATGTGTCTCGAACGGTCCGCTGTTGACTTTATCCGATTCGTACTGCGGTATTTCGCGCGAGAAAGGCTCGCTTCTAAGACGATAAATAGCCTCCTTGCTCAGAACGGCGAACCCGAGCTGGATAAGGGATAGTGAGCGTCGCCACCTGGTTTGTTTTCGGGCTGACTATCCTATTCTTGGTCTACTTCGTCTACGCGACTCCCATCATAATGCTAGGCGTCTGGCGATACAAGAGGCATGGGTTTGGAGAGGATCCGGGTGAAGACTGGGATCCTCCGAATGTCTCTGTCCTTGTCCCGGTGAAGAACGAGGAGAAGGTAGTTGGTAGGCTGTTGGATGCACTGGTCAGGCTAGATTATCCGAAGGAGAACTTGGAGGTTGTGGTTGTGGAGGATGAGTCGCGGGATCGGACACTTGAGATCTGCAAGGGTTACTTTGCGTTTCACCGGTCGACGGGCGAGATCGTTGCGACTTTTGATGCTGATGATGTGCCGGAGGAGCAGGCTGTGAAGAAGGCTCTCCGCTATTTCAATAGTCCGGAGACTGGGGCTGTGCATGGTTTTCATAGGACACTGAATCTTCGGGAGAGCATTGTTTCGCGGCTGGCAGCTTACGAGAATTTCTTGTATCGATTGTCGAATGATGGAAAGCATGCTTTGAGATTGTTCGTTACATTTTCTGGGTCTAACACCTTCTTTCGAAGAACAGCTCTAGAGAAGGTAGGGTTGTGGGATCCAAAGTCACTTGTCGAGGATGCAGAGTTGTCGGTGCGTTTTGCTAGAGCTCACATTGCTACGCGACTGGCACCGGTGGAGTGTTGGCAAGAGATGCCCGCGCGAGTCGGGAGCCTGTTTAAGCAACGGATCAGATGGTCTGGCGGGAACATGCTGACGGGGGTTAAGCACTGGAATGCTTGGAGGTCGATGTCTCTTGCGAAGACTCTGGATATGGAGGCGTTGATGATGAGCCCGATTCTTGCGGTGTTGACGTTTGTGGCGTGGATAATTCTGGGACTGGGAATAGTCAAGGTTGGACTCCCCTTTGAGACGCTTCTTCCACTCTTCCTCGTTATGGTCGCGGTGAACGTTGTCTATGTAGGGACGCTTCTTGCGGCGGTAGTCTCTTCTGCTAGGTCGAGCATGCTCTCACATCTGGGCTTATTGCTGGCAACGTATCCGTACGCGGCCCTGGTCTCTCTCGCCAATCTGGCGGCGATGGTCCTCATCCTTCGACGGGGGGCTAGGTTGTGGTTGAAGACTGAGAAGACGGGGTACGTAGACGAACAGTTACGGCTTGGCACATCCCCGTAGAGAGGGGAAATATCTTCCCATGTGCGTGAAAATGTCGGAAAGGACTAAATCCCCTGCTCCAAGGAACACGGACTCTTTAGAACGTGTATGAGTCCGAAGCCAAGAGACTCGCTGCTGATCATCCGCGACATTCTAGCCGTAGCCGCTAAACGAGCGTCGAAGACGGAGATAGTCTACAGGTCGAATATCAACTTCGTCGCAGCCGAGAAGTACATTACACGTCTCCTACTACGCGGAATGCTTGTGACGGTGGTTGATGAGGGCAAGTCAAAGTTCCAGACAACACCCTTGGGAATAGAAGCACTCTCAAAACTGACAGAAGTCCAGAAGCTAGTCGAAGGAACTTAAGACGCCTGAAAAAAAACTTCTGCGTCGCGAGACTAGCACGCATACCTATTTTTTCCAGAGGGTCCCGAGCTTACCAGTTCATAACACGGACCGATCAACATTTCCCCTAGTACAGATCACGGGTCTCAACTGAGATTAACATCGTAATGGACCCTCAGCCGTTTTCAAGGCGTTTCCTAGGGACAATCAGGTCGCTGACCCGTACTGTCTGCAATCAAGGGACCATGGATTAAGAACTTGAAACTGCTTTCCTGTGAACTTCCACAAACGCGAGGTCTGCGTCGCGAGATGCAACTGCTTTTGACATTTTTCGGAGTGGGGTCTCGCCAGTTGAAGCTGATCCGGGCGAGTCTCCAGGGTCAGGGCGCAGAATCAGCCGGTCGGCGGTTTTCGACATGGTGTAGCTCATCGTGCAGGTCAACGTGCAAAGTGCGCGATCTCAAATCGCCTGCCCCGATTCCGGGTCAGGGCTTGTTCCGGGCGATTTCTTGGAGTGAGGATTCTCTAAAGTGTGAAGGAGTTTTTTTGTCTTGACATACCCCCAGGGGGGTCGAGAAATAGTTAGTAGAAAAAAGAGAGATACCAGATCTGGGAGATTCCTAAACGAGCTGTTTTGTTTCGCAGCAAAGATATTTTCTTTCGGCATTTTTCTGGATGATAACAGATCCGATATCATTGGTCGGTAGTATCAAGGCCTGTTTTCTAACTATTAGATCGCCCACTTGAATCGTCATCTCGCCTGTCGCCCAGGTGATCATTGAACGGTGACTTTGAAAGTGTAGGGCGAGGCGGGGAGGGCTGTGCCTACGTCGAACTTGCAGTCTATCGTCTGGCCGCTCACCGAGGGTATAGGGGTCTGTATGCAGACCGGACCGTAGGGATTTGATCCTATGACTAGTGTGACATTGAACTTGGTTCCTGCAGGAGGGATGGAAGCGCTGGTGGTCGAGTTGACCTGGACGTCATAAACCAAGTGTCCTGCGGTAATGTTCGTGTTAGCTGTGCCAGGAGAAGGGCCAAACGTTACAGGGCCGGAACATGAAGTACCGTTCGAAGCTACTGAAGCCAGCGAAAAGCCTTTGTCGATAGCGAGAAGACCGTTGGCAACGTTCACTGCGGAACCAATCTCAGCCTGATACGAACTCGAGGTCACTGAGACACTAGCGGCAAAGACGATAGCCACGAGCGCCAAGACGAGTTTAGCCGCAAAGATCCAGCTACTCCCCTTACCAATGACACGGGATAGCCGACCGACTTTGCCCAAGCTTTGTCCTTGCTAAGCTCCTGAAGAACCGAGTTTGAGATTTCAGTAACCGAGCCATATCCACCCGAGTAACGCGAGATCACCCGTTGAAAACCTAGAGTGAAGAGGCTACCAGAACTGAATGACACGCATTGCTCATTCAGAGTCTTACCATTTCGGAATAAGGGAGAAAAAAGTTGGCCGTGCTTCGACGGCTACGGCCTTGGAGGTTTCTAAGTGACGTTGACGTAGACTGTGACAGGGGCTGTAAGACTTGCGGTTCCCAAGTCAACGTAGAACGTTACGGTGCCCGTGCTACCTCCCGTGGTGGTCCATGTACCCGAAGTGACGGTTACTAGGGATGTGCCTTCAGGTCCCGCACCGTTTCTCGCTGTGATGGTAGCGGTGTGAGTGCTTCCGGCTGGAGGGATCATTACAAACGTCAGCACGTCCATCCAATGACCGGCGACCAGAGCGTTGTTCAGAGCAATGCCAGATCCAGCGATGGTTATGGCACTAGTAGCATTGGTAGAGGCCGCGTTGGAGACAACAGATAGTCCGGTGTCGGTGACTGTGAAGACGCCGGTGTTGTTGTGATAGGTGCCCACTTCGCCGGTGTAGATAGCCTGGTTGAGGGTGATAGTAGCTGCAAGAACACCCGCAACCATACCTACGATACCCACAACCACCAGCGTTAGTGCTGGGACTTTCTTGGTAGTGATGCGGCTCAGGATTACGCGTATGCTGCTCATTCCAGATCAGGAAAACTGGTACGCTGAGCAGTTTTCGATAAGCCACACGTTACTCGCGTGGACACTTTATGGTATCACGGACGAGACAGTATTCGACTAGTTCTCCTCATCCCTAGTCTTCTGGGGCTTGTATCTGCGTCTCTGGAACCTTGTTAGGAGCCCCCGAGGACTTGGCAGGTGGGGTCGAGGGCGACTCATCTTTCCGATGATCGGGATCTTGTGCTCCCTGGTCGGAGCCACCTTCCGATCGCCAAGCCACCATTTCTGGATGGTCCTTGTCCCCGTCTCGTCCGCTTCTTGGACGAGGAGGACTTCTCTACCGTTGTGTTTGAGAAGCGATGTCTCGATCTCTCGAGCCGATTCAAAGTCTACCTTCTCCTCGACGAGCTCCATGTAGACCTGGTTTAGCAGCTCACGATAGGGCACTGGCTCTCCGCGCGCGGCGATGATAGCAACTGCTGACTTGAGCATCGTCCGCTCGGGACGGGTCATCCTAGTATTGGACCAGCTGGGCGACTGCACCATCTCAAGTACAGGGGGCCGTTCTGAACCCGCGGCCTCCTCGGGAAGAGCCGCAGGTAGGAGCGGTGCAGCCGGAGGTGCGAGCTCCTCCATTGCTTGTTGAGCCTCTATGAGCGTCGCCTGCTCTCGGACAGATTTTCTGAATCGGAGTTCGTTCTCTGGTCTCCCGGGAACTCGATAGACTATTCCAGACGATTCAACCTCGAACCCGGTCGCGGGCATTAGTTTCTCGAATCGATCTCCGAGACTCCCAGCCCACTCAGGAAGAATTATCGAGAGGCTGCCTCCCGGCTCGACAGTGTCATAGAGTTTCTTGAATGAGACGAGGAGCTCGTCGTCGTTGAGCATCTTAGGATCTTTTCCCAGCGGATTGTATTCTCTGTCGTTGCTCGAGAACCAGACGTGCTGGTAGGGCGGAGTTAGGTAGACGTCGTGGACGTGGCCGCCCGGGAGCAGGGCCCCGAGGACTTGTAAGGCTCTATCTTGGATAACGGTGATCAGGCTTCTGCCTACTACCATAGCTAGGCCAAGGAAGGCGAGATAGTAGGGGAAATAGAACGAGGCTGTTACTAGGGGAGATGCGTAGTATTTGAAATCGAGACCCAGAATATTGGCCTGTAGAGAAGCTGTCCCGTCGTATGGTGGCACTACACCGTATGCCTGGACAATCGCTGTCTCTGCCCAATAGTAAATCATGACGAAGCTGAAGTAGAGTTCGGCTAGGGACGACAGTCCGAGGTAGACTGCCAGGTTCCGCCACCATGCGGTCGGATGAAGGCTGGCGGCAAGCAAGGCGAGTGATCCTAGGATTAGGAGAACGCGAGTGAAGGATCCAAGACTGTTGGCGGTGGGCAGAGTGGAGGGTAGACCGAGTGCGTTGATGTGCAAGTAGAATGGTGAGACTTGGATGCTCAACAGATTGTTAGTCGAGGCTCCTCTTAGGGTCCACCACGGCTCATTGCCTAGGGCCACGAATAGCGCTACGAGGGCGCCTAGTAGGAGGAGAATGTCGACTCTCCGCAGGAAACCGAATTTCTCACTGGTGCCACTGCTCATTGTCTAATTCTCATCCTTGAGATAAGTGACTGAGCCCTTTGCATTTTTCAGGCTCGGACCAGTTAGAGGAGTGGCAGGAGTGGAATAGGAGTCCCGTTACCGTCCGGGATTTTGCCTAGTCTCTCAGGATGCAGACGCTCCACGCTAGTTTGGCGTGCTGTTTTCTATCGAGGCTTCACTTGACCCTCAACAACGCGTGAATCATCGAGCTTTGGCTACCTTCTGACGGGGAGTTGGGCTCGCTTTTGACTTTGAACGGTTTAGCATTCTGTTGGCCCAGTTCATCTGTCTCTCTAAGTTCAACGTGTACTCTTTCAAGATGTAGTCTAGGTCTGCTGGGGAGATCTTGTTTTGTTTGGATTCGAGCATCTCCTGGGCCATCTGGAATTGCCGGTTGGATCCGTCAACGAAGAAAGTGGCCAGGTTCTCGGGATCGATGAGTTCGATGAAGAGGCGCCGTAGACTGCCGAAGCGCTGCTGGAAGTTTGCGAACATTTCCTTGGCGTGGGCGAGTGATTCGACACCTTTCGGAGTGATCTGGTAGACTCGGCGTGTGGCCTCGTTGGATAGTTCTGGGTCTGCTTTGATAAGGCCCTCGGAGACGAGTTTCTTGAGGATGGGGTAGAGTGATCCTGCGCCGGGTCTCCATGCGCCCTCGGTTTTGCTGTCGATGTCTTGGATGATCTCGTAGCCGTGGATGGGTTTCTGAGCTATCTTGTGAAGGATGTAGTATCGGAGTAGGCCTTTGGGTGCGCTGTGGAGTCGATCGTGTACGCTAGGGCCGTCTTCTTTTTGGGACTCTGACTGGCGCATCCTTGATGTTCCGGGTTGCAGGTCGGATATAAGTTATATCGTATACGATACAGATTCCGATAGCTGAAGAAATCAGCTCTGCCCGGAGAAGATGGTGGATAAGTCTGGACAGATCAGGCTTTCGGAGCGGATGGTGCGAAGCTTGGTAGGGCTTTTGTCTTGCCGCGCAGGTACTTGAATCCGGCAAAGCCGACTAGGATCGCGCCTATGCCGCCGAGGAGGATCGCGACCGATTCCAGCCAGATGCTTGTGAAGGTTGCAGTGTCGGTTCCGCCACCGATGGTTGCGAGACTGCTCTGGGCAGCGTTAGCGTCATTGAGCGCGTTCTGGTAGTCTGTTTGAGCTGTAGTGAAATCTCCTAGTGCGTAGGCGTTGTTGGCGAGGGACATCTGAGTATTGGCCTGAGCGAGCGAGGCAAGAGCGGAGCTTGTTCCTGGTGCCGGCTGGAAGGTGCTTCCAAGGACATTGTTGAGGGAAGTGATGATAGCGCTTGCTTGAAGCTTGGAGTTGTAGCTGTTAGACTGAGCGCTCGAGTAGACGGCCAGCGAATGGTACGGATAGCTGCTGCTGGTGAAGCTACGACACATCGCTGGGACATTGGGAGGAGCATAGTTGTAATCGTAACAGTATGAGTAGGCGCTCCACGTGGCGCCCTGGGCCATGTCCCATAGTTCAAGAGTCCAAGTGTGAGCTTGCAGGTTTAGAGCTGAGTATTGGCCAGTCAGAGCAGGGATCGTATAGGCGAGTGTGACGGTAATGGTCTGACCAGCGTACACGGCTGTATCGCTGGTCGTGTTCTGGAAGTTGGTCATCCAGTCAAACTTTACGCCCATGGTGAGGTTGCGCTGGTAAACGTATGAGTTCGCTGTGAAGATGACGTTGAAGTTTAGAGTGTTGCCAGCTTGTATAGCATCAACTGTGCTTGCGAGATAGGAGTCGTAGGTACCACGTGCGACTAGGCCCGTGATATTCAGGGTCTCATTGGTATCGTCTCCATGCGCTCTCGGAGTGGATAATGGGACTGCGACCCCAACCAGGAGTACTGTGAGTATCGGAATGAGGAACTTTCGATGCTGCACTATAGCAACCTCAGACTGCGGGCATTATCAGACTCGTACAAGTGGGCGTCGTAACCCCTGCTTGAGCAGAAGAGTGACGGGAATCATAGGATCTGGCTAGAGCTATTCTTGGATATCTGACCGAAAACTACAGGTCAGTCGAAATCTCTTGCCGTCGTCCAGAAGGGCCCGACAGTGATGGAGTAGGCTCGCGCGGTCGAGTGTCTGGGTTTCTCGGAATACCGTCTCCACTTCACGGTGGAGTGTGGGGCTCTTCGCTTCGTTTTGGCAATGGTTTGGGCTGAACGGATCGAGAAGAGAGAGACTAGGGCTAGAATGGCGCTGGCGGCTATGGAAGCGGACGAGTTGGAGTCCAGCATTCTCGAAAGAATTGCTGTTAATCCAGATTGGACTGTGACCGTGATGTAGATTGTGTGAGAGAGTGTTCCCGAGGTGGCTTCGACGGTGAGGGTGTATGTGCCGGGTGCTGTGTTGGAGGGGATGAGGATTGTCAGGAGGCTACTGTTGCCGCTGGAGGTTAGGTAGACTATGGAGGGGCTGAGATTTGCGAGGGGTCCGGTCGGGCTGAAGCTTGACGATAGGGTTAGGCTGCCCTGGAACCCGTTCAGGCTCTGAAGGCTCAGTGTCTGCGTCGAGTTGCTCCCAGCATTCATGGTCAGACTGGTCGTTGGACTGCTGAGACTGAAATCAGTGGCCATTAGCGTGAACTGAATGTAACGCACAATCGTCCCGTCAGACGCGGTGACAGTAATCAGGTAGTTACCCGCTGGAACGCTGAGTGAGAGGACAATGGTGAGGTTTGATTGTCCTGTTCCTCCGTTTGAAAGGAAGATCGACACCGGGTTGAAGGATGGGTCGGGCTGGCCGAGAGGAGCCGCCATAGCGAGCGGCGGGCGTCCCCCACCCGCTCCGCCAAACGAAGTGGAGGGTGATTGGACCGTGGCGGTTAGGTTGACGTTCCCGGAATAGCCATTCAGGCTGACGAGCGTGATGGATGAAGATGCATTAGTCCCGATCGGGGAAATCTGCGAACCGACTGGTCCCGTGATGCTGAAATCAACGGCCTGAATGGTTGAACTGGTAGTGTGGGAGAGTGAGCCGTCAGTTCCCCTGATTAGAATGGTGTATGTTCCCGCGGCTGTCGCGGTGCAGGACATAGTCGCGGTTCCTGAACCGTTCAAACTGGAAGGGGTCAGTGCGCCGCAGGCCAATCCTGCCGGAGACGAGCCGGTCCGTGAAACGGTTCCGGCGAAATGATTCAACGATGTCACACCTATCGTCGAAGTCGCGGAAACACCGACTTCGATAGAAACTGGGGACGAGATGGAGACAGTGAAGTCTCCAAACTTGAACATCGCCGCACCGCTGTGGACCAGCATTGAACTTGTTCCAGTTATCGTCAAAGTGTAGTTACCAGCGACCGCGGCACTGCACACCACAGTAGCTGTTCCAGAGCCACCCGTAATGCTCGACGGTGAGATAGCGCCACAAGTCAGCCCGGACGGAACCGTATCCGTCAGACTCACAGTACCGGTGAACCCGTTCAACGCGCTTACAGCGATCGTAGAAGTGGCGGAGGACCCAGCATTTACCTCAGCAGGCGAAGTTGCGACGATAGCAAAGTCCTGGAACACGAACGTGACCGTTGCCGTGTGGACGAGCTGACTGCTTGTTCCGGTTATGGTAAGCGTGTAGTTACCTGCAAGAATAGCGCTACAAGAGATGGTTGCAGTGCCCGAGCCTGCCAGACTGCTCGGGGTAATTCCTCCACAAGTCAGACCAGAGTCCGCAGTGTGAGTTAGAGCAACTACTCCTGAGAAGTGGTTGAGAGCTGTTGCCGTAATTGTAGAGGTAGCGGAGACACCAGCGTTGGCTGCGAAGGGCGTGGTCGCGGTCATTCCGAAGTCTTGGAACTGGAACAGGCCTGTAGCGCTGTGTACCAAAGAACTGCTAGTCGCGGTTATGATCAGGGTGTAGTTACCCGCGACTGAGGCGTTGCACGATACTGTCGCCGTTCCTGCCCCTGTTACGCTAGTAGGATTGATTGCGCCGCAGACAAGACCGGACGGCGCAGTCTCCGTGAAAGAGACTATGCCGCTGAAATGATTGGCTGATGTGACGGTGATGGTCGAGGTGGCCGAAGACCCAGCATTGAGAGGAACAGGTGAGGACGCAGTTGATGTAAAGTCCTGGAACTGGAAGAGTGTCGTTGCCGAGTGAACCAACTGGCCACTCGTGCCGGTTAGAGTCAGTGTGTAGTTACCGGCGAGTGACGCACTGCATGAAACCGTAGCGGTACCCGATCCCGTCACGCTGACCGGGCTAATCACTCCGCAGGTTAGTCCAGCCGGAACCGTGTCAGACAGCAGCACACTGCCTGAGAAGTGGTTCAGCGCCGACACAGTAAGGGTCAATGTGCTCGATGCACCAGCGTTCGCCGTGACTAGAGAAGTCGTGGTTATCGTGAAATCTCGGAACTGGAAGAGAGCGGTGGTGGAATGGACGAGAACACCACTCGTACCAGTCAGCGTGAGAGTGTAGTTTCCAGCGACGGTCGCGCTGCAGGAAACAGTTGCCGTCCCAGACCCTGTGATGCTGGCTGGAGTGATCGCTCCGCATGTGAGACCCGATGGTACAGAATCACTGAAGCTGACTCCCCCAGCAAACCCGTTCATCGCGGCTACAGTAATTGTGGATGTTGCCGAGGAACTAGCGTTGGCTGGTGCAGGGGCGGATGCGGATAGGGTGAAGTCCTGGAATCGGAGTGTCACTATCGCGATGTGAACTAGGGAGCCGCTGGACCCGGTTATGGTCAGAGTGTAGTTGCCCGCCACAGTGGCGTTGCATGAGACGGTTGCAGTGCCAGAACCCGTCACACTATTCGGTGTAATGGTTCCGCAGGTCAACCCTGACTGGACCGTGTCAGTTAGACTGACTGACCCGGCAAAGTGGTTTAGTGCAACGACAGTGATCGTCGAGGTTGCAGAGTTTCCGGCATTTACAGGAGCTGGCGATGTGGCGGCTATTGTGAAGTCTCGGAACTGGAATGTGGCCGTTGCGTTGTGGATCAGTGGTGTGCTGGTTCCGGTGATTGTTGCAGTGTAGTTGCCCGCGACTGTGGCACTGCATGACACGGTGGTGGAGCCTGACGCCGTAATGCTCGTGGGGCTGAATGATCCGCAAGTTAGACCAGGAGGCGGGGTAATGCTGAACGTTACAGCTCCAGCGAACCCGTTGACCGGTGCGACTGTGACGGTTGAGGTGGTGGATTGGCCAGCATTGACCGCTGTGGGGGAGGTGGTGGTCATGGTGAAGTCTTGAATTCGTAGGATGACTGTCGCGGAGTGTGATAGAGATCCGCTGGAACCTGTTATTGTTAGAGTGTAGTTGCCTGCAACAGTGGCGGCACAGGACACCGTTGCAATACCAGAACCGGTCAGACTGGTGGGAGTAATGGCTCCACATGTGAGCCCGGACGGAACCGTGTCGGTGAGATTGACGATTCCAGCGAAGTGGTTAATCGCGCTTATCGTGATGGTTGATCCCGTAGAGGAACCCGCGTTGACGGGAGCAGGCGACGATGCAACGATCCCGAAATCCTGGACCTGGAAGATAGGGGTTGCAGTGTGGACTAGCGAACCGCTGGTTCCAGTGATCGTTATTGTATAGTTACCTGAGACGGATGCAGCACATGAAACGGTTGCAGTGCCTGAACCGGTTACGGCACCAGGCGTAATTGAGCCGCATACAAGACCCGCGGGAATACTGTCGGCCAGGGTAACTACTCCCGCGAACTTGTTGACGGCGGCTATGGTGATGATCGATGTGCCGGAGCTGTTGACGTTAACCGTCACTGTGGTGGCTGTGATGGTGAAATCTCGGAACTGGAAGAGGACGTTGGTGGTGTGAACCAGAGAACCACTGGTTCCAGTTATGATCAGGGTGTAGTTAGCTGCGGTCGAGGCGTTGCATGAGATTGAGGCGGTTCCTGATCCGGTTATGCTTCCGGGGCTTATTGATCCGCAAGTCAAACCGGAGGGTATCGTATCTATGAGGGATATGGTTCCGGAGAATCCATTGAGTGCTGTTACGGTTATCGTCGACGGGGCGGATTGGCCAGCGCCGATCGGCGCGGGCGATGAGGCTGAGATGGTGAAGTCGGGGGGTGACTGCGGTTGCTGTACCGAGACGATTGTGGTGGTTTGGTGGTTGAGGGGTCCACTCGTACCTGTAACAGTCACAGTGTAGTTTCCGGGAGTCGAGCTGTTGAGCGCGCAGTTGGACGTCCCTGAGCCTCCGGGTAGGCTTGTGGGCGTGCAGTTGACGGTCAATCCTGTGGAGGGGGATGTTGTGGTTGAGAGGCTTACCGTGCCGGTGAAGCCGTTCTGTCCGGTGACGGTAACTGCGAACATGCCTGTCGAGCCGCTTGTAGTGAATGAGAGGCTGATCGAGTTGATGGTGAAGGGTGAGGATCCACTGCTGATGTAGAAGATTGAGCCGAGGACTGTAGGTGTGGACTGGATGAAGCTGGTTATGCTGTTCGGATACGTCACTGTGCCTGTGCTTACGACTCCCGTCGTCCTCGTCCAGTTGCTTCCGGAGCCAGCCCACTGGTCTATTGCATGGTTTGTGGCGTTCATCCAGAAGACGTAGAACCTGTTGTTGGTTGAGTCGAAGCTTGCGGTGTCGGGCAGCGAGAAGTATGAGGG
>WNGC01007739.1_pt1 | contig 15714 bp, 6 predicted proteins | sample 5400051 | NCBI WGS metagenome assembly WNGC01 (sample SAMN13153368, study PRJNA577476) | soil metagenome | isolation source: 20 cm soil or saprolite under grassland replicate 2 | place: USA:California | collected 2016-06-15 | reverse complement strand
TTCGTCCGGAATCCGAAGACGTACTGCTTCTCTGCTACGGCTGCGGTGTCACGGCCGACGCGCTTCTCCACGGGCCAAACGTCAAGCGGATGGATGCGGTGGACATCTCGAAAGAGGTCTTCGCACTCGCTGATTTTTATTCCGGCATCAATTACTCCAATCCGTTGCGTGATCCACGCGCGCACGCTGTCGTGCAGGATGGCCGCTTCTTTCTTCAATCGAGTCCGCGGCAGTACGACATTATCTCTGGTGAGCCGCCTCCGCCGAAAGTGGCGGGCGCAGTTAACCTCTACACAGAGGAATTCTTTGCGCTAATGAAGAAGCGACTCAAGGAAGGCGGAATCGCCACTTTTTGGCTGCCGATTAACCAACTGAAGCTAGACGAAGCAAAAGCAATCCTGCGAGCGTTCCACAATGTATTTTCGAACGCGTCCGTGTGGGCAAGTGCCGATGAAGAATGGATTATGATGGGCATCAACGGATCCGGCCGCAAAGTGCGGGAAGAGGAAATTCGGCAGCTGTGGACTCACGCAGATGCCGGCGGCGATTTGAGGCGAATCGGTATTGAGGTTCCGCAACAATTTGGCGCCCTCTTTCTCATGGATGGTGAAGACATCAACCAGATCACGCGTGATGTCGCACCGCTGACGGATAATTATCCGAAACGATTGTCGGACGCGCCGTGGGATGAGGAGGCGAGCCATCGCTTTGCTTTGACGTACATGGAAACGCTTCCGGCGCTTCAGCGTTTTCTCCACTCTTCTTTGGCTGGCACAATCTGGCCAGAGAGCCTTAACAGTTCGCTCGAATCGTTCTTCGTCGTCAGGGAGACGCGTTATCTCTCCGAGACGATCGGAAGCAATAAGCTGGCCGAACTGGATCTTTATCTGCGCCATTCTGGATTGCGAATACCCGTATTGGAGGTGCTCGGCAGTGATGGATTCCGGGTGGCAATTGCAGAGCGGGTGGCGAAGAAAGCGCAACCGCCCCCGGTGGAGGTAATGCCGGATCTAATCGCGGGAGCGCTGGCGCAGCGGGACATCAATGAAGCCATTCGCTTGCTGGAAAATGAGAAAGATCGCGGGGTGTTCAGCCTCAACGACACGCTCCTACTTGCCTACATCTACTGCTTGAATGGCAGTGTTGACAAAGCAGAAGCGCTGGCGGCGAACAATGCCGACTCGATCAAGAAAGACCAGTCCGCCGATTGGCTGTGGGAAAAATTGGAGACGGACTTCGGATTTCATCCTCCGCCTTAGATGCGATGCCCAGCGCTGCGGCTCGATCGCCCATCATGAAAATCACGTCGGTCGTCGGTCGTACGAGCCTGTCGCGGCGCCGCGCCAGCGAATCGAGAAAGAAACATTGATGCGCCGGCGCAGGTTGGTCATTGGATTGTTGATCATCATCGGCGCAGCGCGCTTTGCTCGGCCGCGTTTCCGTTTTTCAACAACGTCGATGAGCAGGCGCAGGTTAATCCGGACCGGAGACGATATATCCGCGTAAGCCGCGGTTCCAAACCGGTAAAAAAAGTTTCCGCCTAATCCGCGGTTCCAAAGCGTAAAAAAAAATTTCAAAAAACTGAGAAAAAAAGCTTGCCAGCCGTTGGCCTCTTCCGCTAGACCGGGAATTCGAGCGACAAACATCACTGTTTGGCCGTTCAAAAAAAGTTTAAAAAAAGTGAAAAAAAAGCTTGTCAGGCCTTTAGAAATTTAATAACCCTGCCGAAACCTAACCAAACCAATGGAGAAACTAATGACTAAAAACGCACTAAAAACGTTTAGATTCGTTCGGCTCGCTCTCATGGCGGGCGTCGGATTTCCGTTCATCCTCGCATCCAACGCCTTCGCGCAGTTGCCGGCTCCCGCCGCTCCAGCTCCGCCTCCGCCCGGTGCGCCTGCGCCGGCGGCTGAGGTCGAACGCGTCGTCGTAACGGGTTCCAACATTCCCACAGCAGAAGAGACCGGCCCGAATCCGGTGGACACGTACCGTCCGCAGGACATCGAGAAGTTGGGCATCCGCAACGCGACCGATCTGCAGGAATTCATCCCGCAAGAGGCCGGTGGCACCGTTAACCTGAACATCGGCAACGGTGGTGATGGCACAGTCCAGTTCAACCTGCGCGGCTTGTTGCCCAAGGAGACTTTGATCCTAATCGATGGCAAACGTGTCGCCTACGGTTCGTTGGGCAGCGCCGGAACCAGCGCAGGCCCGGACATCAACCTGATCCCCTTTTCGATGGTCGATCACGTTGACATCCTCAAGGATGGCGCCTCGGCCGTGTACGGCTCCGACGCGATCGCTGGCGTGGTCAATTTCTTTTTGATACATAAATTCCGCGGTCTGGAGATCGGAGCGACGTACGGGAACACAAACTTGGGCGCCTCCAACGAGATGGGCGAGTGGGAGGCATGGATCAAAGCGGGCACCGGAGATGACAAGACCGATATCGTGGTCATTGCCGATTTCTGGGAACGCCTCGGTGGCGTTTTCAGTCGTGACCGCGATATTTCGTCCAACGGGAATTTCACTCCGTTTGGAGGATTCGATGCGCGCAGCAGCAATGAACCTGGTCGGGTCGGCGGATTCCGCTTGCGCCCGGCGATGTTTTTCGGTGTCGGTGGGCTTCCGACACCCGGTGTGAACACCCCGCTGCCACACTCAGCACCGAACGCCGCCACTTCTCCGTTCTATAGGACGCCGGGGCAGTTCGGGATCGGTTTTCTTGGTGACCCGGCCGCGCTGGATGGGAATTACGTTGGCTTTAACTTTGCGGCTTTCACGCCTGCGCTGCCTCCGGGGGATCGGCAGGTGTACTATGGCTCGTTTACGCGTGATATTTGCGACAAATACCTGTCAGTGTTTGCCGATTTCAAGGTCTCACGGTCATTCTTCGATTCGTCCCTGGCGGCTGTGCCGTTTACGCCTGATCCATTCAAGATACCGGGTACCAACGTGGGTTTCAGTCCGAACAGCATCAGTGTGCCGATCGTAAATGCGTTTAATCCATTCACAGTCGCAAATGCGACTATTCCAAATTTCTTTCCTAACGGAGATGGTCTCCCTGTGTATACCGGGGTTAAGTTTCGGGGGATTAACGACACCGGGCACAGAAGTGAGAAGTTCACTTATTACGATTACATCTTTGATGTCGGGCTGCGCGGTGAGATGGGAGAAATTGGCGATTACTTCAAGACTTGGAACTGGGAACTGGGTTTCCGTTATAATCGGAACGAAGGAAAAGACATATCCGTCGGTGAAGCCAGCCAGCCGGGGCTGCGGCAGGCGCTGTTGGATACGGACCCAGCCACAGCGTTTGATCCGTTCCTGAATTTCACCGCCCATAATACAAGGGCGGCCAGATCCGCCGTGTATGTGAACCTGCAAAATACCGGCGAATATGAGCTGCCAATTTACTATGGGACCATTAACGGCGACCTGTTCAGTCTTCCCGCCGGGCCAATCTCTTTCGCGATTGGCGGCGAGTATGATGCGCCGAGGTTCCGTCGCGATCGTGACGCGCTGAACAATACCTTTCAATCGATTGGCTCGGTGGACGGGCAAAGCTTCAAGGTGAATCGCGATGTTTGGGGAGTCTACGAGGAAGTCCGGGTGCCCTTAACCAGCCCCACGTGGAACTTCCCCGGCTTCTACAGCTTCGAAGTGGACTTTGCTGAGCGGGAAGAATGGTACAGCAATAATACTAATACAGTTTTAACTCCGTTTGTCCCGGCGTCACACTCCAGGTATAACGCGCAGAGACCGAAGGTGTCTATCCGCTGGCAGCCGCTTGATCCAAAGTATATCGGAGCGGTTACTTTGCGCGGCAGCTACACCGAAGCGTTCCATGCGCCAACACTATCGGAGCTAGCCCCTGCAGGCTCACAAAACTTCCCAATCGTGCGGGATCCGTTTACCATCACCAATCCCCCGGGATTCCGGACTGATCCTCAAGTTGAGGAACGCATTTCTGGAAACCCCAACCTGCATCCAGAAGTTGCCTATGAATGGACCTACGGAGCGGTTTACAGCCCGAAATGGGTTAAGGGCCTGACGTTGAGCGCTGACTGGTGGCATATTGATATGCGCGATATCGTAACCACTCCCGGCGCGCAGTTCCTTATCGAGCAAAATAATCCTGCTTTGGTGTTCCGTGGTCCGCCGCCGCCTGGGGGTGTATTCGGTCCAGTCAATCTGGTCCTCGATCTTAACCAAAACCTTTCTGGAGCAGTTTTCGAAGGCCTCGACTACGAAGCTATCTATATTCTGGATTCCACGATCTTTGGCGGCAGCGATTGGGGCAGAATAACGACCACGGTCAATGGCACCTGGCTGTCCCGGGCTGAGTTTCAAGCCACCGCCGACACGAAACGCGTCGGTATCAATGGTTCGTTCCTGCCGCCGGGATTCGCTCTGACCAGTTCGTTGCCGTGGCATCGGGCCAACTTCAGTGTCTTTTACGATGGCCCGGCCGATACCTGGGCTGCTGGTCTCGATGTCGGCGCAGTCGTCCACTGGATCGGCCAATACGAGGACGACAATGTCAGTCTGACAGGGTCCCCGAAGTTGAATATGCCGAGAACTGGCGGTCCGGGAGACACTGCCGCTCCTTTTCCTGACCGCGCGCGGAAAGTGAGCGCGTGGACTACGCTTGATATCATCCTCAACTACACGTTTAACCTGCCTCCGCCCGCACCGGCCGAGGTGCCCGGTTATGCCAAAGACGGCGGGAAAAACGTGAAGAGCGGCAAGGATGGCAAGGAGAAGAATGTCATCCCAGTATCCACGGCTGAGTACGGCTGCAACAACTGGAGATGGTGGCTCAACAATACCACGGTAACGCTTGGTATGCAGAACGTGACCGACGAAGATCCACCGTTTGTAGCTGGTTCCTTCGAGAACGGCTACGATGAGTCGATTGGCACGATCAAAGGCCGGTACTGGTATGTTGGATTGAAGAAGCGCTTCTAAAGCGCAAGCCGGGACAATTCACAGCGGCCGGGCTCTTCGCGGGGCCCGGTCGTTTTGCTTCTGCTTTCTTTGCCATGTCGAGCGAAAGTCGGGACAGCTCCAACTTATTGAATTCCAAACGATGCTTGGTGATTACAATTTCTGGAGCTATCCGAGAAATTTTGCGGCACATTACAAAGTTGCTTGCCCGAGTATCGTGCCGTCTCAATCGTTGCATCAATATAATCACGCAGGGCCAAGCTTTTACTCGCTCGAGTCGCGCAGCGGAAGGCTCTTTCGATAAAGATCGATATTCGATTCGAGCGCGTTTGCAGCCGCGTAGTTTCCCTGCTTCGTTGCCAACTCTGAGCCACGCTGCGCTGTTTCAATCGCCTTATCAAATTGACGATTCTCCGCATAGGCAGCAGCAAGCAGCCGGTAGATCCGAGGGTCTTTCTCGCCGGAGAGCTGTAGCGCGTGCTCGCCCAGAGCAACTGCTTTTGCTCCGCTCCGAATCGCGTCGTCAGGAAATGTGGCGAACACCCACACGAGATTGCAGTAGGCCTTTAGATTGTCTGGCTGTAGCTGCAGCGTCTTTTGCCATTCGTTGATTGCCTGATCGATTCGGCCCTGTTGCGACCATGCGATACCGAGGTCGTTGTGAGCCTCCGCGCTGTCGGGATTCACTTGCAGTTCTTTCTGTAAATGAGCGACTGCCTGATCGAGCTGACCCTGCCGCAACAGGATCATGGCGATGTTGTGATGAACCTTGGGTAGCTGCGGATCCAGCTCCAGGGCCTTCTGGAAATGACCGAGGGCACCATCGAGTTCTCCTTTTGATGTAAGGGCAATGCCGAGGTTATTGTGTGCTTCCACGAACTCCGGCTGGATTTGCAATTCCTTCTTAAATTCAGCGATTGCCTCATCGAGATGTCCACTATTCAGAAGTAGCGTGGCGATGTTGTAGTGCAACCGGGGGCGAATTTGATGCGTCTCGAGAGCCTTTAGAAAGTGGATGCTCGCCTCTTCGTTCTGTCCACTTGCTGAAAGCGCAACAGCGAGACGGCTATGAGCATCAGCGCTATCAGGCTGGATCTCCGCGGCCGTGCGTGCGTGAAAGATTGCGTCGTCCAGGCGATTTTCGCGGAGGTCAAGATCGCAAAGACTAATGTGAGCCGTGTCGTTCTGTGGATTGACCGCGAGGGCGTGCGTCCAAAGAGCGCGTCCATCATACCAGTAGCTGGTCTGCTTCCAAGCGGGGTACATCAAAAGGACGATTGACGAGGCCATTGCCGTGCCGAGAAGAATGCGTTGATGTCGCCACGAAGATACAGTGTCAGCAATGAACCAAGTCACGATAATATACAGACCGATCTGGGGCAGGTACATGTAGCGATCAGCATGAGCTTGCTCGCCGACCTGTATGATGCCGCTCACCGGCACCAGCATTCCCAAAAACCAAAACCAGCCCGTCAAAAAATAAGGATTTCTCCGTCTGTACATGAAAGCAGCTGCGCTGACCGCGATGAGGAACAGCGCCGCCACCAAGACTTGTAAGACAGAAAGGCTGTGCCTTGGATGAGGGTAAAAGACGGACAATCCAAATGGCCACACGAGTTGTCGCAGATAAATGACTGTTGCTACGGCGGCATTAGAAAATCGGTTCATCAGTGACAGATGGCCGATCGGGTCGAAAAAATGGCGCTGAGCAAGAAGAGTTGCCGCGCAAGAGCCAAGTGAAAAAAGTAGCAGCGGAATTTTCTCGAGGAGAATTCGTCGAATACTCTCGCGGTCTTCAACTCTAGGCTGCTGGCCAAGCTTGACTGGAGCTTCTGGCGCGAATCGCTTTAAGGGCCAGTAATCCAGCAATAGGAGAACGAACGGAACGGTGACCAGCATCGGTTTCGACATCAGGCCAAATGCAAACACGAGCAGGACAAGGAGGTAGGATGTGAACGAGAGCTTGTGAACATATCGGATGTAAGCGCCGAGCGTGAGCATGAAAAAGAAGGCGCTTAATAGGTCTTTCCGCTCAGAGATCCATGCGACCGACTCCACGTGCAACGGATGAATTGCGAATAGCGCCGCAACAAAAGCGCTTTGCCACAACGTGCCTGTCATTCGTCGCAGCACGAGAAACAGGAGGATGACAGCGATGGTGTGCAAAAGAACGTTTGTGAAATGATGTCCGGCCGGCTTCAAACCGTACAGCTGACAATCCAACATGTGCGAAATGACGGTGAGCGGATGCCAGTTACCGCCTACAGTGTGCGTAAAGGCCCAAAGCACGCTCTCTGGTGAAAGCCCTGCGGCAACCTTTGCGTTCTCGTAAACATACTGTGGGTCGTCGTAGGTGACGAACTGGTGCGCTACGGTTTGACCGAAAACCAACCAGGTGATCCCTGTGAGAACAGCACAAATCCCGAAAATCACCCCCGGCTTCGGGGTGACTGACCGCACAGAAACGCGTTTTACCATTTCCTAAAGACTAGATCGACCACGTGTAGCCCACGGCACTACATCTATCAAATCACCAGCGGGCGGCCGGGCCGGCGCATGTATCGTTGGCTACGATTAAAGGTCTGGCTCTCGTACGCCGGGCTGAAGAAACGATTCTACGGCACGGAGTAGGATAATTCACAGCAATCCAACGACGAACTTCGAAGATTGCGATTCGCTCGCAAATCAAGAAATGAACTTCGTGTCCACTCATTGTCAGCAGCGGTTGAGAATGATCTAAGGATTGATTTTCGCCGCGGTTTGAGGAAGACTTGGTTCCGCTAAAGCATGCAGCACGTTTCTGCATTCTCATGACAGCTGGCGCGACTTGATTCTTTACGTCTGTACGCCGCTCTTGCTGGTGCCCATCTTTATCGGGGCCCAGGGACTCTGGGCCGCCGAAGACATTTATCTTTTTGTCGCTGCGTTCGGCGCAATGGGCCACCACTTGCCGGGGATGATTCGCGCCTACGGCGACCGCGCCTTGTTTCAGCGTTTCCGATATCGATTCATTTTCGCACCGATTTTCCTTGTGGTGGTTTGCGCAGCTTTTTCTCTGTGGGACCTCAAAGGCATCGTGCTTGTCGCGTTTTTCTGGGGCGTTTGGCATGGAATGATGCAAACATACGGGTTCTGCCGCATCTACGACGCGAAGGTCGGCTCCTTCGCACAGCTGACGCGACGCCTTGATTTCGCCTTGTGCGGCATCTGGTTTGCGACCGCTGTGCTTCTTTCGCCGCAGCGGATGACGGACACGTTGGAAAGTTATTATGCGGCCGGAGGACCTTTTATTCCGCCGGCTCTCCTTCGGGCAGCGCAGCAAGGGCTGCTGGCGTTGGCTTTGGCCATTTCAGGTGTATTCCTGGTGAATTTCGTCTGGATGTGGACGCAAGGGAAGCGCCCAAGCCCGGTCAAGCTGGTGCTTCTTGTCACGAGCATTTCCTTTTGGTGGTACTGCAACAACATCGTAGCCAGCGTTCTCGTCGGCATCGCGTTATTCGAAGTGTTCCACGATGTACAATACCTCTCGCTGGTATGGATCTATAACCGTAAACGAGTCGAGAGCGACAGATCGATCGGTGGGTTTATGCGTTTCGTGTTCCGCCGCAGTGGCGCGCTCGTAGGCGTTTATGTAGGCTTGGTGCTCGCCTACGGTGGGCTGAGCTTGTCCAAATCGTATGTCGGAATCGACGCCGTTAAGCGGATTTTAACCGGCGTCGTGACCGCGTCGGCACTGCTCCATTTTTATTACGACGGCTTCATTTGGAAGGTTCGTGAGAAATCGACGCGACAATCTCTTGGCATCACCGGCGGCGCCGCTGATCTTTCACGAAATGCTCTTCTGCCGAGTTGGGCTTTGCACGGCGCGAAATGGGTAGCGGTCTTTGTTATACCCCTTGCAGCGCTTTGGTTCACGGAGGTGCACTCTGCCCAAGACAAGCTTGAGCGTCTGGCCGCGATCGTTGCTGATCTACCGTCCAGTGTGCGAGCGCATTTCAATTACGCGACGGCTTTGCAAGAGGCTGGACGAACCGATGAAGCAGCTGGACATTTTTCCGCAGCGCTACGTTTGAATCCCGGCTCCGCGAAAGGCCACGTTAATCTGGCTGGCCTCTTAATGGAGCAAGGAAAATTGGAGGATGCGCAAACACATTTTGAACAGGCGTTGCGGATCGAGCCGAATAATGCCGAGTATCATTCCGGCTATGCTTATGTTCTGGAGCGACTCGGCCGAGATGAGCAAGCGGCCGCCGAATGCGAAACCTCAATTCGACTAGCTCCGAAATCCGCGCCGGCTCATTACAGCTATGGCGCTTTCCTGGAAAAACACGGCAAACTCGACGAAGCAATTACGCAGTACCGAGAGGCCTTGCGAGTGGACCCCCGTTTGGTCGATGCTCATGTCGACCTCGGAAGTCTGCTTTTCGAGAAGGGTCAGCTAGCCGAAGCAAAGGACCATTTTCAGAAGGCATCCAATCTCGACCCGAAACTCGCTCAACCACATAACTACCTGGGTAAGGTTTTCATGCGCGAAGGCAATCTCACCCAGGCGGTCTTGCAATTCGAAGAGGCGTTGCGTCTCCATCCCGACTTTCCGGAAGCCGAGGAAAACCTGCGCATCGCCAAACAGAGTGAAAACACGAACCAACACGAATAAGACGCGAATTTTTCGTCGCCGTATTCGTGTGCATTAGTGTTCATTAGTGGTTAGATTTTTTGAGCGGCGAGATTGGCTTTGGGAATTTCTGCTAATCGCGTTGGTTTTCAGCGCGTACGCACCGGTTTTCGGTGCCGGATTTGTCTGGGACGATGAGTCGCATCTGACCCAGAATCCATGCATAGTCGGCCCGCTGGGGCTGAAAGAAATCTGGACCACCACGCGAGCCGTCTATTATCCGCTGGTGCTCACGACTTTTTGGGTGCTGCACAAGTTCGTTGGCTTAAATCCGCTGCCGTATCACATCCTCAACGTGTTGATGCACGCGGGATCGGCGGTATTGGTTTGGCGCCTCCTTCGACAACTCGGGGTCCGTGGCGCATGGCTCGGTGCGGCACTCTGGGCGTTGCACCCCGTTATGGTGCAGTCAGTCGCGTGGGTGACTGAGCTAAAGAACACCCAGTCATGCCTGTTCTATCTCCTGTCGATTTTTTTCTTCCTGAGTTGGGAGGAGCAAGCCCGGGTCACGCGAGTAGTCCGTATAAAGACGACGTTGATGTTTGCTCTGTCGCTAACATGCTTCGTGCTGGCAACGCTAAGCAAGCCCTCAGTGGTCATGTTGCCCGTCGTGCTTGCGCTGTGTATCTGGTGGCAGCGAGGAACGATCGAATGGAAAGATGGAGTACCGCTTGCTCCATTCCTGCTCATTTCAGCGCTTGCGAGCGCCTGGACAATTTGGGAACAGAAATTTCATGCAAGCGCAGTTGGTCCGGAGTGGGCACAGACCTGGCCCGAGCGTCTGATCATGGCAGGACGAGCGATATGGTTTTACCTGGGCAAACTTGTCTGGCCTCATCCGCTCATTTTCATTTACCCGAGGTGGGAGATTCATTCATGGCAATGGATGGCGTACCTGCCGTTGCTGGCAGCAACGCTTGGTTTGATCGTCTTATGGGCGCTGCCAGGAAAAGCTGGCCGCGCTTTGTTCTTTACTGCGGCATACTATGTCGTCTCGCTGTTTCCGGTGCTCGGCTTTTTTAGTGTCTATTTCTTTCGTTACTCGTTTGTAAGCGATCACTTCCAATACCTGGCGAGCATGGGGCCGCTTGCGTTAGCTGGCGCTACCATCAGCGAAAGCTTTCGCCGGTTAACTGTAGCAGTGTCGCCGGGTCGAGTGACGGTATTTCTGCGGCTGGGACTCGGCAGTATCCTGTTGTTTTTGCTTACGACGTTAACGTGGCAGCAAACTACCGCTTACCACGACCTCGTAACTTTGTACACAAGGACCCTCGCAAAGAATCCTGGCTGCTGGATGGCCCATTACAACCTTGGAATCGCTCTTCACGATAATGGCGAAACTGATCAGGCAATAACTCATTATCGCCAGGCGATCGAACTGTGGCCAGGTTATGCGGAAGCGCACTATAACCTTGGCCGTCTCTTGGCTGAGAAAGGCGAGTTCAACGATGCCATCAACCATTACGAAGCAACGCTAGCGATTAATCCTGCCGATGCCGAAGCGCACAACAATCTTGGTGCTACATTGTTTCAAGCAGGGCGTGTCGATGATGCGATTGCGCATTATCAAGAGGCACTGGCGGTTCGACCGGATTACGCGGAGGCTTCATGCAATTTAGCAGATGCGCTTCTTTCCAAAGGCGATATGGACGGCGCAATCATGCATTATCGCACGTGTGTCGCCGTGTTGCCCAATCGTACCGATGCTCAATACAATCTCGCAAGCGCACTCCTTCGCAAAGGGCGGATCGACGAAGCTATTATACACTACGAAAAAGCGTTGGAGGTGCTTCCGGAGAACGCGGACGCGCATGTAAATCTGGGCAGCGCCCTTCTGGCGAAAGGCCGTGTCGCCGAAGCGATTGGCCAATACAAGGAGGCGCTTCAGCTCGCGCCCGAAAATGTTGCCGCGCAAAGTAACCTGGCGTGGCTGCTAGCGACGTCGCCGGATTCGGCGCTTAGAAACGGGCCCGAAGCGGTTCTCCTCGCTGAGCAGGCCAGCCGCTCATCGGATGGGAGGAGGCCACTTGCTCTGCGGATTCTGGCTGCTGCTTATGCGGAAGCTGGCCGCTTTTCGGAAGCCAGAGCGACGGCCCATGAAGCCTTGCAAGCAGCCGATGACCAGGGAAACTCCGTATTAAGCGATTTCCTTCGAAAAGAAATCGCGCTTTATGAATCGGGGCAACCTTATCACAAGCAAGCTAGGTAGCTGAGCAAACACCGCTTGCTCGCACGCATGACCGAATCGCTCATGCAAGTAACCGTTCGCCAGGGGATCTAATCGGCGGACTTCGCTGCGCGGAGCGGAACATGCTCACGGTAAAGCCCCACATCCTCGTTAAGGACATTCGCGAATCCGGATTTGCCTTGCACGGTAGCTATCATCATTGCCTGTTTAGCGGTCGTGATTGCTTCAGAGAACCGGCCGCTCTCTGCGTAAGCAGCTGCGAGCGTCCGGAGAAACTTAGGATCGTTGCCACCCGAAAGCTCCATTGCTTGCTGAGCGAACTCTACCGCTCTGATGCCATCACGGATGGACGCATCGGGAGCAGTCGCCAACACCCACGCCATGTTGATGCGAGAATGGGGATCTTCGGGAGCTAAGGCTATTGCGTTTTCGTAATGGGCGATGGCCTCCTTGATCGAACCTCGGCGCAAAAGAGCGTTACCAAGGCAAGTATGTGCATCCGCGTCATCCGGTCGTATCTGGAGCGTTTTCTCCCAATCTGCCATTGCTTCGTCGATACGGCCTTCTGCAAAAAGAATGTTCCCCCGGTTGTAATAGGCATCTGCATAATTCGGTTGCAATTTTATGGCCTTCTCGTAGTGAACCATCGCTTCATCCGGTTGTCCTTTTCGACCCAGAGCATCGGCGAGGTTCACTTGCACAACAGCTGAACCGACATTGTAATGAGGATCCAGCTTACTGGACCTAATCCTTAACGCAGTCTCAAAGTGCGAGATCGCCTTGTCCAGTTCCCCGCGGTCGGCGCAGAGGTACCCGAGATTATTGTGGGCAACATCATTATTAGAAGTCACGGCAAGAGCATGGGTCCAAAGAGTCTCGCTGTTGCGCCAGTACGAAGTCTGAATAAATGCAGCCCACCCCAGCGCACCGATGATTACTACCGCGGCTGCCACTGCAACCCGTGATCTAGATTGAGACGCTGCAGTCACATCAGCGACGAGCCACACTGCGAGCACAAACAGGCCGATGGAAGGGAGGTACGTATACCGGTCCGCGTGGCCTTGTTCTCCAACCTGGACGAGGCCAATCACGGGGACAAGCATACCGACATACCAGAACCATCCGGTGAAGAGGTACGGTCGTTTCCTTCGGAAAACGATTGCTGCGACAGTCATCGCGAGAAGCAGTACAATCGCGAGAAGAATTTCCCAAATCGTCAGAGTATCGTTTGGGTGAGGATAGAAAACGGCGAGGCGTGCCGGCCACAATGTTTCCCAAATGTAAATCACGTAAGTCGTGACCGCGTTTTGTATGCGCCAGAGGAACGGCAGCGGTGGGATCGCACCAGTAGCGCGTTTCTGCAGGATAAATGTGATGACACAAGAACCCGCGGAAATGGCGAGCAAGGGAACCTTTTCCAAAAAAAGGTCTCGTGTTACGCGCCATTGATCACCGGATTTTGCGGCTTTTGCTCCCTCCTTTGTTAAAGAGAGTTGTTCAAACCGACGTAGGACGGGTGCGCTTACCAGCATTGGCTTGGACATGAGCCCGACTACGAATAGCACAGCAACCGCCAGATAACGCGTTACAGACCGTGCGCGTGTGTAACGAAAGTATGCGCCCAGCATGAGTAAAAAGAAGACTGCGCTTAGAACGTCTTTTCTTTCGCTCACCCATGCTACTGATTCAACATGGAATGGGTGAACTGCGAACAACGCTGCGACAGTGGCACTCTTCCACACTGCGCCGGTCATTTGCCGCAGCAGCCGGAAGAGCAACAGCACTGCAATGGTATGCAAAATGATGTTGGTTGCATGATGGCCCCCGGCCTTTAAACCGTATAGCTCGCAATCCAGCATGTGCGAAATAGTCGTCAGTGGATGCCAGTTGCGCGCGTGCGGGCTGGTAAAGGCAAGCGCTAGCCCTTTTACTGTCAATCCGGCTCGAATCGCCGGTGCATTATAGACGTATAAGTCGTCGTCAAAGTTAACGAAATCGTATCGCAGTGTTTGGCCGAACACGGCCAGGTTGATTGCAATAAGAAACAGGTATATAACGATCGTTATGTGATGACTTCGAACCCCTTTTGGTATTCCGCGGTGGTTCGCGCCAGATTGCCGCTTGCTCTTATTCACTGTGGAAACGAACCGCCGGCTGCCAGGCTAGGATCGCGCAGTGGTGTGCCAGCCTCGTAAAGAGCGATGTTACTCTGAAGCTCGGCGGCTAACCCGGAGTTACCCTGGCTCGTTGCTAAATCGGCGCCGCGCTGCGCACTTTCGATCGCCTGTGAAAACCGCCCATCCTCTGCATAGGCGGCTGCTAGCACCCGAAAAATCATTGGGATTTTGCCACCTGAGATACGCAGCGCTTTCTCAGCCAGCTCAACTGCGCGGCGTCCGTCTCGGATGGAGTCATCGGGACACGTCGCGAACACCCAAGCCAGATTGCTTGCAGCATTGCCGTTTTCCGGCTCGATCGCCAGCGCGTCCTGCCACTGCTCAATTGCTTCCCGTATTTGCCCTTGCTGGATGAGCGCTGTTCCCAGAATGTTACGTGTCTCTACATTCTCTGGTTCTATCTCCAAGAATTTACGATAATGCACCATTGCCTCTGCTACCCGGCCCTTTTGAAGGAGGGCCTTTGCGAGATTGTTATGGGCCGGGCCATTTTCGGGGCGAAGGTCGATCGCTGCCTGTAACCTGGAAATGGCGTCATCCAGCTGGCCGTTTTGCAAAAAAATTATACCGAGGTTGTTCTCAGCAACATCGTTGTGTTTGGTCACAGCGATCGCATGGGTGAACAACGTTTCACTATTGCGCCAATAAGATGTTTGGATCCAGGCGCTCCAACTTAACGCGCCAATTATGAGCAGTGCAGTAGCGCCCAGAAGCGTGCGTCGGCGGCGCCACGAAGCAGTTAAATCGGCAACGGCCCAAGTACCAGCAATGTAAAGGCCGATCTGTGGCAGATACGTATATCGATCGGCATGCCCCTGCCATCCTACTTGTACCAACCCGATTACTGGAACAAGCATCCCAAGATACCAGAACCAACCCATGATGTAATACGGCGCTTTCTTTCGCAGAATAACCGCTGCCACGGTAATGCCAATTAGAACGGCAAGGGCGAGGCTGATTTCCCACGGTGGCAGCCGGTTTTCAGGGTGAGGGTAGAATACCGCGAGGTTTGCTGGCCAGAACATCTGCCGCACGTAAATAACGTAGCTTACCAGGGCGTTGTTAACTCGTGGCAACATTGGCAATTGTTCAGTCCAACCGATTGCTCCTCGTTGCGCCAAAAAAGTGACAACGCTTGAAACGGCAGAAAGTGCCATCAATGGAATCTTCTCCACGAGCAGGGTTAAGAGCTGATGTCCGGGGTGTGATCGCTGATCTGTAATTCTTCCGAGCGGCCAGTAATCCAGAAGTAAGAGCACAAATGGCAGCGTCACCAGCATCGGCTTCGACATCAGACCAAGAGCAAACACAAATACCACTATCACATAGCGCCAGTTCGAGGGTGCGCGCGCGTAATGGACATAGGCGAGCAGAGTTAGCATGAAGAAAACACCGCTGAGCACATCCTTGCGCTCCGCCACCCAGGCCACCGACTCCACATGCAAGGGGTGAATGGTGAATACCGCTGCCACAAACGCGCTCCGCCAAAGCGCACCAGTCATTTGTTGCAGCAGCAGAAAGAGCAAGACCGCCGCAACCGTATGAAGGAGCACATTGGCAAAATGATGCCCTCCTGCCTTTAACCCGTATAACGAGCAATCCAGCATGTGTGTAAGCGTCGTCAGCGGATGCCAGTTCTCAGAATGAATATGAGTGAATGCCCAGGCAATACCGGCGATGTTAAGGCCGCTGGTTATCCTGGTATTTTGATAAACATACCGCGG
>WNGC01003515.1_pt1 | contig 15725 bp, 12 predicted proteins | sample 5400051 | NCBI WGS metagenome assembly WNGC01 (sample SAMN13153368, study PRJNA577476) | soil metagenome | isolation source: 20 cm soil or saprolite under grassland replicate 2 | place: USA:California | collected 2016-06-15 | reverse complement strand
ATGATGTCGCCGACGTTTAATCCGATGCGGAATTCGATGCGCTGTTCCGCCGCGACGCCGGCGTTGCGCTCGGCCATCTGGCGCTGCATATCGACCGCGCAGCGCACCGCATCGACAACACTGGCAAACTCGACGAGCAGCCCGTCGCCGGTGGTCTTGACGATTCGTCCGCGATGCTCGGTGATCTTGGGATCGAGAACCGCGCGCCTGTGCGCTTTCAGAGCGGCGAGGGTACCCTCCTCGTCCGCCCCCATCAGCCGCGAATAGCCGGCGACATCCGCCGCCAAGATCGCGGCCAGGCGGCGTTCGACCCTATCCTCCGCCATTATGTGCTTTCCGAACCGCCAGTCTTTGGGCTGCGTCATTGTCCGGCGTTAAACCGCGCCGAGCAATAAGAAGTACCGGGATGCGCCGCCATCAATCGGCGAAGGGGTCGCGCACCAGCACGGTGTCTTCGCGCTCGGGGCTGGTCGACAGCATCGCGACCGGTGCGCCGATCAGCTCTTCGAGGCGCCGGATATATTTGATCGCGGTCGCCGGCAAATCGGCCCAGGAACGCGCGCCGCGCGTGCTCTCGCGCCAGCCTTCGGCCGTCTCGTAGACCGGCTCAAGCTCGGCCTGAGCGGCGGTGCCGGCCGGGAGGTAATCGTATTTCTTCCGCCCGCGCTTGTACGCCGTGCAGACCTTGATCTCGTCGAAGCCGTCGAGGACGTCGAGCTTGGTCAGCGCGATGCCGTCGATGCCGCCGATACGAATGGCCTGGCGCACCGCGACCGCGTCGAACCAGCCGCAGCGCCGGGGCCGTCCGGTCACGGTGCCAAATTCGCGTCCCCGCTCGCCGAGCGCCTGGCCGGTCGCATCGTCGAGCTCGGTCGGAAACGGGCCGGCGCCGACCCGGGTCGTGTAGGCCTTTGTGATGCCCAGCACATAGCCGATCGCCGCGGGCGCCATCCCCGAACCGGCCGCGGCCTGGCCGGCCAGCGTGTTCGACGAGGTCACATAGGGATACGTGCCATGATCGACATCGAGCATCGCCGCCTGGGCCCCCTCGAACAGGATGCGGCGGCGCTGCCGCCGCGCCTCGCCGAGCAATTTCCAGCACTGGTCGGCGTAAGGCAGGATCTTCGGCGCCACCGCGCGCAGCGCGTCGAGCAATTCGGCCCGGTCGACCTCGGGCTCGTCGAGACCGCGCAATAGCGCGTTGTGGTGCACCAGCAGGTCGTCGACCCGGTCTGCGAGGGCGGCGGGCTCGGCGAGATCGCAGACCCGGACGGCGCGGCGACCGACCTTGTCCTCGTAGGCCGGACCGATGCCGCGGCCGGTCGTGCCGATCGCCTTCTCGCCGCGTCGCGCGTCGCGGGCGCGGTCGAGCCGGCCATGCGACGGCAGGATCAGGGCGGCATTGTCGGCGAGCTTCAGATTCTGCGGCGAGATGTCCAGCCCCTTCCCGCGCATCGTCTCGATCTCGTCGAGCAAGGCCCAGGGATCGACGACGACGCCATTGCCGATGATCGACAACTTTCCCGGTCGGACGATACCGGATGGCAGTAGGCTGAGTTTGTATTCGATGTTGCCGATGACGAGCGTATGCCCGGCATTGGCGCCGCCCTGAAAGCGGACAACGACATCGGCGCGTTCCGACAGCCAGTCGACGATCTTGCCCTTGCCCTCGTCGCCCCACTGGGCGCCGACGACCGCGACATTTCCCATCGCCTCCTCCCGGCCTAGCGCTTCGAGGCGGGCGCGAGCGGCTTTGGCTCGCGGTCCTCGATGACGTAATCGCAGCCGAGACGCCCCGCCTCGGCCCGCCAATCCTTGGCGGGCGCGAGCGCCGCGACCGTGACCCAGCCCGCCTCGCGCAGGGCCTGCGCGTGCGCGCGGTCGGCGTCGAGCGGCACCAGAACGCGTCGCCGGCGCGGCGCTTCCGGAAGCGTGCGCAGGATCGTGTCGGTGTAGAGCGTGAAGCCGGTTGCCGGCTCGGGTGTCGCCGGATCGCCCGCCTGATAGCGGCCGCCGCGGCCCAATTCGCCGACCGGCCCATGCTCGGGATCGACTCGCGCGAAGAACGTAAAGCTGATCCCGGTGTGATACTCGAAGCCACGATTCTCGACCGGATCGACCGTGACCTTGAGGTTCGGCACGGCCGCGGCGAGCCCGTCGAGGACGGCGCCGAGCCGGTCGCGCTCCTCGCGCGCCCGTGCCGGCAGATCGAGCCGGTCGAGCGCCGCGCGCGTCGCAGGAGCAACCCCGGCGGCGGCAATCAGCTCGGCGAGCAGCGCGCCGGCCTTGCCCGCCAAAGTCGCGACGGCGGCCGTATCCTTGTGGTCGAGCGCGGCGCGCAAGGCCGCTTCGCGCGGCCCGGCGAGCCCATATGCGTCGACGATCGCCGGCACAAGCGTCGGCAGGGTCAAATCGACCGAGAGATGCGGCACTCCGACCGCCTGCAAGGCCTCGGCAGCGACGGCAACCGCCTCGACATCCGCCGGCGGCCCCTCGGCGCCGATCAGCTCCGCTCCGGCCTGGCCGATCTGCCGCTCCGGCCGCATCTCCGAACCTTTAACCCGGAGAACCTGACCGGCATAACTGAGCCTGAGCGGCCGCGGCATGTGCGACATTCGGCTGGCGGCGATGCGCGCGATCTGCGGCGTCATATCGGCGCGGACTCCGACCATGCGGTGCGAAATCGGGTCCATCAGACGGAAGGTGTCGCTCGCTGTCGCGGTCCCGGCGCCCGACAGCAGCGTCTCCTCGAACTCGACGAGCGGCGGCTCGACCCGCTGATAGCCGTGCGAAGCGAGGACGCCCATCAGCCGCGCGGTCGCCTCGGCCTCGATCTCCGCATCGGGCGGCAGCAAATCGTAGAGCCCGGCGGGCAGCAAGGCCGGATGCGGGGCGTCATTCATGGCGGATGGGTCATACGCCGGAATTGGTTCTGCAATCTCCGGCCATTGTGTAGCACGACCCGTTAACGAGGTGACGAAAAGCGCTCTACGCCGCGAAAAAGTGCGGCACGGCTGGCCGATTGGCGGCTAAATTGAGGTCGGCGGTCCCCTGCAACCGGAGACGACAGATGAAGCGACGCGATGTCCTCAAATCCGCCCTCGCCGGCGCCGCCGCGCTGTCGCTGCCGGGGGTCGTGCGCAGCGAGGCGCAATCGACGCTGACCTTTGTGCCGCATGCCGATTTGGCGTCGCTCGACCCGGTGTGGACGACCGCCGACATCACCCGCAATTTCTCGCTCGCCGTCTACGACACGCTCTATGCCTTCGACGCCGAGTTCAACGTGCAGCCGCAGATGGTCGCCGGCCAGACCACCTCGAGCGACGGGCTGCAGTGGGAGTTGACCCTGCGCGACGGGCTCAAATTCCACGACGGCAGCCCGGTCCTGGCAAAGGACTGCGTCGCGACGATCAAGCGCTTCGGGCAGCGCGACCCGATGGGTACGGCGCTGACCGCCCGCACCGACGAGGTCAGCGCGCCCTCCGACAAGGTCATCCGCTTCCGCCTCAAAAAGCCGTTCCCGCTGCTGACCTATGCGCTGGCCCAGGTCTATTGCGCGATCATGCCGGAGCGCCTCGCGCAGACCGACGCCGCCGAGCAGGTCAAGGAGGCGATGGGCAGCGGCCCCTTCAAATTTGTCGCCGCCGAGCGGGTGCCGGGCCAGCGCGTCGTCTTTGAGAAAAACAAGGATTACGTGCCGCGCGACGGCAAGGCGAGCTTCAACGCCGGGCCGAAGATCGTTTATTTCGACCGGGTCATCTGGAATTTCGTGCCCGATCCGGGGACCGCCTCGGCGGCATTGCAGCAGGGCGAGGTCGATTGGTGGGAAAACCCGCCGATCGACCTCGTGCCGCAATTGAAGAGCGACAAGAATCTCGTCGTCGCGGTCAAGGACCGCACCGGCGAAATCGGCTGCCTGCGCTTCAATCACCTGCACCCACCCTTCGACAAGCCGGCGGTCAGGCGGGCCGTCCTGACGGCGATCGACCAGAAGGATGTCATCACCGCCTTCGCCGGCGCCGAGCCGAGCATCATGAAGGTCGATGTCGGGCTGTTTGTGCCGGGGACGCCGCTCGCCAGCAATGCCGGCGTCGAGATCACCCGGGGCCCGAAGGACTACGCCAAGATCAAGCAGGAATTGGCGGCGGCCGGCTACAACGGCGAGAAGGTCGTCGTGCTCGCCGCGACGACGATCCCGTCGATCTGGGCGGAAGCCTCGGTTGCAACGGATGTCTTGAAGCAGATCGGCATGAACGTCGACCTGCAAGCCCTTGAATGGGGCGCCGTCGTGTCGCGCCGCGCGGTCAAGGAGCCGCCCGACCATGGCGGCTGGAACATCTTCTATACCTATCTCGGCGGGTTCGGGAACATCTCGCCAGGCCCGAACATCGCAATCCGCGGCACCGGAACAAAGGCCTGGTTCGGCTGGCCGACCGATCCGGAAATGGAGGCGCTGCGCGATCAATGGTTTGAGGCCCCAGACCTCGCCGCTCAACAGAAGATCGTCCGCGACATGCAGATCCATTTCTGGCAAAATCCGAGCTATGTCCCGCTCGGCATGTATGACCAGCCGATGGCATTCCATTCCTATTTGCAGGACGTGCGCGACGGCTGGCCGCAGTTTTACGGCGTGCGCCGGGTCTAACCGAAATGAAGGGATGACCTATACTTCAGGGTTAATTTTACCGATATCTATTGCACTTTGCGGTGGAAAGTACCAAAGTAACGACTGCATCGTCATCTTCCCCCCTCGACGGTGCAAAGAACGCTTCCGTCCTCCTCGACGGGGCTCGAAACCTCGGCCGCCCCCCGGCCGAGGTTTCGCATTTCTGGACGCACCCAAGCTTCAGAACCGCATCGACTTCGCCTGGATCACATTGGGCAGGCGGCGCACGGCTTCGATCAGCTCAGCGCTCAGCGGCTGATCGACTTCGACCAGCGCGATCGCGTCCTCGCCTGCGGCAGTGCGCCCGAGATGGAATGTCGCGATGTTGATCTGTGCTGCGCCGAGCGTATGGCCCAACGCGCCGATAAACCCCGGTTTGTCATAGTTGCGAACAAACAGCATGTGGCGCCCAAGCTCGGCTTCGAGCGGGATGCCCTCGATCTCGACAAGGCGCAAGCGGTTCCCGGCAAAGACAGTCCCGGCAATGCTGCGCTGCCGCCGCTCGGTCGTCACCGTCACACGGATCAGGTTCTGGTAGTCGCCCTGGCCGGAGCGCTGCGTTTCGGCAACGCGAATGCCGCGCTTTGTGCAAAGCAGCTGAACATTGACAGGATTGACCGCGGCCAGCTGCGGCGACAACAGCCCCGCCAAGGCCGTCGCGGTCAGCGGCTTTTGATTCACCTGTGCGAGATCGCCTTCGTACTCGATCGCGACGGCGCGGATACCGGTCTCGGTCAATTGCCCGGCAAAGCTCCCGAGCTGTTCCGCGAGCGTGATGTAGGGCCGCAGCCGCGCCGCCTCCTCGGCTGTCAAGGAGGGCATGTTGACCGCGTTGGAGACGGCACCGGTCAACAGGAAATCCGCCATTTGCTCGGCGATCTGCAGCGCGACATTCTCCTGCGCCTCCGCCGTCGCCGCGCCGAGATGCGGCGTTGCGATAAAGTTCGCATGACCGAAGAGCGCATTGTCGCGCGCGGGCTCCTCGACAAAGACATCGAACGCCGCGCCCGCGACCTGGCCGCTGTCGAGCGCCGCGGCGAGGTCGGCCTCGGCGACGAGCCCGCCCCTCGCGCAGTTGATGATCCGCACGCCACGCTTCATGCGGGCGATCGCGGCGGCGTCGATCAGATTGCGGGTCGCGTCGTTGAGCGGCGTGTGCAGGGTGATGAAATCGGCGCGAGCAAACAGCTCGTTCAGCTCGACCTTCTCGACGCCGATACCGCGGGCCCGTTCAGGCGATAGAAACGGATCGTAGGCAATGACCTTCATCTCCAATCCGAGTGCGCGCCCGGCGACGATCGCGCCGATATTGCCGCAGCCAATGACACCGAGCGTCTTGCCGAACAGCTCGACCCCGAGAAAACGCGATTTCTCCCATTTGCCGGCCTGGGTCGACCGATCTGCCATCGGGATCTGGCGGGCCAACGCAAACATCATTGCGATCGTGTGTTCGGCTGCAGTGATCGAATTGCCGTAGGGCGTATTCATGACGACGATGCCGCGCTCGGTTGCCGCCGCGACATCGATATTGTCGACCCCGATGCCGGCGCGGCCGATGACCTTGAGATCGCCCGCCGCGTCGAGCAGCTCGGCGGTGACCTTTGTCGCCGAGCGCACCGCGAGCCCCTCATAGCCCGGCAAGCGGCGCTGCAATTCGGCCGCGCCGAGCCCGGTCGCAACATCGGCCTCGATGCCGCGCGCGGTCAGGATCTCAACGGCGCGCGGGCTCAGCTCATCGGCGATCAATACCTTCGGCATTCGAAACTCCGGAAACGGACGCCATTAACGCAGGGGACATGGGGTTTCGCCGTCGCCGCAGAGCAATAAATTTGCCACTGCGTCCCTCCGCGACGCCTCTGCGCCCTCTGCGTTAAGGCGTTGCTTTATTAGGCGGCTTTGGCGGCCTCGCGCTGCTGCTCCCAGGCCCAGTCGAGCCAAGGCAGAAGCGCCTCGACATCGCTCCGCTCCACCGTCGCGCCGGTCCAGATGCGGATGCCGGGGGGCGAGGCGCGGTGGCTGGCGAGATCGTAGCCGGCGCCCTCGGCTTCGAGCCGGGCGGTCATCGCCCGCACGGTCGTAAACCGCGCCTCGTCCGACAAGCCGAGGAACCAGGGCTCGACGATTTCGAGTTGCGGCGAGGTGCAGGAGCGGGTCGCCGGGTCTTTTGCGAGAAAGCGCAGCCAGGGGCTGCGCTCCTCCCAGGCGGCAACCGCGGCAAGGTTGCCCTCGGCGCGCGCGATCAGCCCGTCGAGCCCGCCCGCCGACTCGGCCCAGCGCAATGAGTCGAGTGCATCCTCGACACACAGCATCGATGGCGTGTTGATCGTCTCGCCGCGAAAGATGCCCTCGATCAATTTGCCGCCGGATGTGAGCCGGAACAGCTTTGGCAAGGGCCAGGGCGGCGTATAGCTCTCGAGCCGTTCGACGGCGCGCGGCGACAATGCCAGCATGCCGTGCGCCGCCTCGCCGCCGAGCGCCTTCTGCCATGACCAGGTCACGACATCGAGCTTGTCCCAGGGCAGGCGCATCGCAAAAGCGGCCGATGTCGCGTCGCAGATCGTCAGCCCGCGACGATCGGCGGCGATCCAGTCGCCATTCGGCACCCGCACGCCCGAGGTCGTGCCGTTCCACACAAACACCGTGTCGCGGTCGGGATCGACGGCCGAGAGATCGGGGAGTTGGCCATAGGGCGCCTGCAAGACCCGCAGATCGGCCGGTTTGAGCTGGCGGGTTACGTCCTGGATCCAGCCCTCGCCAAAATTCTCCCAGGACAAGAGGTCGATGCCGCGCGCTCCCAGGAGGGACCACAGTGCCAGCTCGACGGCGCCGGTGTCCGAGCCGGCGACGATCCCCAGCCGGTAATCGGCCGGCATCTGCAAGATCGCGCGGGAGCGCTCGATGACCTCAGCGAGCCGCGCCACCCCCGGCTTCGAGCGATGCGAGCGCCCGAGCAGGGCCCCCGACAGTGCCGCCGGCGACCAGCCCGGCCGCTTGGCGCAGGGCCCCGATGAAAAGCATGGGTTGGCCGGCCGGCGGGTCGGCTTTGTCATACCGCCCTTCCTCGCATCAAGGCCCGCTGCCGGGCCGCGGATTTCAGGAGGGCCGGAAGCTAGGCGCTGGACCGGCGAGGGTCAATGCAGGCACAGCAAACGCGCCACGATGTATCCGCGGCGCGTCGCTGGAAACCTGAATTGTAACAGAAAGCCGACTAGAAATCGGCTCGCTAAAAGATCGGGAGGCCGACTCCGCAGGGCTGCCACGCCTTGCGCACCTGCTCCTCGACGGCGAGCCCAGAGGAGGTCATCGGCGAGTGGGTCCGGCCAGACGTATCGGCATGTGAGCCGCCGATCGAGCCGACGAGGTGATCGATGAGCGCTTTATCGCGCCGATGCCAGATTTTGAAGAGACGGCGGGGGGAGCGCAGTTCGTTCATGTTTCCTCCCGGGGGGTGAGGGGCGACATTACGTCGCGCCTTTGTAACGCTTGGCTACAAATAGTCAATATTTGATTGCGCGGCAACCATCCAAATTCGCGACAAACGGCTGCTTTCATACAACTTATTTGAACGTAGGCTGCCTGGCCGCTTCTGCCGTATGGTTAAAAAAGCGGAAAGACCCAGGGGAGGCTACGCCATGCGCTACGGCCTGTTCACGATGCCGTCGCACCCGCCGGAGCGCTCCCTCGGCGAGGGGCACCGCTGGGATCTGCAGACGCTCCGCTGGGCCGACGAGCTCGGCTTCGAGGAGGCATGGATAGGGGAGCACCACACCGCGGTCTGGGAGCCTCACCCGGCGCCCGATCTGCTGATCGCGCAGGCGCTGATGGAGACAAAGCGCATCCGGCTCGCGCCGGGCGGCTTCCTATTGCCCTATCACCACCCGGCCGAGCTCGCCAACCGGGTCGCGATGCTCGATCACATGGCCCAGGGCCGGCTCAATTTCGGGGTCGCCGCCAGCGGCCTGCCGAGCGACTGGGCGATGTTCAATGTCGACGGCATGGCAGGCCAGCACCGCGAGATGACTCGCGAGGCTCTCGACATCATCCTCAAACTGTGGAGCGCCGAGGAGCCGTTCGACTACCAGGGCAAGTATTGGCACGTCACCTACACCGATTTGATGCTGGAAACCTTACGGCCGCACATCAAGCCGTTTCAGAGACCGCACCCGCCGATCGGCGTCGCCGGTGTCAGCAAAGGCTCGGACACGCTGAAGCTCGCCGGCGAGCACGGCTTTCTGCCGATGAGCCTCAACCTCAACCCGGGCTATGTCGCGAGCCATTGGGAATCGGTCGAGGAAGGGGCGCGGCGCAGCGGCCGGAACCCGAGCCGCGCCGACTGGCGTCTCGTACGCGAGATCTTTGTCGCCGACACCGACGAGGAGGCTTGGCGCCTCTCCGTGGGCGCGCAGATGGGCCGGATGATGCGGGAATATTTCCTGCCCCTGCTGAAGAATGTCGGCGTCATCCAGTTCCTGAAGCACGACGAGGCGGTCGCCGACAGCGATGTCACCCCGGAATACTGCGCGACCCACAATTGGCTGATCGGCTCCCCCGCGACCGTCGTCGAGAAGATCGAGCGCATGTATGACGAGGTCGGCGGGTTCGGCAGCCTGCTCTTGTTCTGCTTCGATTACAGCGAGAACCCCGAAGCGTGGCGGCACTCGATGGAGCTGCTCGCGCGAGAGGTCATCCCCAAAGTCGCCCACCTCTCACCGGCCCGCGGAAAGACCGAGTAGCGCCGCAGCCCCACCTCGCGAGCTTCTCCGGCGGCGCCCGCTCTATGCGGCGCGGCGCTGCGGCCGAGCGCCGCGAAACGCCTGTGCGTCCAGCACCGGCACCTTGCGTCCGATCGTCCGCTCGATGTCCTTAAGGTAGGCGCGCTCCTCGCCGTCGCACAGCGAGATCGCCGCGCCCGCCGCCCCGGCTCGCGCGGTGCGGCCAATGCGGTGGACATAGGTATCGGGTACGTTCGGCAGCTCGTAATTGACGACATGAGTGATGCCATCCACATCGATGCCGCGCGCCGCGATGTCAGTCGCGACCAGCACGCGGACATGGCCGGCGCGAAACCCTTCGAGCGCGCGCTGCCGGGCACCCTGCGACTTGTTGCCGTGGATCGCCTCGGCAGAAAATCCGGCGCGGGTGAGCTGTTCGGCGACCCGGTTGGCGGTGTGTTTCGTGCGGGTAAAGACCAGCACTCGGGCGAGCGCCGCATCCCGCAGCATGGCGCAAAGCATCTCGCGCTTGCCGGCACGCTCGACAAAGGCGACCCGCTGCTCGATCAGTTCGACCGTCGTCGAGGGCGGCGTCACCTCGACCCGAACGGGGTCGCGCAGGATGCCGGCGGCGAGCCGGGCGATGGCTGTCGGCATCGTCGCCGAGAACAGCAAGGTCTGCCGCTGTTTCGGAAGCAGCGCCACGATCTTCTTGACGTCGTGGATAAAGCCCATATCGAGCATGCGGTCGGCTTCATCGAGCACCACCGTCTCGATCGCGTCGAGGCGGAGATGACCCTGTCCGATCAGATCGAGCAGCCGTCCCGGGGTAGCGGTCAGGATATCGACCCCGCGCGCCATCCCCGCCACCTGCGGGTTCTGGCCGACGCCGCCAAAGATGACGAGCGAGCGCAGCCCGAGATGCCGCCCATAGGCGCGAAAGCTGTCGCCGATCTGCAGCGCCAGCTCGCGGGTCGGGGTCAACACAAGGCAGCGGGCGGTCTTGCGTTGCAGTCCGGCCTGGCCTCGCGATGCGGCGAGGCGCTGCAGGATCGGCAGCGCGAAAGCGGCGGTCTTGCCGGTACCGGTCTGGGCGATTCCCAGCAGATCCCGGCCGGCGAGAAGCTGCGGGATTGCCTGCGCCTGGATCGGCGTCGGCACGGCATAGCCTTCGTCCTTGAGCGCGCGTCGAATGGGTTCGACGAGGGCCAAGTGTTCAAATGAGATCACGTCTATGAATTCTTTCTTGTCGCGGCCGGTCGAGCGGCATCGGTCCGATTGCTCGGCCCGGCGCACCGGCGGTTATCGCGGAATATTGAAGGATTACAGAGCAGCTTCCGCTGATTCGCTGCGTATTTTCCCGGGCCTCGCTCGGAGGTCCGATGCAGCGCCGCTCCACAACACGAGCCGCGGCATCGGCCGACGGCTCTACCACTCAGATGCGCCGCCAACCCGCGGAAATCAAGGCGCGCATTGCCGCGGCCTTCAATGGACTAGCCGAGGCGCAGCCGAGCGCCCATATCTAGACCCCCCGCTGCGGGCACCGGAACGTTTGTCGCGTTTCGATGTCGCGCCCGCCGGGCGGCAGCCCGCCGCGGCCGCAATCCTGGTCTGCGGCGAACCACCAACGGCGAGGATGACGGTCGTCCGAACTCCTTGTATAAGGCGCGGCGTATAAGGCGCGGCGGCCGCGGGAGAAAGCGCCGGGCCGGACGATGGAACGCGTCCGCCGTTCGGCAGGAGAAGCGTATTGCAGCCCACCGATATCCGAAATCCGGACTATTTCCATAAAGTCGTCGATTGCCAGTGGGCGTGCCCGGCGCACACGCCGGTCCCGGAATACATCCGCCTCATCGCCGAGCAGCGCTATACCGAGGCCTGGGCGATCAATTGGGAGTCGAACGTCTTTCCCGGCATCCTCGGGCGCACCTGCGACCGGCCCTGCGAACCGGCCTGCCGCCGCGTCCGCGTCGAGGCGGAGCCAGTCGCGATCTGCCGCCTGAAGCGCGTTGCCGCCGACAATAAGGGTGATATCAGCCCGTATCTGCCGGCCGTCCCGAAGCAGAAGAACGGCAAGCGCATCGCCCTGGTCGGCGCCGGCCCGGCCTCGCTGACCGTCGCGCGCGACCTCGCCCCGCTCGGCTATGACTGCGTCATGTTCGACGGCGACGCCAAGGGCGGCGGCATGATGCGAACACAGATCCCGCGCTTCCGCCTGCCCGAATCGGTGACCGACGAGGAGGTCGACCGTATCGTCGATCTCGGGATCGAGACCCGCTACGGACAGTTCATCGGCAGCTTGAAGGCGCTGCTCACCGAGGGCTGGGACGCGGTCTTTGTCGGCTCGGGCGCGCCGCGCGGCCGCGAGCTCGACATCCCCGGCCGAAAGGAAGCCGCCGCCAACATTCATATCGGCATCGACTGCGGTTGTGGTTCGCTCGGGCTTCGAGGAGATGAAGGCCTCGGTCTGGGAAAAAGAGGACGCGATGCACGAGGGCATCCCGATCCTCAACTTCCTCGTGCCCGTCGAGTTCACTCACGACAACGGCAAATTGACCGGCGTTTTGTTTGAGAAGGTCAAGGCCGAGTTCGATGAGAAGGGCCGGCGCAACCTGGTGCCGACCGGTGAACCGCACCAGCACATTCCGTGCAACGACGTGCTCGTCGCGATCGGCCAGGAAAACGCCTTCCCTTGGATCGAGCGCGACGTCGGCATCGAGTTCGATCGCTGGGGCATGCCCAAGGTCGATCCGAAGACGATGCAATCGTCCTTGCCCAACGTGTTCTTCGGCGGGGACGCGGCGTTCGGGCCGAAGAACATTATCTGGGCCGTCGCGCACGGCCATGAGGCGGCGATCTCGATCGACAAATTGTGCCATGGCGAGGATGTCAACGACCGGCCGCCCCCGGGCGTGACGCTGGTCAGCCAGAAAATGGGCATCCACGAGTGGAGCTACGACAACGACATCTCAAACGACCAGCGCTATAAGGTGCCGTTGCGCGACATCTCGGTAGCGCTGAAGGACATCAGGACCGAGGTCGAACTCGGTTATGACGACAAGCTCGCCTATCTCGAAGCCGAGCGCTGCCTCAACTGCGACATCCAGACCGTCTTTAATGGCAAGCTGTGCATCGAATGCGATGCCTGCGTCGATATCTGCCCGATGGACTGCATCACCTTTACGGAGAATGGCGACGAAGAGGATCTGCGGACCCGCCTTAGCGCTCCGGCAATCAATCTCACCCAGGATCTCTATATCGGGAATTCGCTGAAGACCGGGCGTATCATGGCCAAGGACGAGGATGTCTGCCTTCATTGCGGTCTCTGCGCCGAGCGGTGTCCGACCGGCGCATGGGACATGCAGAAGTTCCTTTTCGAGATGACACAGGCTGGGCCCGCATGCCGAAGCCGCTAGAAGCCGTCAACGATTTCGTCGTCAAATTCGCCAACGTCAACGGCTCCGGCTCGGCGAGCGCCAACGGGCTGTTCGCTAAATCGGTGCTGCGGATGGGCGTGCCGGCGAGCTCGCGCAACATCTTTCCCTCGAACATTCAGGGGTTGCCGACCTGGTACGAGGTGCGGATCAGCGAGGGCGGTCATCTCGGACGGCGCGGCGGCGTTGACATGATGGTCGCCATGAACCCGGAGACCTGGGACGAGGACATCGCCGAGATCGAGCCGGGCGGCTATCTGCTCTACGATTCGACAAAACCGCTGCCGAAATCGAAGTTCCGCGAGGACATCTTCGTGATCGGCGCGCCGCTGACCGCGATCTGCAACCGCGCCTATGACGATCCGCGGCAGCGTCAGCTGTTCAAGAACATCGTTTATCTCGGCGTGCTCTCGGCACTGCTCGATATGGATGTCGCGGCGATCGAGGAGCTCATCGGCGAGCAGTTCCGCGGCAAAGACACGCTGATCAAGCCGAATGTGCACGCGCTGCATCTCGGCCGGGATTGGGCTCAGACCGAGCTCGCTTGCCCCATCGGGCTGCGGCTCGAGCGCCGCGACAAGGTGGGCGAACGAATTTTCGTGACCGGCAATGACGCCGCCGCGCTCGGTGCCGTCTATGGCGGCGCGACGGTGTGTGCCTGGTACCCGATCACCCCCTCCTCCTCGCTCGCCGAGGCCTTCGCCTCGCATTGCCGGCGCTACCGGCGCGACGCCGAGACGAAGAAGAGCCGATACGCGATCATCCAGGCCGAGGACGAGCTCGCCTCGATCGGCATGGTCATTGGCGCCGGCTGGAACGGCGCGCGGGCATTCACCGCGACCTCCGGCCCCGGCATCTCGCTGATGCAGGAATTTATTGGCCTCGCCTACTTCGCCGAAATCCCGGCGGTCATCTTCGACATCCAGCGCGGCAGCCCCTCGACCGGCATGCCGACACGCACCCAGCAAGCGGACATCCTCTCCGCCGCTTACGCCTCGCACGGCGACACAAAGCACGTGCTGCTGTTCCCGCAGGACCCAAACGAAGCCTTCACCTTCGCCGCCGACGCACTTGATCTCGCCGACCGGCTGCAGACGCCGGTCTTCGTCATGCTGGATCTCGATATCGGCATGAACGAATGGCTGATCGAGCCGCTCAGCTGGGACCCTGACCGGAAATACGACCGCGGCAAGGTGATGAATTACGAGATGCTCGAAGCCGGGGCGGAATTCGGCCGCTATCTCGATGTCGACAGCGACGGCATCCCCTACCGCACGCTGCCGGGGACGCATCCGACGCGCGGCGCCTTCTTCACGCGCGGCACGACGAAAGACGAATACGCCCGCTACACCGAAGAGGGCCGTCCCTATGTCGCGAACATGCAGCGGTTGTTGCGCAAGTTCGAGACCGCCAAGCGCTACGCTCCCCGGCCGGTGAAGCGCGAGGCCAGGGAGCCGACCAGGTTCGGCGCGATCTATTTCGGCTCGACGACGCTGGCGATGGAAGAAGCGCTGGAGACACTCGAGACTCGCGGCATCCATCTCGACACGCTGCGCATCCGCTCCTTCCCGTTCCATGACGAGGTGTTCGACTTTGTCGCGAGCCATGAGCGCCTCTTTGTCGTGGAGCAGAACCGCGATTCGCAGATGCGCAGCCTCTTGACGATCGAGGGCGAAGTCGATCCCGCGCGGCTTGTCCCGATCCTGCACTATGACGGCACCCCGATCACCGCCCGCTTTATCGTCAAGGCGGTCGCCGACATGCTCGCCGTCGTCACCCTCGCGCCGCTCAAAAAGGCGCTGCCGTAACCTCACCGAGGTCCCATGACCTATATCGTCAAGCCCCGGCTGCATCACCCGAAACTGCCGATCAACGCGCTCGGCTACACGCACCGCGATTATGAAGGCTCGATCTCGACGCTCTGCGCCGGCTGCGGCCATGATTCGATCAGCGCCGCCATCATCCAATCGTGTTTCGAGCTGGCATTGCCGCCGCACCGGATCGCCAAGCTGTCCGGCATCGGCTGCTCGTCGAAGACGCCTACCTATTTCCTCGGCCAGTCGCACGGCTTCAACAGCGTGCATGGTCGCATGCCGTCGGTGTTGACCGGCGCCAATCTCGCCAACCGCGACCTTATTTATCTCGGCGTCTCGGGAGACGGCGATTCCGCCTCGATCGGGCTCGGGCAGTTCGCGCACTGCATCCGCCGCGGCGTCGATATGGTTTACATCGTCGAGAACAACGGCGTGTACGGACTGACCAAGGGCCAGTTCTCGGCGACCGCCGATAAGGGCTCTAAGGCGCGGCGCGGCGCGGTCAACACCGACTCGCCGATCGATCTCGTCGCGATGGCACTGCAGCTCGGCGCCTCCTTTGTCGCGCGTAGCTTTTCCGGCGACAAAATGCAGCTTGTGCCGCTGATCAAGGCGGCGATCCAGCACAAGGGCGCCGCCTTTATCGACGTCATATCGCCCTGCGTCGCGTTCAACAATAATCCGGAATCGACAAAGAGCTTCGATTACGTCCGCGCTCATAACGACGCCGTCAACCAACTCGACTTCATGGTGACGCGCGAGGCGATCACCGCCGATTACGCGCCGGGCACGCTCGAGACGGTCGTGCAGCATGACGGATCGATGTTGCGGCTGCGCAAGCTCGCGCCCGATTACGATCCGCGCGACCGGGTCTCGGCGATGACCTATTTGCAGCAGCGCCACGCCGCCGGCGAGGTCGTCACCGGGCTCTTATTCGTCGAGGAGGATCACGGCGATTTGCATGAGTTCCTCGACACGGTCGAAGCGCCGCTCAATGCGCTCGGCGAAAATGAGCTCTGCCCCGGCCAGGAGGCACTCGACCGTTACAACGCCGCGCATCGGTGAGCGGCATCCGAACCGGCTCGGAATCTCGGCGAGG
>WNGC01001194.1_pt1 | contig 15726 bp, 13 predicted proteins | sample 5400051 | NCBI WGS metagenome assembly WNGC01 (sample SAMN13153368, study PRJNA577476) | soil metagenome | isolation source: 20 cm soil or saprolite under grassland replicate 2 | place: USA:California | collected 2016-06-15 | reverse complement strand
TTGGCGGTCTGCTCGAGCAGAGGGAGAAGATCCTTCATCGAGCTGATTTTCTTTTCGTGGATGAGGATGCGAACGTCCTCGAGGACGCATTCCATGCGCTCGGGGTCGGTGATGAAGTACGGGGAGAGGTAGCCGCGGTCAAACTGCATGCCTTCGACTACTTCGAGGGTGGTCTCCATCGTCTTGGATTCCTCGACGGTGATGACGCCATCCTTGCCGACCTTCTTCATGGCTTCGGCGATGATGCCGCCGATCTGCTTGTCGTTGTTGGCGGAAATGGTGCCGACCTGGGCAATCATGTCGCCCTTGACGTCCTTGTGAAGCCTCTCGATCTCTTCGACGGCGACTTCGACGGCACGCTCGATGCCGCGCTTGAGAGCGGTCGGGCTGGCGCCAGCGGCGACAGTCTTGACGCCCTCGCGGAAGATGGCCTGTGCGAGCACGGTCGCGGTGGTCGTGCCGTCACCGGCAACGTCGGAAGTCTTGGAAGCGACTTCGCGGACCATCTGCGCGCCCATGTTCTCGAGTGGATCGCGGAGTTCGATTTCCTTGGCTACGGTCACGCCGTCCTTGGTAATGATTGGCGCGCCGAACTTCTTCTCGATCACCGCATTGCGGCCCTTGGGGCCCAGGGTGATTTTCACTGCGTCGGCGAGGGCATTCACGCCGCGCAAAATCGCCTGGCGGGAATTCTCACCTGTTACAATCTGCTTCGCCATACTGGTAATTCCTCCTGATATTCTCTTTGCGAGATTCGAAATTTTTAAGAAAAAGCACCCCGACCGGGTCGGGGCCACTACAGCCGGGCTAGAGCCCGGGATTATATCCGAAAGACAAAACTACTTCCTGGCCGCTTTCGCGGCGCCGCTGAGCTTCGCAAGAATTTCTTCTTCGCGAAGGATGAGATACTCCTCGTCCTCGATTTTGATTTCCGTACCGCTGTACTTGCCGAAAAGGACGCGATCGCCGGGCTTGACGTCCAGCGGTATCAGTTCGCCCTTCTCGCGCTTGCCAGCACCGACGGCGATGATTTCGCCCTCCATAGGCTTTTCTTTTGCGGAGTCAGGGATGATGATGCCACCCTTGACGCTTTCCTTCTCTTCAATGCGCTTCACGATGACACGGTCGTGGAGCGGAGTCAGATTCACTGCCATCTTGAAAAACCTCCATAGGTGAACTTAGGGTTTATAGTGTAGCTGCAAGGAAAAGGGGAATTAGCACTCCTCACAGCCGACTGCTAATATAGCAGAAACTCCTGCCATGTCAAGCATTTCCCAGACAGATCGGCTGATCCCTTGTAGATTTCCGATCCGGTTAAGCCATGTATTTAGAATAGTTTAAGTGGTGCAAGAAAAATCTTGCACATGGCGATTGTACTGCAGTTGGGCCGGGCGTAGAATCCGACTCGCGGAAGGCTCATGGGATTGCTGGTCTACATCCGGCTTATCGGCCACACGTTTGGCACGCTTCTGCAGCTCTTTTGGATGGTGGTGATTCTCGGCTATCGCCGCCAGCGCAATTTTGAGCGCGTTTTCTTTTTTCTATGTCTGGCGTTGTTCTTTTTTTATGGCGGATCGCTCCTGGCGCTGAACTCGCAGATCTACTACCGCCAGCCGCCAGTGGCGCTCCATCAATTTGCAATCGTAATCATTTCCTCCGGGCTGTGCCTGTTGCCCGCGCTCCTCATGCATCTGCACTTGGAATACGCAGAAACGCGCGGGCTGCTGAGAAACAAGCGATGGAAGCTCGCAGTATTATTTCTTTTTTATGCTGCTTGTTTACACTTGGCGATCCGCCGGATTCCACTTCTCATGCAAGACCCCCAATTCAACTTTCTAGTGCCCGGCAGTTCCTTGGGGGAGGGTTTCGCCATCACGTTGGCCGTTGCGCTGGCGTGGTGCGGAGGCTGGGAAAGACGCTTCGCAACGGCCGCCCCGGATAAGCCACAGCGCTATTTTCACTGCGCGCTGTTGGTATTTTTCGCGGCGTCCTTTCTGGCGGTCGATGGCTTGCATTTGGGACCGTTTCCTATGCAGCCGCGGACCACAGAGGTGCTGGCTACGGCTTTTTCGCTGCTCCCGATCCTGCCTTTCAGCGTGCTTGTCTATCTTGTATTTCGGCATAACTTTTTGCAGATCGGCCGGCAGAAGAATCTTCTGTACGCCATTTCGGCCACTTTCCTTGCCTTGCTGTACCTGAGCCTTGTCCGTCGTGTCGGCACCTGGCTGGAACCGCTTCTTCCGCCGGAAGCCTCGGCATCCGTATTGCTATTCGTGTTGGTGATTTTTATCGAACCGCTCCAGCGCGCACTCGGACGCAGGTTGCAGGAGACGGCTCACCGAGAAATGGACCGCGTCCAGCGGCTGACGGCGGAGATTCAGCAGGAAGCGCGACAGGGAAATCTGCGAGGACTCGTGCGTTTCATCGAGGGGCGCGTGAAGGAAGTGTTTGAGCTGGCAGCAGTAAACCTGACGCTCGTCGATCAGAGCAAAGCAGAATTGCGGCCGTCGTCGAGAACGCCGGAGGAACGGGCAGCCTCCGCAGCACTGAGGGACCGAGTTTTTGTTTTACGGCAAGGGTCCCAACTGATGGCCGCGCTCGAAGCGGAGCCGCACGGCGCTGCGCTTTCGGGCGAGACCAGGGCGGCGGTAGAGTTCTTGTGTGAACAGTTGCCAGGGGCACTGGATTTGTGCCGGCTGATTGAAGAGAAACTGCGATTGGAAAGGGAATTGGCGGAGCGCGAACGGCTGGCGCTGGTGGGACAGATGGCGGCGAGCATTTCGCACAACCTGAAGAATCCGTTGGGATCCATGAAGACCATATTGCAGGTGCAACTGGAGAATCCGGAGCTTCCCGACTCCATGCGTGCCGAAACGAAGATGGTGCTGGAAGAAGTGGGCCGACTCTCAACGAAGCTGAATCAGTTGCTGCAATTTAGCCGGCCAGCGGTGCGGGGAGGAAGCGCCATTGGCAGTTGCGATGCCCGAGTGGTCGTGGAAGAGGTGGCGGGCCTCTTGTCGCACGAGGCGGAACGGCGAGGCCTGCAGATGCAAATAAAAGTTTCCGGCGGGAGCGCATCGGTGGCGGCTAGTGCGGAAGCGGTGAACGACATTGTGTCCAACCTGGTGGTGAATGCTTTGGAGGCAACGCCGCGCGGGGGGCACGTCATGGTGTCTGCTGCTTCGAACGATGGAGTTTGTACGCTCGCGGTGGAAGATAATGGGCCGGGAATTCCGGCAGCGCTGCGAGAAAAAATTCTCCAGCCTTTCTTTACCACAAAGTCGCAAGGAACAGGATTGGGTCTGGCGATTGTGGCACGACGCGTGGCCGAGTTCGGTGGCAAGGTGGATTGGGAGAGCCCCGTGCGAAACGGGCGCGGCACGCGATTCCACGTGACGCTACCGATGGAAGAAACCAAGAAGCAACGAAGTAACGAAGTAAGGAAAAGAGAATCATGAAGACCATTTTGATCGTGGATGATGAACCCGCGGCAAGATACGGGCTGCGCAGAGCGCTGGAGGCCAAGTACCGGATCGCGGAGGCGGATTCGGCCGAAGCGGCGCGAGAAGCACTTGCTCGCGAGCGACCGGACCTGGTGTTGTTGGATGTGGTGTTGCCAGGCCAGAACGGGCTATCGTTTCTGCGCTGGATGCGCGAGCAAGGGGGCGAAGTGCCGGTGCTAATGGTTTCTGCGCTGGACACCGCCAAGACGGCAGTCGAAGCGCTGCAGCTTGGCGCTGCGGACTACTTAGTGAAGGGTTTCGAGCTGGAAGAGCTGCGGCAGCGCGTGTCGAACCTGCTGAAGCTGGTGACACTTGAAAAAGAAAATGACGCTCTGCGGCGGCGTTTGACGACCGAAGGACAATTCGGCCAGATGATCGGCCGCTCGGCGGAGATGCGGCGGGCGTTCGAAATGGCGGACCGCGTGGCGGCGACGGATTCGACGGTGCTGATTTTGGGAGAGAGTGGCACGGGAAAGGATTTGCTGGCGCAGGAGATTCATGCGCGCTCGCCGCGAAGCGGCAAAGCCTATGTTGCGGTGAATTGCGCGGCGCTGCCGGAAACGCTGATCGAATCGGAATTATTTGGTTTCGAGCGCGGCGCGTTTACCGGCGCAGCGCAGCAGAAAAAAGGGAAATTCGAACTGGCCTCGGGCGGAACGATTTTCCTGGATGAGATCGGCGACATGAATCCGGTGACGCAGGCCAAAGTGTTGCGCGTGCTGGAAAATCGCACCATCGAAAGGCTCGGCGGCACGCAGTCGATTCCGGTGGACGTCCGGGTGATCAGCGCGACGCACCGCAATTTGCAGGCGGAGATTCGTGGTGGAAAGTTTCGCGAGGATTTGTTCTACCGGCTCCGCGTGGTGACCATTGACCTGCCGCCGCTGCGGGCTCACAAAGAAGATATTGCGTTGCTGACGGAGACTTTTTTGCAAATGCATGGTGCGCGGCTGGGGCGGACCGCGGGGCTCAAGCGCGACGCCATGACCACAATTGAGAAATATGACTGGCCGGGCAATGTGCGCGAGTTGAAGAATGCGCTGGAACGAAGCCTGGTGCTTTCCCGCGGCGACGAGATCGGCGTCGAAGATTTGCCCGGCGAGGTGGTGCACGGCGAGTCGACCTCGCTGAAGCATCGCGGCGACGAGCACTACAGCGGAATTGGCGAACGAGATTTTCGCAAGGCCAAGCGAAAATTCGAAGTGGCCTACCTGACCAGGCAACTGGCGGAGCATCGCTGGAACGTCTCGCGAACCGCGGCGACGATCGGGCTGCACCGGCAGAGTCTGCAGGAGAAATTGCGCGAGCTGGGGATCCGGCGGCCGGGCAGAGAACCGCTGGAGGAGGAGTAGTCAGTATTCGGTTGCTAGAAGTCATTTCAAAACTTCGTTTTGGTTCCCATAAGCTGCTGATTCTAAAGGAACTGAGATGGGTATTGCAACCAGCTCTCGTAAAAGAAACAGAAGGGCGCGGACGGCTTGAAAAGGTCAGTCCTGCGGTGGGCTAAGTAAGAAACTAACACCGCGAGAACAGAGAGAGCAAGCGAGGGTAGAAAGAGGAGAAATGGAGCAGAAAGCGGGAAAATGACTGCTGGGAAAAGCGAAGCGAGAGTCGCCGGATACATTTTGGCGGGAGGCGGGAGCACGCGATTTGGGCGGGACAAGGCTCTGGTGGAGTTTGATGGTCAGCCGATGCTGGCACGAATGGTGAAACTGATGCGCAGCGTGACGAAAGACCTGAGATTAGTTGCGACGCCCGATAAATATGTGGAATTTGGAGCGCAGCTTGTAGCGGACGGTTGGCCCGGGCAGGGACCGCTGGGTGGAATCATCACTGCGCTCGAAAATGCGGCCAAGAGGCCTGCGGATAGGGGATGGAATCTGATCGTAAGCTGCGACATGCCGTTCTTGACGCCCGAGTGGCTGGTATTTCTTAGCGCGCGCGCGGCAAAAAGCAATGCGCAAGTTGTTTTTCCGCACTCGGCGTCTGGGCCCGAACCGCTCTGCGCTTGCTGGCAAACGAGCGCGGCGGCGAAGCTGCGTTCCGGGTTCGAACGCGGCGTGCGCAAAGTGACCGAAGGAATCGCACTGCTCCACGCGGAAGTTCTTGACGAGGTGGACTGGAATCGATTTGATAGCGCGGGGCGATTGTTCTGGAATATGAATACGGCGGCGGATTACGAGGAAGCGCGGCGGATTCTGGAAGCGGAGCGCCCGTGAGCGAAGAGAAGCCGGTCAACTACTTCGAGTTCCGCGACGTGTGCAAGAGCTTCGACGAGCGCCTGGTGCTCGATCACGTCAGCTTCGCGGTAAAGCGCGGAGAGACCTGCGTGATCATGGGCCGCAGCGGCGTGGGTAAGTCCGTTTCGCTGAAGCACATCATGGGTTTCCTGAAAGCGGACGCGGGACAGATTTTCATCGATGGAGAGGACGTCACCGAATTCAAGGAAGCGGACTTCGCAGAAGTGCGGCGCAAGGTGACCATGGTCTTTCAATCCGGCGCGCTCTTCGACTCGCTCACGGTTGGCGAGAACATGGCATTCCCGCTCGAAGGGCAGCCTGGTATGACCGATGAGGATGTCGAAGAATACGTAATCAAAATCGCGCAGATGCTGGAAGTGGACGACGTCCTCGACAAATTACCGAGCGAACTTTCCACCGGGATGAAGCGCGCGGTGGCCATCGGGCGCGCGCTGGCGCAGAATCCCGAGGCGATCTTGTTCGACGAGCCGACGACCATGGTCGACCCGATCATGGTGGGGCACATGGGCGAATTGATCCTGCGTCTTAAGAAGGCGTTTCAAAAGACATCGATCGTCGTGACGCACGACACGCATCTGGCAAAAAGGCTCGCCGACGTGGTCGTCTTTCTCCAGGAAGGCCGCGTAACCTTCTTCGGACCGTGGGCCGATTTTGAGAATTCAAGCGATCCCTTCCTCAAGAATTTCCGCCTGCTGGATGAATTGATTCCCGCGCTGGACGTGACTCTGTGAGTCACACAGCGGACGGTCCTCCCGATGCAATCAAACAGCTTCGCAGGGAAATGGGCTTCTGGGACGTCCTGCTGTTCAACATCGCCACGGTTCTAGGTCCTCGATGGGTGGCGGCGGCAGCGCACAATGGAACTTCGTCGATCAGTTTGTGGATTCTTGCGGCGCTGTTGTTTTTCGTGCCTTCGGCGCTGGTGATCAATGAATTGTCATCGCGATTTCCGGAAGAGGGCGGACTCTACGTCTGGGCCAAAGAGGCGTTCGGAGATTTTCACGGCTTCGTGGCTGGCTGGAACTACTGGATTTACACGGTGTTTTATTTCCCGGGGTTGTTGCTGGCCAGCGCGGCGATGAGCGCGTACATCATCGGAGAAAATGGCGCGGTGCTTTCGCAAAACCGGATGTTCTTGCTTTCCGTCTCTGTGGGCATGCTGGTGGTGGCCGTCGGACTGAATATCATCGGATTGAACATCGGCAAATGGCTACAGAATGCGGGGGGCGTGTCTACTTATTTGCCGCTGCTGGCACTGCTGGGTATCGCGGCGATTCTGTGGGCGAAGCACGGAGCGCTGACCCATTTCACGTGGTCCAACATGTTGCCGGTCTGGAATTGGGACACCGTGAACTTCTGGTCGCAAATTGCGTTTGCGTTCAGCGGGCTCGAGCTTGTTTCAGCGATGAGCCAGGAAGTGCGCGATCCGCAGAAAACGCTGCCGCGGGCGGTGTATGCATCAGGCGTGCTGATTGCCGGGATGTACATCGTGGCGACGGTTGCGGTGCTGGCGTTGGTGCCCGCGGCCGAGGTATCCACCACCAGCGGCGTGTTCCATGCAATTACCGCGGGGTCGATGGCGCTGAAAATCGGCGCGCTGGGAATTCTTGCCGCAGTGGTGGTGACCGTCGGCAACGCGGGCGGCGTCGGCAGCACGGTGGCGGGGATTGCGCGCGTGCCTTTCGTGGTTGGCATCGACCGCTACTTGCCGGCAGCGTTCGGGAAAATTCATCCGCGTTGGAAGACGCCCTACGTATCGATCCTGGTGCAAGCGACCGTATCGTGCGCGATCCTGCTGATCAGCCAGGTCAATGAGACAACGCGTGGTGCATATCAGTTTCTCGTGGATGCCACCATCATTCTGTACTTCATCCCCTTCATCTATATGTTTGCGGCGGCGATCAAGCTGTATCCGCGACCGGACCGGCGCGCAAACAAAGATGCTGTGCTTATCCCGGGAGGCAAAGCAGGCGTATGGATTGTCTCCGGAACGGGCTTGATGATCGTATTGATTGGCATTCTGGTTTCGCTGGTGCCGCCAGGGGATTCGGCGGATAAGTTGGGATTCGAATTGAAGCTAGTTGGCGGAACCGTGGCCGCAATTGTGCTGGGATTGACGCTGTATTGGCGCGGCGCCCGCGCGAAGGCCCGCGAAGCGGCTTGAGCATCGAGGAGCGCTTTCAGAAACCTTCATCGAGGAGGCGCGCGACGGTGAGTTGCGAATCCACCCGTGAAGCAAAGTTGCCCTGTTCCAAATGGTGCTCCACGTATTTTCCCAGCACATCGCCTTCGAGGTTGACCGCGTCGCCCGGTTTGCGGTCGCGAATGTTGGTGTGTTCGTAGGTGTAGGGAATCACGGCGACTTCCGCGAGGTTGTTCCGCCAGCGGGCTACGGTGAGGCTGATGCCGTCGATGGTGATCGAGCCCTTCGGCACGACGTAGCGGGCGAATTCCGCCGGGACCTGCACTCCGAGCCACCAATTTTCTCCTTCGGGGGTGAGATGCGTTACGCGGCCGATGGTGTCCACGTGGCCGAGGACAAAGTGCCCGCCGAATTCCTTGCCCGCGGTGAGCGGCTGCTCGAGATTGACGCGTGCACCCTTTTTCAGCTCGCCACCCTTTGCGCCGAACGAAGTCTTGTGGATCGTTTCCGTGGATAGATCCGCGGAGAGCCGATAGTCGTGAAGAGCGACTATGGTCAGGCAGCAACCGTTCACGGCGATGCTGTTCGAAACAGCGAGCGACGGCGCGACGGACGGCGCATGAATCGTGACGCGTCCTCCGTCGTCTTCGAGGTCGAGCGCTTCAATCGCGCCGGTGTGCTCAATAATTCCGGTGAACATAGTGATTCCGATCGCTCTCGAATCCGAGTGTACAGTATTTCGCGTCCAAGGCAGAAAGCACTAGACTGGTCTCGATCGGAAGGGCAGAAATAACGCCGAGGTCTCACGATGAAAGCATGCTTGTTGCGCGCACCGGCTGCGATGGAAACGAATCCGCTGGAATACGGGGAAGTCGCGGCGCCGCAGCCGAAGAGCGGTGAGGTGCTCATGCGTGTGCGCGCCTGCGGCGTGTGCAGAACCGACTTGCATGTGATCGAAGGAGAATTGCCGCCGCGCAAATCACCGGTGATTCCGGGCCACCAGGCCGTGGGTATCGTCGAGAGGCAAGGGGAGAACACACGGCGCTTCAGAATCGGCGACCGCGCCGGCATCGCCTGGCTTCATCGCACGGATGGAACCTGCGAATATTGCCGGGCAAACGCGGAAAATCTTTGCGACCACCCGACATTCACGGGCTACAGCGTGGACGGCGGTTATGCGGAATACATCGTTGCGCCGGAAGATTTCATCTACCCCATTCCAACAGGATTCCCCGATGAGCAGGCCGCGCCGCTGCTCTGCGCGGGAATCATCGGGTTCCGGTCGCTGCGGCTCTCCGGGATCAAAGCGGGCGGACGTCTGGGCTTTTACGGCTTCGGCGCAGCGGCGCACGTGGCGATTCAGGCGGCACGGCACTGGAACGTGGAAGTGTTTGCTTCTACGCGTGACGTTCGTCACCAAAAACTCGCGCTGGAGTTGGGCGCGGCGTGGGCCGGAGGCACCTATGATGAACCTCCGAAGAAGCTGGACGCCGCGATCGTATTCGCACCGGCGGGAGAAATCGTTCCGGCAGCGCTGAAGGCGCTCAAGAAAGGCGGCGCGCTCATTCTCGGCGGAATCCATATGAGCCCCATTCCCTCGTTCAGTTACGACCTGTTGTATCAGGAGCGCATGATTCGCAGCGTGGCGAACAATACGCGGCAAGACGGCGAGGACTTCCTACGCGTTGCCGCTGAAATTCCGATTCGAACACACGTACAAATCTTTCCTCTCGCGGATGCCAACCGTGCACTCAATGCCCTTAAGAACGATGCCATACCCGGCGCCGCGGTCCTTCGCATTGGCGCGTAGCCCGGTCTATTTCTTGTCTGCGTCTTCGAAATAAGCTTCAGTAGCGAGATCGGGGCCGAACTGCTGTGTGCGAACGATGGTTAGCCGCGGAAGACTGAGATTCGGAGCGAGTGCGAAGGGGACGCGATTTGCGCCGGCGATCTTCGGCGCGTAGAAGAGAAAAAGTTTGTGAACGATACCCGCAGCGAGCGCCGCGCCATTCAAGAGCGGGCCGGCTTCAAGTAAAACACTGAGAATTTCGCGGCGACCGAGTTCAGCGAGCACGGAAGACAGATCCATGCGGCCATTTTTCGTTCTTGCGTGGATAACTTCAACGCCCGCGTCTTGCAATTTGCGCGCTTTCGGTGAATTCACTGGGAGAGTGGTGAATACCAAGAGATCGTCGTCCGAGGTTTTCACGATGCGGGATCTTGGCGAAAGGCCCAGCTTCGAATCGAGAACAGTACGGAGGAGACGTTTGCGGCGCGGGAGACCGCTGCGATCGGTCAGCAGCGGATCGTCCGTCAGGATCGTTCCGATTCCCGTGAGCAGCGCATCCGAAGCATGGCGCATGCGGTGGACTTGGGCGCGGGACTCTTCCGAGGTGATCCAGTTATCACGCTTTCCGGAGTCCTTACCCTTCTTTTTTCCGGATTGCGGCAGCGCGAGCTGCCCATCAAGGGTCATTGCCGACTTCAGCGTAACGAAGGGCTTCTTCGTTCGAATCCAGCACGCGAACGTTTCGTTGAGACGGCGCGCCTCTTCTTCGCAAACACCCGTGAAGACATCGATGCCCGCAGCGCGGAGACGCTCAAAGCCACGGCCGGAATTGGCGGGATTCGGATCATCCATGGCCGCGACGACGCGTTGAACGCCCGCGGCAATGATTGCTTCCGTGCAAGGGCCAGTGCGCCCGGTGTGATTGCAAGGTTCGAGCGTGACGTACAGCGTGGCGCCACGCGTCTTATCGCCGGCGGACTTCAGCGCGACGATTTCCGCGTGGTCGCGCCATTCGTACTGATGAAAACCTTCGCCGACGATCTGGCCTTCGCGCACGATGACGCAACCCACCATGGGATTGGGGCTGGCGAGGCCGGTGCCTTTGCGGGCCAGCGCCAGCGCGTGATCCATGAAGCGAATGGCGTGTGCGTCCACGGTTCAGTCGAAGAGGGAATTGGCGTAGGTTTCCGCGTCGAACGGGATCATGTCGTTGATCTGCTCGCCGATGCCGACGAAGCGGATGGGCAGGCCAAGCTCGCGGGAGATCGCGACAACGATGCCGCCCTTGGCGGTGCCATCAAGTTTCGTCAGGATGATGCCGGTGACAGCGACGGTGGAAGTGAATTCACGGGCCTGAGCAAGCCCGTTCTGCCCGGTGGTGGCGTCGAGAACCAGCAAAACATCGTGCGGCGCGCCGGGAATCACTTTGGCCGCGGTGCGCTTCATTTTTTCAAGCTCGGCCATGAGGTTTGATTTGGTATGCAGGCGCCCCGCCGTATCGACGATGACGACATCATCCGAGCGCGCCTTGGCGGCGGCAACCGCATCGTAGACTACCGCCGCCGGATCGGCGCCGGATTTCTGCTTGATGACCTCGATGCCGATGCGCTGCGCCCAGATTTCCAGTTGCTCGACCGCGGCGGCGCGAAACGTGTCCGCGGCGCAAAGCACGACGCTCTGTCCTTCCTGGCGAAGCCTGTTTGCGAGCTTCCCGATGCTGGTGGTCTTGCCCGCGCCATTGACGCCAACGATGAAAATCACGCGCGTGCCGCTGCCATTCTGCGACGTGGAAATGCCGCTTCCAGCCGCCAGGTCCGGCCGGACGGGCGCGTTCAGAATTCGAATGATGTGCGACTTGATCTCGCGCTTGAGCTGCGCGGCGTCCGCGAGCGCGTTGCGGTCTATTTTTTCACGCACTGCATCCAGAATTTCGCGCGTCGGCTTCACACCCAAGTCAGCGGAGAGAAGTGCAGTCTCCAAATCCTTGAGGATCGAAGAATCGATCTTCCGCTCGCCGAGAAAAATCGTATCGACGGTCTCGGAGAGCGCCGCCTTGGTCTTGCTGACGGATTTCTTCAGCCGCTCAAGAAGTGTCGGCTCCGGTTCATTCTTGCCAAAGAGAGAAATCATACGGTTGGGTGCTTCAATCGATGCACAATCTTAAATTGTAGCAGAAGCCCCTTTTGCGGGCCGCGTACGTCTTGTGGAGTGCGGGTTCTAGCGTTACGGTTTTTCGGTGAGGAAGCTGACGTTTTCTATCCCTGCTAGCCGGATCTGGACCAAAACCGCGATGATTTCGCCATACTTTGCGCGTGCGTCCACGTTCAGGTAAATCCTGTTCGCTGCGCCATTTCGCACTCCCTGGCGGATTTCTTCCGGTAAGTGCTGGAGCATAATCCGATCTTTACCGAAGTAAACCTGACCATCACGCGTTACGCTGATCTGTATAGCGTCTTCGCTCAGAGCGCCAGGCATGGAATCAGAGTGGTAAGCCTGGGGCCGATCTACAGGCACCGAACGGTGAGTGTCCGTTGTGATAGGCAAGAACATGAAAAGCAGTGCAAGCATGATAATCAGGAATCCCCACATGGCTATCCTGCAAAGAAGTTCATTTCTTCGTCGCAAAGCGGCTAACTTGAATCGGGCTTGTTCCGACCGCATTGGGAAGCCCTTCGCCTGTGCCTCCATGAAATGGATCGGCAAACAGATTAGACGTGAACTTCGACGGCGCTGAGGCGGAGCTTGCCGGCGTTGACGGCGGATTCGAGAGCAGTCACCACCACATCATCGAATTTTGAGCCGGTCAGGGCCCGGATGCGGTTCATTGCGTAGTCCAGTTCCATCGCCGTCTGGTAAGGGCGGTTGGTGGTCATGGCATCGAGAGTATCGGCCACGCCGATGATGCGCGCCATCAGCGGGATCTGCTGGCCCTGCAGGCCGTAAGGATAACCGCGGCCGTCCATATGCTCATGGTGAAGCTCGATGCCCGGAAGCATTTCCTTCAACTGTGAAACCGGGCGCATGATGTTCGCGCCCTTCACGGTGTGCTGCTTCATCAACCCGAATTCTTCGGGCGTGAGCGAGCCGGGCTTTTTTAGCACGCGGTCTTCGACGCCGATTTTTCCGACGTCGTGCAGCAGCGCAGCAATGCGAAGCTTGTCCAACTCTTCGGTGGTTAGTCCCAACTCCTGGCCGATCAGCGTCGAATACTTCGCCACGCGGCCGGAGTGACCGCGCGTGTACGGATCCTTTTCGTCGATGGCCGCCGCAAGCATGCGGATTGACCCGATGAACAGCTCGCGGTTTTCCTCGGCGGCTTCCTTCAGCCGCTCGATGTATTCCTCGATGTCGCCGGCCATCTTGTTGAAGTTTTCAGCGAGTTCGCTGATCTCCGAGGCCCCCCGTACGGGTGAGCGTTGGTGAAATTCGCCGCGGCTGATCGCCCGCGTGGAGGCCGCCAGCCCGCGGATGGGCCCGCTGATGCCCACCGCGAAGAAATAACCGACGAGAATGGCGGACAGAATGACCACGCTGACGAACGCCAGCGCCTGCCGGTTCAGTTCGGTGACGCCGGTGTCGCTCTGCGCCTGATCGAGGCTCCGCTGCGCAATGACCGCCCAATTTACCTCAGGAAAAGTACTGTACGTTCCGATCATCTCGACCGGGTGTTTCTTGTCCGTTTCGGTAAAGCGCACCGTTTCCGTGTTGCGGAGCTCCTGCGGCAGCGCCTTCACTTTTGCCACAAGTGAATTGCTGCTGACGTCCGCGCCAGGAACGAAGTTTTTCGTCTCCGGGTGGGCCACGAGGCGGCCGTTGTGATCCACTAGAAAAACGGTGCGTCCCCTCACACTGGCTTCCTGCAAACGATGAAGGATGGGTTCCAGGGAAACGACCGCGGCCAGCATTCCCGTAAAGTTCTCGTTCACGTCTTTCAAGGGCACGGCCACGACGAAGGCCGGCCGGTTTTCCGGAGCCAATGCCAGAGGATCGCTGCGAAACTTGACCACCTGCAGTTGCTTCGACTGCAGGCAGGTGATGAAGGCCCGCTGCAGCGCCCTCGCCACGAACGGATCCTGCTCGGCCCGGAAATTTCCCTGCGACGCGCTCGTGCCTTTTCCGGACTTCCCGACCGCCGTCAAGTAAATGAACGTATTGCGATTGCTGTCGACAAAATTTTCCAGCAAGGTAGTGACCTTGGGTTCTACCGCCGGATCTTCGACGTTATCGATCAGACCCGTCAGCGCGAGAATCTGGCGTTCGCTCAGGAGCTGTTGCGTCAGGTTGGATTCGAATAACTCGATTTCCTGCGCCAGCGACCGGGTCAGATCGGTTTGCTGCACGTCCTCCGTATCCACCAGCTTGTCCTGGCTAAGCTGCAATACCTGGCGGTGGTAGAGGCCGATGGGAAGCGTGCTGACCAGCAAAAATGCGCCCAGAAAGAGCCAAAGGATTCGCACGCGCCCGGCGCGCACACGTCCCCAACGAGATTTGGTATCCAGCGACATCTCTACTATTCATTCTAGGAGAACTGGAGGTACTTAGGCGGTCCGGCAGCGCTCCGAGTTGCGCATGTGCAACTGGAACTTTGGTACTAGCGGCCCAAAAAGTGGACAGTTATCAGCTGTCAGAATTCAGTGGATGAAATCGCGTACAACAGTCTGGAGTTCATTGCCAGCTGACAACCAAAACCTGAAAACGTATTGCCGACTTTCGAGGACCGCCCGGCAGCAGAGACGATCCAGCAGACCGTGTTCATAGCCACCGTCAAACTCCATTCCTCCACTTCGCACTAACAATTTAGGACTGAAAGCCGCGCCCCGCGCTTATTCCCGCTTCAAAGGCCGCTCCATGATGTCGCGAATAGCGTCCTTGGGAGACTTGCCCGCATGCAGAATAGCGTCAACTTGTTCCGTGATGGGCATATCGAACCGATGTTCGCGGGCCAGCGCCAGCAACGGCGCGGCGGTATTCACGCCTTCGGCAACCATGCGCATATTCGCGAGGATTTCACTCAGAGTACGTCCTTTGCCCAGTTCGATTCCAACGAATCGATTGCGGCTGAGCGAGCCCGTGCAAGTGAGAACCAAATCGCCCAATCCTGCCAGACCACTAAGCGTCTCGGGCCGCGCCCCCAGCGCCACCGCCAAACGGGCCATCTCGGCCAGGCCGCGGGTGATCAGCGCCGCCAGAGCATTCGCGCCAAGACCGAGCCCATGGCACGCGCCCGCGGCAATTGCCATCACATTTTTCATCGCGCCGGCGAGCTCCACGCCCAGAACGTCGTCGTTGGTATAGAGACGGAACGCTGGCCCGGCAAACTCTTCCTGCAGCTCGGCGGCGAGCGCGGCATCCCGCGAGGCCAGAACGACGGCCGTAGGTTCGCCGCGAGCGGCCTCCGCGGCGAACGATGGTCCGGAAAGCACCGCGATGCGCGGCGTAAATTTCGGCAGGACGATCTGCGCGATCACTTCGCTCATCCGCAGGTGCGTTGATGGCTCGAGGCCCTTGCTGGCGCTGACGAAACTTGCGCCGGCAAGGGCAAAGGGCAGCGCAGAAGCGTAAACGGCGCGAGCACGGCCGGAGGGCATGGCACCGAGGATGACCTGCGCGCCAGAGAGCGCGGCTTCCAAGTGAGGATGAACGCGAACCTTCTCAGGCAATTTCGACCCGGGAAGATACGTTTTATTTTCACGGTCGCGGCGGATCGCTTCGGCGAGTCCAGCGTTGTGCACCCAAAGCGAGATTTCGTGGAGCTTGCGGCTGCGCGAAAGAACGATTGCCAACGCCGTACCCCAGCCGCCGCCGCCGAGAATCGCGATCTTCGTCATTCCGTTTCCTTGTTCTTGCTAAAGGAAAAGCGCGGCTCGGTGCCTTCCACGAGGCGCTGAAGGTTGCCGTCATGCTTGTAAATCACCAGCAGCGCGATGGCCAGCGTTCCCACGTTAACGATGATCGGCGGCGCATGACGCGGCGCCCACAGAAAATAGATAAGCAGCGGCATGGCCGCGGCAGCCGCGATGGAACCGAGCG
>WNGC01001193.1_pt1 | contig 15727 bp, 16 predicted proteins | sample 5400051 | NCBI WGS metagenome assembly WNGC01 (sample SAMN13153368, study PRJNA577476) | soil metagenome | isolation source: 20 cm soil or saprolite under grassland replicate 2 | place: USA:California | collected 2016-06-15 | reverse complement strand
AGTCCTGCGGCTCGACCCCGGCGTACACCTGCTGCTGCAGGCCGGCCACCCGGATCTCGAAGAACTCGTCCAGGTTGGAGCTGAAGATCGCGAGGAACTTGAGGCGCTCGAGCCACGGGTTCGTCGCGTCGGCCGCCTCATCCAGCACGCGGGCGTTGAACTCGAGCCAGGAGAGCTCGCGGTTCAGGTAGTGATCCGGCGGGTAGGCGGGCACGGCGCGCTCGGTCACGGCTGTTTCCTTGGTCGGGACCAGGTCAGGGTCAGCTCGGCCTGGAACGCGCGCTCGAACAGGCCGGCTTTGCGCTTCGCGTCCTCCAGCTCGATCGCCGGGTCGCGGGTGGCGCGCACCAGCACGCGGACCCAGCCGTCACCCACGCGGCACCGCACGCCCTGCAGCACCTGTCCGTGGGCGCGGTCGAGTCCGTCGGCCACGCGGAGCACCCCGCTCAGCCGCCGCACCAGCCGGCGCTCGCCCGAGTCGAGGCGGGCGAAGTTGGCGTGGCTCTTTTTGGGCGGCGCCCGCCGGTGATACCGGGCGACGTTTGCGATCAGCTCGATCTCGCGGGAGGAGAAGCCCCGCAGGTCGCCGTGCATGATCAGGTGATAGGCGTGCTTGTGATGTTTCTCGTGGTTGATCAGGTAGCCGATGTCGTGCAGCAGAGCCGCCGCGCGCAGGATGTCGCGGCCGCCCGCCGGCAGGGCGTAGGCGTCGCGCAGCGCATCGAAGACCGACGCGGCGAGGTTGGCGACCTGCTCGCAGTGGCGCTCGTTCGAGTGGCACTTACGGGCGAACCGCCGCACCACTTCCATGCGGTCGGTGACCGGCGCGCGCTGCGGGGACGCCGCCGGGTACAGGTCGTCGATCATCGACAACAGCACACCGTCGCGAATGCCGCGGTCGTTCACGAGCACCCGCTGGGTGCCGAGCCGCCGCATCAACCGGGCGATTGCGGCGACCCCTGCGACCATGATGTCGGCCCGGCGCGGGTTGAGCCCGGCAATCTGGCGGCGCGCCTCGAGCGGCGTCTCCCGCAGCCGGTCCAGGAAGCGAACCACCTCGGCGCGGCTGATCGCGTAGTCACGCGCGTGCACCACCTTGCCATCGCGCTCGAGCTGCGCCATCTCGGCCAGGTTGGTGAACGTGCCGCCGCTGCCGATCATCACCTCCGCGGCGAACGCGGGCTTGCCCATCTGCTGGTCGATGGCATCGTCGATCCCGCGGCGCAGGGCCTTCCAGTCCTTGCGCCGCAGCGGGTCCGACTTGCAGTAGCGCTCGCTCAGCCGCACCGCCCCCAGGGGCAGCGAGACGACCTGCTCGATCACGCCGCCCGCCGCGAGAATCACCTCGGCGCTGCCCCCCCCGATGTCGACGATGGCGGTCAAGCGGTCGCTCAGGTCGTAGTGGCGGGACACGCTGCGGAATGCGAGGCGGGCTTCCTCTTCGGCGGGCACGATCTCAATACGCACCCGGCAGCGGCGCCAGGCGTCGCGGACGAAGTCGCGCCCGTTCGCGGCCTCGCGCACCGCGCTGGTGGCAATCGCGCGCAGCTCGCTGATGCCGAACCCCTCGGCGATGGCTTTCATCCGTCCCAACGTCTGCAGCGACTGCTCCATCGGGCCGTCGGCGATGCGCCCGCTCGAGTAGAGCCCGCGGCCCAGCCGCGTCATCTCGCGGTCCTGGTCGAGCACCCGGTAGGATCCGTCCGGCTGTACCTCGGCGATCACCAGCCGCATCGAGTTGGTGCCGATGTCGACCGCGGCGAGCCGCGGCGGCGCCGCGGCCGGGCCGGAGCTGGGAGCCGCTCTACCTGTCGCCGCGGGTACGCTCGTCTGGGCTGTCGCGCTTGCCATGCCGCCGGGTCGTTATGGGGTGAGAGAAATGGCGCCGCCAGGCCGTCCGCGTCAATGCGCCACCGGGCTCAAGCATATCACCGTTGTGTAACGGACGTGCAACGGCCGGGTCTCGACGGCAAGCCCTTGTTGCACGGGGAGATGCGCCGTGTAGCTTGGCTCGAATGAAACTGTGGGAGCAACTGCTCGTGAAGCCGGGCCGACACATCCACCTCTCCGAGTGGGATCCGGAGGACACGCTCGGCCATGCCAAGAACGCCGCGACCGAGGACGCGCTGGCGCAGGCGATCGCGCGGCTCGACGAGCTGCAGTACGTGATGTATGCCGACCATCGTCACGCCCTGCTGGTCGTGTTGCAGGGCATGGACGCCGCGGGCAAGGACGGCACCATCCGGCACGTGATGGCCGGGTTCAACCCGCAAGGGTGTCGCGTGACAGCGTTCAAGCGCCCGTCGGCCGAAGAGGCGGATCACGACTTCTTGTGGCGGATCCATCGAGCGGTTCCCGCCAAGGGTGACATCGCGATCTTCAACCGGTCTCACTACGAAGACGTGCTCGTCGCCCGGGTGCGCAAGCTCGTGCCCCGGGAGGTGTGGTCGGCCCGCTACGACCAGATCAACGGGTTCGAGGCGCTGCTCGCCGAGAACGGCGTCACCATAGTCAAATTCTTCCTGCACATCGGCAAGGTGGAGCAGAAGCGGCGGTTCGAGGAGCGCCTCAAGGATCCCACCAAGCAGTGGAAGCTCGCGCCCGAGGATTTCGAGGACCGGAAATACTGGGACGAGTACATGGCGGCGTACGAGGAGGCGTTGGGCCGGTGCAGCACGGACGCGGCACCGTGGTTCCTTGTCCCGGCGAACAAGAAGTGGTTTCGCAACCTCGTCGTGTCACAGATCCTGGTGCATGCCCTGGAGCGCCTCGACCTGAAATTTCCCAAGCCGTCGTTCGACGTGTCGCGGCTCACGGTCGCCTAGCACGGAAAGACCATCCGGATCGTCGTACCCTGACCGGGGGCGCTCTGGGCCTCTACCCGCCCGCCGTGGGCCTCCACCAGGTGCTTGACGATCGCGAGTCCCAGCCCGGTACCGCCCTGATCGCGCGAGCGCGCGGGGTCGGCCCGGTAGAACCGCTCGAACACCCGCGGCAGATGCTGGCCGGTGATCCCCGACCCGTTGTCCGAAACCGTGAGGAGCGTGCCCCCTTTGGTGGGCCCGGCGGCGACGACGATGCGACCGCCCGGCGGCGTGTAGCGCAGTGCGTTGTCGAACAGGTTCGTGAGGATCTGACGCAGGGCGTCCGGGTCGGCGGCGAGCGTGGCCCCATCGCCCGGCGGCGCGACGGTGACCGTGAAGTCGATGCGGCGCTCGCGAGCACGATCGGTGAACGGCGCCCAGGTCTCGCGGGCGAGGGTCGCGATGTCCAGGGGCTGGGAGATGGGTTGCCAGCGGCCCGACTCGATGCGCGAGAGGTCGAGGAGATCGTCCACCAAGCGCTGCATACGGCGCGCGTTGCTCAGGATGGTCTGCGCAAACTGTTCGCTCTGCGTTCCCGCGGCCACCTCCGCCGTGAGCGTCTCGGCGTACCCGGCGATCGAGGTCAAGGGCGTCTTCAGCTCGTGCGAAACGTTGGCGACGAAGTCTCGGCGCACGGTCTCGAGCCGCCGCAGGTCGGTGACGTCGCGGATCACGAGCAGGGCGCCGCCGTTGGGGAGCGCGCGACCCGCGACGAGCAGGGCCCGGTTCTCGAGCGCGAGATCGACGGGCTCCGCCTCCCGTCCGCACAGAATCGCATCCACCAGCGCCCGCACGGGCTTGTCGTGAAACAGCTCGGCCAGGGCCGGCAGGCGTTCGACAGGACCGTAGCCGAGCAGGCGCCGCGCGGCCGTGTTGAGCGTGACGATCTCTCCTCGCGCGTCCGCCGCCAGGACGCCGTCCGCCATCGTCTCGATGAGCGTGGCCGTCTCCTCGCGCTCGCGCCGCAATTCGGCAAACCGCCGGTCGAGCTCCTCATGCATGGCGCGGAGCGCCAGGATGTGCTCCGCTACCTCGGGGGCGCGCGATTGCGGGAAGCTGGGCGGCTGGCCCGCTGCGATCGAGCGCGCCGCGCCGCCCAGCTGGATGAGGGGCCGCGCCACTTCGCGGGAGAGCAACCAGGCGAACACGGCTGTCGCGAGCAGCGCGGTGAGCCCCGCCAGCGCGACGGCTTGTTGCACCCTCCCCACCTGGGAGTCCACGGCCGCCAGAGTGGTGGACACCCGGACGACGGCGAGGCCCGGCGGCCCGCCGGGGACCGCGACGTACAGCCGGCGCTCGTTGGTCGACGCGCTCAGCCGCTCGACCCGGCCAATTCCGCCCCCGTCCCCCCCGCCCCCCTTGATCGCGGCCTGGACCTCGGGGCGCGTGAGGTGGTTCTCCAGCTGCGCCAGCGAGCCACGGTCGAATTCGGTGTCGCCCCGGACCTTGCCCGTCGGATCGATCAGCGTGATGCGGTGACCGATCCGCTGACCCAACGTGCGGGCGACCTCGGGCCAGGCAAGCGAATCGGCCGGGAGCAGCAGCGCCACGAGCCGGGCCTCACGCTCGAGGCCGTGCGCGATCTCCTCTTCCAGATAGCGGCGCAGCAGGCGATCCGCGGCGACGATCGACCCGCCGACGGCGACGGCCAGGAGCAGGCTCGTCGTGATGAACAGGCGGGTGACGAGCTTCACGCGCGCTTGCGGCTTCCCGCTCCTCCCGCGCCGCGGGCCTCGGGACGGCGGAAGCGGTAGCCGGCGCCGCGCACGGTCTCGATGCACTCACCCGACTTCCCGAGCTTCTGGCGCAGCCGCTGGACGTGCATGTCGACGGTGCGCGTCTGAATGTCGGGCTGCGCGTGCCACACCGTCTCCAAGAGCTGCGCCCGGCTCTGCACTCGCCCTTCGCGCTCGATCAACGTGCGCAGCAGCTTGAATTCGGTCGCCGTGAGCTCGACGTCGGCGCCCGCGACCGTCACGCGATGCGCGGTCTTGTCGAGCACGAGCGGGCCGGCGGTCATGACGCCGCCGACCGCGACCGCCGGGGCCGCGAGGCGGCGCAGCACCGCGCTCACCCGCAGCACGAGCTCCTGCGGCGAAAACGGCTTCGGGAGGTAGTCGTCGGCGCCGAGCGACAGGCCCTTGATCCGGTCCGGCTCTTCCTTGCGGGCCGTCAACAGGATGACGCCGATCTCCTTGGTCTCCTCGCGGCGGCGCAGCTCGGCGAGCACATCGTAGCCGGACACGCCGGGGAGCATGAGGTCGAGGACCACGAGGTCGGGGCGCTCCTCGCGCGCCGCCGCCAGGGCGTCGCGACCGCTCGCCGCGGTCGTGACGCGGTAGCCGACCTTGGCGAGATGATAGGCGACCAGCGCGGTGATGTCCGGCTCGTCATCCACCACCAAGATGCGACGGGCCGGCTCCGCGGTCACAGGATCACGTCTCCGCCGGGGTCGCGGCGCTGGAGGCGGTCCACCGCCCGCCGCGCGGCGGCGCGCGCGCGCTCCGTGGCGCCGACGTCGCGCACGATCGTCACTGCGGTGCGATCGGTCCCCTGCTCGATGCTCACGAGCAGCACGTCGTCGGGCCGCGCGGCATGCGGCAGGAGCCAGCGCGGGAAGTCGAGCGTCGCCGCGCCGTCCACCTCGACGACGGCGAGATCGCCCTCATGACGATCGACGATGAAGCGGTGGGATTCCGGCATGGACGGAACCTCCTTCAAGGATGGCAGCGAGCAGCGCGTGGCAGAAGGTAGCGCATTCGGTCTGGCCTCCGCAATTTAGACCGTGCGCGTCTTCGTCAACGAACGGCCGGTGACGGTGGCCCGCGGCGCCACGGTGCGCGATGCGGTGGCGGCGCTCGACGGCGACCTGGCGGGGCTGCTGGCGAGCGGGGCGGCGTACGCAACCGACGGCGTGGGACGCCCGGTCGATGCCGCGGACCCGATCGGCGAAGGCGGCGCGATTTTCCGCGTGGTCGTGACGGCACGACAGGGACCGCCCCGTCTCTCCAAAGAGCTGTTGCGGCGCTGGCCCAAGGCGGAGCTGCACGTGCACTTGGACGGATCGTTGCGTCCCCGGACGATGCTCGAGCTGGCGCAGGCCCAAGGCGTGCGGCTCCCCGCCGACACGCCCGAGGGGCTCGCTCAGGCGCTCTCGGTCAAACACGCCAGGAGCCTGGAAGAGTATCTCGCCAAGTACGAGATCACGTTGTCCGTCATGCAGAGCTCGGCCGCGCTCGAGCGGATCGCCTACGAGTTCGTACTGGATGCGGCCGCCGACGGCGTGCGCTACGTGGAGGTGCGCTACTCGCCGCTGTTGCATCGGCCGGCGCTCACGCTGGCGCAGGCGATCGAGGCGCCGCTCGCCGGAATCAAGCGCGCCGAAGGGGAGACGGGCACGAAGGTCGGGCTGATCGTCTGCGCCATTCGCACGCGGCCGCCGGGCGAGTCCCTCGAGCTGGCGCGCGCCGCTGCGGAGTATCGCGGCGCCGGCGTGGTCGCGTTCGATCTGGCGGGCGCGGAGCGGGGGCATCCCGCCCGGGAGCACGCCGCGGCGTTCGCCTACGCGGCGGCGCAGGGGCTGGCGTGTACGTGCCACGCCGGGGAAGGGGACGGGCCGCACTCGATCCACGACGCGCTGCACAGCTGCGGCGCGCGACGCATCGGGCACGGCACCCGGCTGGGTGAGGACCCGGCCCTGCTCGACGACGTCGTCGCGCGCGGCATCCCGCTGGAGATGTGTCTCACGAGCAACCTCCATACGCACGCGGTGGCCTCGGTCGCGGAGCACCCCTTCAAGCGGTATCTCGCGCGCGGGGTCGTGGTCACGCTCAATACCGACGGCCGCCTGGTGGACGGCATCTCGCTCACCGACGAGTATTTCCTGGCGCACGGCGCGCTCGGCCTCACCCGACAGGAGCTCGCGCGCGTGACGCTCAACGCGTGCGAGAGCGCGTTTCTTCCGGAGTACGAGAAGGTGGCGCTCGTGTCACGAGTGCAGAACGAGCTGGAGGCTCTCTAAATGTCCTTGCGCCGCACCGCGCTGGCGTGCGTCGTCACGTTCGTGTGCGCGCTGGCTGTGTTCACCCTTCCCCGGTTCGCCTGGAACAGCCTGCAGGGAGCGGTTCGTCCGCAGGCGGTCCCGGAGTCGGTCGCGCCGCCGTCCGTCGTCTCTCCGCCCGTGATCCAGGCGGCGTCCCGCTCGGTGGGCCAGCGGCTCACTGGCCTGTTCGGGATCGTTTTGATTCTGGGGATCGGCTTGGCTATGTCGCGCAACCGCCGCGCGATCAGCTGGCGGATCGTGGCCTGGGGACTGGGGCTGCAGCTCGGCTTCGCGATCTTCGTGCTGCGCGTGCCGCTGGGTCAGAAGCTGTTCGGCACCCTGGGAGACGTGGTGAAGCAGATTCTCAGCTTCTCCTACGTCGGCTCGGAGTTCGTGTTCGGGGAGATCGGCAAGCAACACTCGAGCCTGGGCGTGATCTTCGCGTTCCAGGTGCTCCCCGCCATCATCTTCGTGTCGGCGCTGTTCGCCATCCTGTACTACCTCGGCGTCATGCAGCTCGTCGTAAAGGCATTCGCCGTCGTGATGAACAAGGTGCTGGGGGCGAGCGGCGCGGAGAGCTTGAACGTCGCCGCCTCGATCTTCATGGGCCAGACCGAAGCGCCCCTCACGATCCGACCGTTCCTTCCCGGCATGACGCGCTCCGAGCTCATGACCGTGATGACCGCCGGCATGGCCCACGTCTCCGGGTCCATCATGGCGGCCTACATCGCATTCGGGATCGAGGCGCGCCATCTCCTGACGGCGGTGATCATGACGGCGCCGGGCACCATCATGATGGCGAAGATCCTCGAGCCCGAGACGGACACGCCGCAAACGCTGGGCGGGGTGCGGGTCGACATCCCGCGCACCGATGTGAACGTCGTCGACGCGGCAGCCCGCGGCACCACCGACGGGTTGCACCTCATGCTCAACGTGATCGCGATGCTGGTCTCCTTCATCGCGCTCGTCGCCCTCGGGAACGGGCTGTTCGGCTGGGTCCACGGGTACGCGGCGTGGTTCCCCGAGAACATCCAAACCGTGCTCGGCTGGGTCTTCAGCCCGATCGCCTGGGTGATGGGGGTGCCGTGGCACGACAGTGGCACCATCGGGAGCCTGTTGGGCACCCGCATGGTCCTGAACGAATTCATCGCGTACGCGCAGCTCGGGCCGATGAAGCAGGCGCTCGACCCCGTGTCCTTCACGATCGCGACGTTCGCGCTGTGCGGCTTCGCCAACATCAGCTCCGTGGGCATCCAGATCGGGGGGATCGGCGCCCTGGTCCCCGACCGCAAGCACGATCTCGCCCGCCTCGGCTTCCGCGCCATGATTGCCGGGACGCTCGCCAATTTCCTGTCGGCGACGCTGGCGGGGATACTCATCTAAATGCGGAATGCGGAGTGCGGAATGCGGAATGGCTGATCCGACTGCAAGCAAAATGGGTACGCGCGTCGGCGAGGCGGCGGAGGCTGTGCGACGGCGCCTGGGCGACCTGCAACCCACCGTCGCCATCGTCTTGGGGTCCGGACTGGGATCGGTGGCCGACGCGGTGCAATCCGCAATCCGCATTCCGCAATCCACAATTCCGGGCTTTCCCCAGCCCACCGCTCCGGGCCACAAGGGAGAGCTCATCGCCGGCACGCTCGAGGGCGTGCCCGTGCTGGTCCAGAGCGGCCGCTTTCATCTCTATGAGGGGCACCCGCCCCAGGTGGCGGCGCTGCCGGTGCGGGTGTTCGCCCGGCTGGGGATTCGCACCCTTGTCGTCACCAACGCCGCCGGCGGCATCCGCCCCATGTTCCGCCCGCCCACGCTCATGCTCATCGCAGACCACATCAACCTGATGTTCCGCAACCCGTTGGAGGGCGCCGTCGAGGAAGGGGAGCAGCGCTTTCCCGACATGAGCGATCCGTATGACCGCGAGTTACGGGCGCTCGCCCGGGACGTGGCGCGGCAGGGGAAGATCGCGCTCGAGGAGGGGGTGTACGCCGGGCTGCTGGGTCCGTCCTACGAGACGCCCGCCGAGATCCGCATGCTCGAGCGGCTGGGCGCCGACGCCGTCGGGATGTCCACGGTGCCCGAGGTGATCGTGGCGCGGGCGCGGGGGATCCGGTGTCTCGGTTTTTCGAGCATCACGAACGCAGCGGCCGGACTGTCCGCCGCCCCGCTGTCACACGAGGAGGTGCTGGCGGCGGGGGCGCGGGTCGCAGGCCAGCTCGGAGCACTGGTGAGAGGGGTCGTGAGGCGACTTGCCCCGGTGGGATCGTAACACTCAGCGGCTCGGCATCTGGGCGTCTACCTCAGCGTCTTCGATCTGAGGCGGATAGACCGAGACGTCTGATCCCACGGCGAGGATAGTGGAGACAGGCGGGCTGCGACTCAAGATTTCCCACTCAGCTCCGTACAGCGCCGCGAAGTCCACGGCGTACTCCACGCTTACGACTTTCCTCACAGACCACGGCGGATGTTCCACCCGGAACGCGCGCACCCGGCCGTGCGGGTCGGCGCGGCAGCCGTGCGTACGCTCCTTGAGATAATGTTCGAAGGTCGTGGCGGCCGGAATGGCGCCGTCGCGCGCCGCGGTGACGCTCACACGGTAGCGCAGCGCATCGGTCCCGAAGCGGTACTCCACGGTCAGGTCGGTCGAGCGTTCTACGACGCGCGCCGAGATCCGGGCGGCCTGGAACGGCTCCCCGTAGCGGAGTCGCCCGACCGCCGCGATGATGCGGCTGGGGACGAGCTCGCGCACGAACACCACGGCGGGGTGCCCATCGTACCTGACGTAGACCCGCAAGTTCACCTGGGGGTGAGCGGTGAAGCCGGGGACGCGCCAGCCGTGCACCCGCACGTCGTGCATCTCGAGCGCGACCAGACTCGCGTGCGTCTTCCCGTTCCAGCGGTCGGGTTCGATGCCGGGCGCGAGCTGCGCGCGCACGAGATCCTCGGGAACTTCATACGTGAGGAGGACAACGTTCGACCAGCGGGCGGTCAGGAAGGGGCGGGTCGTCACTTGTGAACGGGACGCAGACCGGTACTAATATGGCGTCTCCCCCGCGAGGTCCCGATGACGAGCCCACTCCTGCCCCAGCAGCGCGTGCGGGTCATACGGATCATCCACGCCTCGCTGATGGCGGGCATCATCGCCTTTCTGATCGTGTCGGTCTGGAAGCACCGCGCGACGCCCCCTCCCGTGGAGAGCGACTTCTTCGCCACGCTGCGGTACGTTGGTCTGGCCCTGCTCGCGGCCACGCTCCTCGTGCTGCGCCTGCTGCCCCGGCCTGATCCTGCCCCGCCACCGGGCCAGGGAGCGGATCAGTGGTGGGTCACGAGCCAAGGACGGTTGATCACGATGTGGGCAACGATGGAGGGCGGCGCCCTGTTCAACGCGGCCGTGTGGTTCATGACGCGCGACCCGACGCCGCTCGCGGCAGCCGTGGTGGCCCTGGTGGTGTTGTTCGTGCTGCGGCCGGGCCGGTATCTGGACCAGGCGTAGGGCGCGGCGGTGCCGTGGGTAGGGGCACGGCGGTGCCGTGCCCCTACCTGCTGCGTCATTCGCGTGTCCAGCATCGGGGATTGTTCCGGATGTACGCGCGGATCGCGTGCATTGCCTGGCTGCTGCGGATCACGTGTTCGTAGAAGCTGCGTTGCCACACGGATTCACGGCGCGCGTTCCGGAGCCCGCTTACCCGCTTGGTGACTTCCGCTTTGTATGATCCGATGATTGTTGAAAGAGACCCGGGTACCGCGTCCCCAAAGCGGCGCGGGCGTGGAAGCACTTCGGGGGAGGAAAGGAGATGGAGGATGCCGTGCATGTGGTCCGGCATGATCACGAACTCATCCAGCCGCACATGCGAGAAGTGGCGGGGAATAGCCAGCCAGAGGTCCCGCGCGATCAATCCCGCCGCGTTTAGGCGAACGATGCCCGACCTGATATCGCCAAACCGTGGCGCCCGAGCCTTGGCACAAATCGTCACGAAATACGCACCGGGTTGACGATAGTCATGACCGGCCAGCCGAATGGATCGACGGCCGATCCGGCTCCAAAGAAGCCTGTCGGGATCGGTTTGTACCACGGCCGAGATGATACGACCACGCCGGTCGGCCGCGTACCCAAACGCACGCCCACCGGCCCATTTCGTTGCCAACAACGGCCGCCACCGTTTTGTAGGGGCACGGCAATGCCGTAGGGGCACGGCAATGCCGTAGGGGCACGGCACTGCCGTGCCCCTACAATCGGGTTGGCATCGTCATGTCGTTACAACCCATCCGTGGGCGGCCGCGGCGGCGCCGGCACGAAGTGGTTGAGGGGCCCGTGTCCGTGTCCCAGCCCCGGCGCGGCCGCAATCGCGCGGTGCACGAAGTCGAGCGCGTCCTCCACGGCGCGCTCCAGTGGCCGCCCATGGGCGAGCCCCGCCGTAATCGCCGCGGAGAGCGTACACCCCGTGCCGTGGGTGGAGGTGGTGTCGAGGCGCGGACGGTTGAAGCGTCGCACCGTGCTGTCGCTCACCAGCACGTCCACGACCTGGTCTCCCGCGAGGTGGCCGCCTTTCACGAGCGCCGCCCGGGCGCCGAGCTCGAGCAGCGCGCGGCCGGCGCGCTCCATGTCGGCGGGCGAGCGCACCACGCCGCCGGTAAGAATCGCGGCCTCGTCCAGGTTCGGTGTCACGAGCTGGGCGAGCGGCACGAGACGCCGGGCGATCAGCTGCTCGGCATCGCGGTCGAGCAGCCGATCGCCCGAGGTGGCGACCATGACCGGGTCGAGCACGTAGCTCGGCAGCCGGCGGCGCGCGATCCCCGCCGCCACCGTCTCGACGAGCTCCGCCGAGCCGAGCATGCCGCTTTTCACCGCGGCGGGGGGGAGGTCGTCGGCGAGGGCGTCGATCTGGCGCGTGATGAGCTCCGCGGGTAACGCCTGCCAGGCGCGCACCCCCACGGTGTTTTGCGCGGTGACCGCGGTGACGACACTGGTGCCGAACACGCCGAACTGGTGAAACGTCTTCAGGTCGGCCTGGATGCCGGCGCCCCCGCCCGAATCGGAGCCGGCGATCGTGAGGGCGACCTTCACCCTGGCCTCGTCCCGGTCACGGGCCGTTCCGGGACTTGGGCGGCGGGGCCGGCAATGCGTGCACCGCACGCTGCAGCTCGTGAAACACCGCCGCGTCCTTGCGGCCGGTTTGCGCGGCGGCGCGCGCGGCCGGATCCGTCGCGATCGTCCGCTCGACGTCGGCGATGCGATCGGCGGTCATGGGATGGGACGCGAAAAACTGCTCGATGGCCCCGGGGTCCTTGCCCTGCACCTGTTGCAGGATCCGGAACATGTCGGCGAGGCCGTGAGGGTCGATCCCGGCGGCGGTGGTGTAGCGCACGCCGGCGTGGTCCGCCGCGCGCTCGTCCTCCCGGCTGAAGCGCGCGAACGCGGCTGCGGCCACGACGTTCAGCGCCTGACTCTCGGCCGCCCCCGGCTCTCGCCCGAGCACGATGTAGCCCAGCCCGACGCCGAGCGACGCCGCACGCTGCTTCTCGATCTGCCGGGCGGAGTGGCGCAGGTCCACGTGGCCGATCTCGTGGCCCAGCACCCCGGCGAGCTGACTGTAGCTGGTGGCGTGCTCGATCAAGCCGCGCGTCACATAGATGTGCCCGCCCGGGATCGCGAACGCATTCACGTCCGTCGTGTTCACCACGCGGAAGGTCCAGGGGAGGTCGCGTCGCGCGGCTACGGCGACGAGGGGCCGGACCGCCGCGTCGAGCGAGGCCTGGACGGCGGGGTCGTGCACCACCGGCATGGCGGTGTCCACCGCGGCCGCATACTGCTCGCCGAGCTGCCGCTCTTCCTGGACGCTCACGGCGCATGCGGCCGCCGCGAGGAGCCCGAGCCCGGCGGCGAGGAGGGGCAGACTCCGGCGCCGCTTCTTCGCATATTGATTCCTCATGGCGGGCCCCGAACGCGTGAGAAAAGCCATTGCCAGTAATCTGCAGTCGACGATCCGTGATCTTCAACGGCGCAAGGCGCGCGGCCGACGCGGGCTGGCGCTGATCGAGGGCGTGCGCCTGGTGGAGGAGGCACTCGCGGCGGGCCTGACGTTCCGGGGCGCGCTGGTCACGCCGGACTTGGCGCGCACGACGCGCGGCCGGGAGCTGGTGGTGGAGCTCGAGCGGCATGCCGTCTCGGTGGAAGAGGGGTCGGCCCGCGCGCTGGCGCAGGTCGCGGACACCGAGGCGCCGCAGGGCATCGTCGCCGTGGTCGAGCCCCGCACCTGGGTGCCCGGCGACATCCCGCTCGGCGGGGAGCGGACCGCCGCGCTGGTCATCGACGGCGTGCAGGACCCGGGCAACGTGGGCACGCTGATTCGCACGGCCCACGCCCTGGGCGCCGCGGGCACCATCGTGCTGCGCGGCACCGCCGATACGCTCAACCCCAAGGCGTTGCGCGCCGCGATGGGCGCGACGTTCCGCCACCCGGTCGTGCCGTTCGACGATGCGGCGTTCATCGCGTGGGCGCGCCAGCACGACGTCACGCTGTGGGCCACTGCGGCGGACGGCGAGCCTCTCCCGCGGGCCGTCGAGGCGGGCGGCTCCGGCCCGATCGCCGTCATCGTCGGCAACGAGGGCGCGGGCATCCGGCCCCAGCTCAACGCCGTCTCCGCCAAGCGCGTGGCGATCCCGCTGTCCCAGGGCGCGGAATCGCTGAACGTCGCCGTCGCGGCGGGCATCCTGCTCTTCGAGGTGACCCGTGGTCGCTGATCCGATCCTGCTCGTCGGGGCAGCCATCCTCGGGCTGTGCTTCGGGAGCTTTCTGAACGTCTGCATCCTGCGCCTGGCGAACGAGGACAAGAAACAGCGGTCGCTGTTCTACCCGCCCTCCACCTGCCCGAGCTGCGGGCAGCCCATCGCCTGGCGGGACAACATCCCGATCGTGTCCTGGCTGCTGCTGCGCGGGCGGTGCCGGCGCTGCGGCCACGCGATCTCGCTCCAGTACCCGATCATCGAGGCGGCGGTGGGCGTGCTGTGGATTACGGCGATGGTCGCCTACGGACCGACGGTGCATTTCCTCGCCGCGGCGCTGTTCGCGACGATCCTCCTCGGGATCGCCGTCACCGACGCCCGTCACTACCTGATACCCGACGAGTACAACTGGGCCGGGCTCATCATCGGGCTCGGCGCCTCGCTCACGGCGGGAGTGCCCGGGTTCAAGGATGCGGTGCTCGGCGCCGCCACCGGGTTTGCCCTGCTGTACGCGGTCGGCGTGGTGGGGCGCTGGCTGTTCAAGGAAGAGGCGATGGGCGGCGGCGACATCAAGATGATGGCGATGGTGGGCGCGTTCGTCGGCTGGAAGGGCGTGCTGTTGACCGTGTTCGCGGCGTCGGTGTTCGGCAGCCTGGTGTACGTCCCGCTCCTGCTTCGGGGCAAGAAGCGTCACGTCCCGTTCGGGGTATTCCTCGCCATGGGCGCGGCCGTCGTGTTCGTGTTCCGCGATGCCATCATCGACTGGTATCTGCGGTTCCTGCGGGCGGGGTGACCGCATGGGCGATCCGTTCGAAGGGCTGTTCGACTCAGGGGGAAGCGCGCTGCTCGAGCGCATGGGCATCGACCTCACGGCCCAGGCGCGGCGGGGCGACCTGGAGCCGGTGCGCTGCCGGGACGCAGAGATCGCCCGCGCGGTCGACATCCTGCTGCGCCACAGCAAGAACAACCCCGCGCTGATCGGTAAGGCGGGCGTGGGGAAGACCGCCATCGTGGAGGGGCTGGCGCAGCGCATCGCGGCCGCCGAGGTGCCGCCGGCCCTGAAGGACGCCCGCATCGTCGCCCTCGACCACGTCGCCCTGCTCGCGGGGACGGCGTTCCGCGGGCAGTACGAAGACCGGATCCGCAAACTGGTGCGAGAACTGTCGACCGACCCCGATCTGATCCTGTTCGTGGACGAGCTGCACAACCTGATCGGCCAGGGCACCGCGCTCGGCGCCGCGATGGACGCGGCCAACATGTTGAAGCCCGCGCTGGTGCGCGGCGATATCCGTATCATCGGCGCGACCACGGGAGGCGAGTACGACAAGTGGATCCGCGGCGACCCGGCGCTCGAGCGGCGGTTCCAGCCGATCGTCGTGGAGGAGCTCGACGCGATCCAGACATGGGAGGTCCTGGTGGCGCGACGGTCGCGCCTCGAGCGGCACCACGCGGTCGCCATCACCGACGACGCCCTCAAGGCCGCCATCGTGCTCACCGACCGCTTCGTCCCCGAGCGGGCCCGCCCCGACAAGGCGATCGACGTGCTGGACGAAGCCTGTGCCCACGCGCAGGCAGCCGCGCGCGTGTCGCCCGAGCTCGATCACCTGATTCGCGAGCGACGCAAGGTGGAGGCGATGATCCGGCGGGGACTCACCCACGAATCCCCCGCGGCGGAGCCGGCCGAAGACCTGGTGGCGGAAATCTTCCCGATGCTGGAACGGATCGGGGCGGAGATTGAGAAGATGTTGGGCGGACGGCCGGACAGTCGGACCGTCGGACCGCACGCCACGGAGGCCACGGTCCGACCGTCCGACCGTCCGACCGTCACGCTCGCCGACAGGCGAGCAGAGCTCGACCAGCTGCTGCGCGACGAGCTGGAGCACCAGGGGATCGTCGTACGGGGTCAGGACATCGCGCGCGCGGTCGGGGCCTCGGTCGGGAAGAACATCGAGTGGCGGGGATGAAACGGCTCGTGAGCGCCGGCGTGGTGCTCGCCGCCGCTGCCGTCGCCCCGGGGTGTCGCGACCGCGCCGAAGCGGTGCAGCGCCAGGGCGCGTTGCGGGAGCTGGTGCGCCAGCGCATGCCCGCGCTCGAGCAGGTGACC
>WNGC01002547.1_pt1 | contig 15739 bp, 17 predicted proteins | sample 5400051 | NCBI WGS metagenome assembly WNGC01 (sample SAMN13153368, study PRJNA577476) | soil metagenome | isolation source: 20 cm soil or saprolite under grassland replicate 2 | place: USA:California | collected 2016-06-15 | reverse complement strand
TGTTTCCTGAGTTCGACCAGCTTCTCGAATATCTCTGCAGTAAGTTTTGGGGCGATTCCCAGGGACGGCTCGTCCAGAACGACTATCTTGGGCTTGGTCATCAGTGCTCGTCCGATGCTTACCATTTGTTGCTCTCCCCCACTCAGCCGGCCTACGCTGAGCTTGGATCTTTCTCTGATCCTGGGAAAGAGTCCGTAGACAAAATCCAGGGTCTCGTCGGTTGCTTGTCTCGCGTGCCGAGAATACGCGCCTAGTCTCAGGTTGACTTCTGTGGAGAGCGTGGGAAAGAGCCTTCTCCCTTCGGGGCAGGATGCGATGCCCTCTTCGACTCTTCTGAAGGCGCGAAGGTCTGTGATATCTCTCCCTCCAAAGTAGACCCTGCCGCTCCAGGGCCTCAGAAGGCCATTGACCGTTTTCAGCGTGGTCGTCTTTCCCGCGCCGTTTGGGCCAACGATCACAGTGATGCTGCTGTCTTTGCACTTAAGAGAGATGTCCCAAATGACTTGGGTCCCATCGTAGCCGGCACTCACCTCCTTGAGCTCAAGCGGCAGATTTCTTGCTCCCCAAGTATGCCTCTATCACCCTGTCATTGTGCACGACCTCGTCTGGAGTACCTGTCGCGATGACATGTCCTTCCTCGAGCACGATGACTTTGTGCGATAGGTTGAGTACGGCTCTCATGACATGCTCGACCACTAGCGCAGAGAAGTGCAACTCTTCGTGCAACTTCCTGAAGAGCTGAATCGAATCCTTCAATTCTTCTGGAGACAGACCCGCGAAAACTTCGTCGAGTAGCAATACGCTGGCTCCAGTGGCTATTGCTCTCGCAAGTTCGAGCCTCTTCTTTTCCTGGACCGTAAGGCTGCCCGCGGATGCGTCGTTCCTCGATCTCATTCCGACGAGCGAGAGGATCCTCTCAGCTTCTTGCAGGGCTAAGCTTGGGGAATGGATGTTCCGCCTGCCGTAGAGGACTGCGACCGCCACGTTCTCTCTCGCCGTCATGTTTGAGAATGGCTTCGGTATCTGGTGTGTCTTGGCGAGGCCGTATCCGACTACCCTATTCGCTTGGAGGTTGTCGATCCTCTTACTGTCGAGTTTCACGACTCCTGAGGTTGGTTTCTCCAGTCCCGCAATGATGTTGAGCAGTGTTGACTTTCCAGAACCGTTCGGGCCTATTAGGCCTAGGACGGCGGACTCGGCAAGGTCGAACGAGACGTCTTTCAAAGCTTGCACTCCTCCGAAATTCTTTGAAATGTTGCTCGCCTGGAGGATAGGCATGCCTACTCCAGCACTAGCCTTAGGTGTTCATTCGATCGTCTGAGCAGCCCAACGATCCCGTCTGGCAGGAAGAGAGCCATGATGATTACGAGGAGTCCGATTATGAGTGGCTGTGCCTGTGCGACTGTGGTTAGGAGAAAGTATGACGGGATGTAGACTACAACCGCCCCTAAGAGTGGTCCAATCGATGTTCCCATTCCTCCGATGATTATCATGGCTAGCATCAAGAGCGAGAACGTGAAGTCGAATGCTGATCCTGCGGTGACGCCTGAAATGGACCATGCGTAGACTGCTCCCCCAGCACCTCCGAAAAGGCCCCCGAGCATGTACCCAGTCAGTTTCAGCGTCCGAGGGCTGACCCCGACAGAGCTCGCAGCGTCCTCTTCGTTCTTTATCGCCCTGATCCCGAAGCCCATCCTGCTCCTGTTGACATAATAGGTCAAGACTATCTCGATCAATACTATGGTCCAGATCGTGAAGTAGGTAGCGAGCGGCTGAAACGTTAGATTGACGACTATTTCGCCGCCCGCCCCAAGCTGGGGAAACTGCAGGACTATGTTGTAGGCGGCCAGAACGAGGACAACCGTGGTGATGGCGAAGTAGACGCCTCGGAATCGCAGAATGACGAGGCCTATGCCGAGAGCGAAGACCAGGCCGAGCAGGGCGCCTAGACCGACGCCCAGTAACGGATTCGCCCCGTAATAGCTCACCAGCGTTGCTAGCGCGTAGGAGCCGATGGCCATGAACAGGACATGGCCGAAGTCAACGTAACCTATCATGCCGGTGATGAAGTTGATCGAGTAAGCGAGTGCTGCATAGACCAGCAGGAGAACAAGTATCGAGGAGACTGCTACTCCGAGCAGCAAAGCGGCCGCGGCGAGAAGAGCCATGACGATGAAAAGCCCATAGAGTGTAAGGCCTGGCTTCACGATCATCTTTTCAGAAGACCTTCCGGGCGGAATACAAGGACAGGGATCAGGATCAGGAAAGCGGCAGCATAAGCAATCTCCACAGTCGTGAAGGCTTGGACAACGTCAATGACGACCCCCAATGTTACCCCGCCAACCAGGCTTCCCCACATCTTCCCAGGTCCTCCAAGAACGACGATGACGAAGCTGATAGGAGCGTAAAGCGCCCCCATTAGAGGGTTGATGCCGACAGGGATCCAGACTGTGAGTAGCGCTCCCCCGGCCATGGTAACGGCGAACCCCAACGCTGTGGCGAGTGATGCGACCTTCGCCGGATTGGCTCCGACCAGCTCAGTCGCCGTCACGTCTTGGGCGTATGCGCGTATGGTAGAGCCGATGAATGTTCTCTCTAGGAACAACCAGGTCCCCGTTATTATCAGGACTGAGAGAATGGCAACGTAGAGTGCTGCGATGGGGACGTGGAGATATCCGAACTGTAATGTGCCCGGGCTGTAGTTGACTCCTACCGGGTTCCCGGTGAAGAGGATAATCGCTAGGTTGCTGATGAAAAGGCTGAGGCCGAATGTTGCCGCTAGGGTCACCATCTCGCTCTGGAGCCTGATAGTCTCCTTGTTACGCAACTCCCGGTGGAGGAATGCGTAGTAAAAGGCGTAGCCTACGAGCAGCCCGATGACCGCATCGATCGGGGCGGTCTCGAGCGGGGTAAGCCCAGCAAACACGTTGAGGAAGTAGGCTCCGTACGCCCCGAGCATGATGAATTCCCCATGGGCTATGTTCACAACCTTGACGACTCCCCAGATCATGTTCAGCCCATGAGCTACGACTGAGAAGACACAGCCGAGCATTAGGCCGAACGCTAAGTCTGTAACAATAAGCTCGGCAGCGACCATAGCAGCGATTAGCTGCCAGTGTACGGGTACTTGACTGTGCCGGATGCTACGGCGTCAGGCGCGACCACAACTAACCCCCCACTCTGCCACTGGACGAGCACCATGCTATGCCCAGACTGCTTCCCTGTGGCGTCAACCTTGAACTGTCCAAAGAAAGTCATAATGTGCATGTTTGAGATGGCCTGCCTGACGTTTGTCGTATCCGTGCTGTTTGCGGTCTGGATCGCCTCTGCCAGCACTACCACAGCCGCGCCGGCTTCTCCAGAGTGGTAGGTTGGGGATCCAGCGTTGGACTGCTTCGAGTAATAGTTGACGAATTGCGTCTCATTTGGACCATACCATGGGATGTTTGCCGCCTGGGCCGTGGCCGGGCTGTATGTCACAATTGTTTCCCATTGCGACGGGCCCGTCACGAGATTTGCCGCGCCACCGAGCTGTTGTTGGAATTCTGGTTCTGTCACGGCCACCAGCAAGGAGATGAACCTGGGTGTCCAACCGACTGATGAGAGTTGTTTCACGATCCTAAGTCCGTCGTCGAAGTGGCCTCCCCCAAGCAGGTCGACAGCTCCCGTCGCATTGGCCGCGATAAGCTGCGTCGACAGGTCTTGCGTGGTGGCCGAGTACTTCTCGTTGTAGACCACGTGTAGACCTTGGTCCGTTGCGTAGTTGGCTGCCGCCGCACTGGCCGCCGTGGAGAACGTGTCATCCGCGTGCAGGATGGCAAGTTTGTCGCCTGAATGGTTGTTGGCTACGAGCCAGTCGATCGCATTTTTGAAGTAGGTTGAGGCCGGGCTAAGAACGCCGAAGACATTCTGGTATCCATGGGTCCAGATCGTGTCAGACGAGCCGCCGTGCGACAGCATGACTCGATTGTACTGTTCGGCAAGAGGTGCTGCAGCTCCTGTCAAGGCACTGCTGTACGGGGCGAGGAGGAACTGTGCACAATCCTGCGTGATGATCTTCGTGTAGAGCTGCGGAACAAGAGTCGATGAACTCTGATCGTCGTAGTAGTCTAGGGTTATGTTACGCGCTTTTCCGTTGACGGTTACTCCTCCGTTGTCGTTGATCCAACTGGCTGCGGCCCGGATGCCTGCGAGCGACTTTCCGCCCTCGACGTTGTAGGTCCCAGTAAGCGAGATGGTGAAGCCGACCTTTATGTCGCTGCTCGTTCCCGAAGCGCAGGGCGGCCGTGCGACGTAATTGACATAGTAATAGACGCCTCCACCGGAGGCAGCCACCAGCGCGACAACAACTATGACGATGATCGCCGTAGTCCTCGTTATCCGTTTGCGAGGCTCTGCTTGCATGATAGAATGGTGTCTAATTCGCCTGCTCAATGTATTAACTTTGTGGGAGATGAAATTGTCCACATTTGACTCGCGTGGCCGGCTAACACTAACATACTTGCAGGGCTCATGATTAATTCGCGTTAATCGATACCGTTAGCATAGAATGGTTTCGGCTAGCAGGCTCTCCAGAATGCGAGGCTTGTAAACTTCCAGTACGCGAGACATGGCCAAACGAATCATAAGAGAGGGCTCGCTGGATCCGTCTAATTGCGGACAGGTTCGACAGAACCTTTCTCCTCGACGCAACGTTCGCATCATTCGAAGTAGGGGGAAGATTGTCGTCAAACTATTCGCGGTATCTGACCGTTGGACCTGAAAGCTCTTCTCCTGTCCACCTCATTTACTTATTCAGAGTTTGCGAACTTTCGCAGCTCCTGGATAGATCAGTTCCCGCCGAACCATGCTTGGGAGAGTTCAGTTTGACCTAAGTCAAGCTCTAACTTGTATTGACACGGGTAGAAACTGCAGCCATCCTCGACAGTAATCTATAGAGTAGTAGGCATTACTGCGCCTCGTCTTCGACTGTCTCGCCTACTTTCTGCAACTGCTCTCTAATCCGATCCGATAGCGAATATTCGCGCTTTGCGCGAAGCTCATTCCGGAGTGAGGTAAGCATGTTCACCAGTTGGAGAAATTCTTGTCTGGGCACCAACTCGGTCTCCAGCAGTCCGATTACTGAAGCAAGTTCCTTCATAGCTTCGATAAGCATCGCTGCGGATTCGGTGCTCAGCGATTTCCAGTGTTCCTCCGCTAATCCAACGATTCTAACGTAGGCCGAGAGAGCGCCGGGAGTGTTGAAATCATCGTCCATAGCAGCGAAAAACTCTGTTCGAATTTCATCCACCTGACTCTTCAACGATTCGTTCGCAGTTTTGCTCTCAGCCTTGACTTCCGTCACTCTCTGCAGTTGGTCGTAGGCTCGTCGGAATCGGCGGGCGAGACTGGCGGCTTGGACAAGCGTGTCTTCAGTATAATCTAACGGGCTGCGATAGTGAGTCGACGCGTAGAGAACGCGGAGCGCCTCGACTCCTACCTTCTGGATCGCGTCTTGTATTGGGACAAAGTTGCCCAGCGACTTATGCATCTCCTGCCCCTTAATGCTCAGCAGTCCAGTGTGGGCCCAATACTTTGCCAACGGCTTCTTTCCGGTAAGTCCTTCGGCCTGCGCGATCTCTGCTTCGTGATGTGGAAAGATCAGCTCCGTGCCTCCACCATGCAGATCGTAGGTGGGCCCAAAATGGGTCAGTGTTATCGCGGTGTCTTCTATGTGCCAGCCCGGTCGTCCCTTGCCCCATGGGCTGTCCCAGGCAATCTCTCCAGGCTTCTGATTTTTCCAGAGGACGAAGTCGCCCGGGTTCCTCTTTTCCGGATCCGGATCGACCCGATGAACTGTTAGCTGCTCTAGGTTCTGCCTTGAGAGTTTGCCATATTCTGGAAACTTCGAGATGTCATAATAGACTCCTCCCGCTATCCTGTACCCTATTCCCTTGTCGACTAGACCTTGGATCTGGCTGATGATCTCGGGGATGTAGTCTGAAGCTTTCGCGTAGACGTTTATGCTGTTGACGTGTAGATCTTTCATGTCCCTGTAGAATGCTTGGGCGTATCTCTCGGATAGTTTGAGAGGATCCTCCTTGGACTCCTTTGCTCTGTTGATGATCTTGTCGTCAATGTCTGTGATGTTTAGGACGAAGAAGACGGCGTATCCCTTCTTTCTGAGATAGCGGGCTATGATGTCATAGGCGACGTAGCTCTTGCCGTGTCCGATATGTGACACGTCGTAGACTGTTGGGCCGCAGACGAACATGTTCACCCTCCCTGGATGGATGGGTTCGAAGTCATCTAAGTGGCGGGTTAACGTATTGTACACTTTCAATCGCGACTGCTTTGGTTGGGACATGCTCAGGGTCCTAGCGAAGGATCTTGGCCATTCTCGTCACGCGGGAGGCGGGGTCTTTGGCTGGTTTGCCTTCGCTTGAATCATGCTCCAAGCCTTGCTCAACATATCCTTCTCGTTCGGATACGAGAGCGTCGGCAACGCCTTCTCGTAGGGCATCCACTCCATGGCATCGTGCTCCGTTCCCACCTTCGCATCTGCCTGGTCAGTCTCGAAGAGGAAGAAGTGGACCGTCTTATCGAACGTTTTTGCACGGAATCCGAACTGGTACTTGATCTGCCCCACCTTTCCTCGAAGCTTTACACGACTCACTCCAGTCTCTTCCCTGACCTCACGCATCGCAGTCGTGACCTCGTCCTCGTTCTCTTCGATCAGCCCCTTGGGGAGGCACCAGATTCCCCGCTTGTTACTTGTTAGGAGAAGGAAGAGGGGGATGCCGTTCTCGACGCGGTAGACGACTCCTCCGGATGAGATGACTTTGATTCTGGGTCTGGGCTGCATCCCTGTCCAGTCTGCCATCTATGAGATTCCTTCCGTGATCATATTTGCAGATCTTTTGGCAAGTGTGTCAGATTTTCCGACGGTGACCCGACAACCACAATGTCCTCGATTCTTACTCCCCCGACTCTGGGGTCGTAGAGTCCAGGTTCAATCGTAACGACCGAGTTTTTCCTCAACCTCTCCTTTCCGTAAAGGCTGAGGTAGGGCCTCTCGCCAATCGTGAGACCGACTCCGTGGCCAAGACCGTGCATGAACCCCCTTACTCTCGCTTCCTTGTTGCCCTTGGGGAGTAATCGGGCGGTCGGGTATCCTTTCTTCTCAAATAGTTTGCAGACTTGGATCATCATATCGCTACAGGAAGCTTGTTCACGCACCATGTCGAGTGCAGATGTCTGTGCTTCCAGTACTGCATCGTACATCTCCTTGACTTTCCTTTGGGGCGATGAGAACGCGTAGGTTCTCGTGCAATCGTGCCAGTACCCGTCGGGTTCCGCGGGGAAGATGTCGAAGACTATGGGTTCCCCGGCGCGGATAATGTCGCCGCTCTTCCCATCGTAGTGGGGATCGCTCGATTTTCTTCCTGCCGCGAAGATTGTGTCCTCAGGAGCAATGATGCCCTCCTCAGCCAAAAGTCCGTTGATGACCGTCTTGACTGCATGAACGGTCAAAGGTTTAGACTTCAAAACAACTCTTGGTCCCCGCACTTTGGCCTTCGAGAGAAATCGCATCGTTTTTTGGACCACTCTGGTTGTCTTTCTTCCCATTTCTCGCAGTTTCTCGATTTCGCCCCGTTCCTTGGTTTCCCTGGCAACCTCCAGTATTGTCGGGGTCTTCTCCCCAACAACATTGATCCCCCTCTTACGGAGTGAGTCGATAAGCAATAGAGAGTTCGACGTCTCGTTTCGTCCAGCCAGCACAATCCGCCCGCTCGCACCAGTGTCTCGGATTATTTTCTCATAAAACCGTGCTCTAGCCTCATCTCTGTCGTATTTTCCCGAGAGACGTTCAAGTCCGTAATCGGAGTAGGTGCGAATGTTCCGGACACGTCCAAGGCGCGCGCTACCGACGTCGATGTTGCTGACGATAAGTGTGGGATCGTGCGACTTGCGCTTGACATAGATTCCTCCTCTTGCGAGTGAGGCTCCGACAACATAACGCAAATCAGGATTTCCAACTGTCGCATCCCCGAATACCAGAATGGACTCGACTTTCTTTTTCTCCATCTCCCGGTCGATATCGGCAATCAGGATGATGACCCGCTTCTCGCCTAATTGCCGAGGAGGCTATATTACCATTGAGTGAGGCGGTTCCTAGAAAGTGTAGCCGAGAACAGAGCTATTGTCGATTCTGACTAATCGTAACCCTTGATGGCAGGACTTCTTCAAGGGTCTTCAGCGATCCTGCCAAATCGTTCCGCTCAGCGATCAGAGGATGGAGAGTTGGCTCTATGGAACCTTGAGCCATTTTTAGCGATTCTTCATCGAGTTCCCCGCTCTTGTGATCCAGTTTGGCATTCACGAGGTATCGCGTGAGACTAGAAATCTGGCCTGCTACCTCTGAGAGTCGATGCTTCATCGATGCTGACAGCGCTTCGCCGGTTTTCACCTTGTCGTAATAGCCTGCTTTTTGTGAGTCCAGGAGTTCCGTATAGATCTCTCCCTCTATCTCCTTCGTGTCCTTCAACGACTCCAGAGCGCCGATTCGTTTGCGGAGCAGAGAAAGCTCGGAGATAATATCGACCGCTTCCAGTTTCCAGTCAGGTGTCAGAGTGATGATCTTCGGCGTGAGCCCCAGCTGCCTGGCCTTCGCGCTAACAATGTGCCCTCCCGCAGCCTCCACCTGAACCCCCTCGAGTTCACCAAAAGCGTTTCTTTCAATTCCAATAACTCGTCCGAGACTTCTGCCATAGATGTCAACCACAGGGCGGCCGAGGAAGGCGCGGGTCTCAAGCTCTGGAGAGAGCAAAGCTAGCTTACCTTATCCTATGGGCGTCAATCGGGATCTGTGGAATCTCCGGGAACTTTTCTTTCATTTTCTGCTCCGCCATGAGATCTGCCTCTTTGAGAATCCTGGCAGAGTCGTCGCTGGGAAGCACGTAGGTTCCATCAGCGTCCACTACCTCTCCGATTTCGGTTGTTAGGTTCTCCAAGGAGTCCTCGATGTCGTGTATGCCAGTAGAAATCTCCGGGAGCTTTCCTTCCAGTTCATTCTTGACGGTGGTGAGAATGCCCCGTACGCTTCCCATGCTGTGGACCATGTCTCCGAACTGTTCAACGGTCTCCAGCCGGAGGAGTACCTGTTCTAACGAGATCTGGCTGCTGAGCGAAGTTTTGATTAGCTTGCGAATCTGGACGCATTCGTTCGCGAACAGGGTTGCGCTCTGAGTATCTCTGACTTCGAGAGCTTTGACGCATTTGTCGTGGAGTATTTTGTCTCTGTGCTCCATCTGATTGATCGTTTTTTCGAGTCTATTGGTCTGGGTGCGGAGTTTGTAAGCTGCAAACTGTATTCTTCGCTTGACGGGTGTTGGCTTGATTGCCTCGCGAAGCCTGTCTGTGATTGATCGGTTGTCTCTAAACATGATTCTTACCTTGCTATCGGTTGTTCCGTTTGGAATATCGGGGGCCTCAGGTGAATCTGGTGCTTCGCAGTGGATGCATGCCGTGGAAGGGCGGTGGTCATGAGTATTGTCATTCCGTGGTCCTTGTTTAGTCCCCTTAGCAATGGCATTACTAGGTTCGTTACTGAGGAGTCGAGATCTCCCGTTGGCTCGTCCAAGACGAGGAATCGGGGTTTCGCTGCAAGTGCTCGTGCGAGGTCGATCCGCCTTTTTTGTCCTGCACTTAGCGAGTCTGGGTAGGAGTGTGAGAGTTTCTCGAGTCCAAAGAAGGTCATTGCCTCTTTGATCCTCTCATCTCTATCACGTTTCGGAATCCCCATCATTGCGAGTGCGAGGTGAAGGTTCTGCAGAACTGTTAGTTGCGGGAGTGCAGTAGGTCGTTGGAAAACTGCGGCAGTTTTGACTCGTGCCGAGCGTTTTACGAACGATTGTTCCGTCATGTTTTCTCCGTCCAGCTGAACAATTCCGCGGGTTGGTTTCTCCAGGCCAAGTACTATGTTGACGAGGGTAGATTTTCCCCAGCCTGACCCTCCGACGACTGATAGGAATCCACCTTCTTCGAGGTTGAAGGATACTCCTTCGCCGTAGAGTCTCAGAACTCCGTCTGCAATTGGGTATGCGACCGTGATTGACCTGCATTCCAGGAGAGGTTTCATTTGGCTAGCCCTTGTATTGCTCAACGAATTCTAACGAACGGGTCCGTTTGAGAGCGGGAGCTGCGTATGCCAATCCTCCGACGATTGCTGAGATCAGAAGCAAAACTAGGTTTGTCGAAAGTATCTTCTCCGTCGCTAGGAATCTCAACCATACGGGTAGGAGTCCAATGATCGCCACTACGCATCCGCGGACAACATATCGAAGTTGAATCTGCCATCCGGCGCCTCCGTAGGCGAATAGTGCAAGCTCCTCTCTCTGTGTTCGGGACGAGTTGGATAGAGCCGCCAGAGCGCAGGTTAGTGGAACTAGAACTAGAAGGGTCGCGAACCATCCGGACTGACTGAACGGTTGTATCTGGGCGAAGATGCTTTCGAGGCTCGCTAGAGCTAGTATCGCGATTGCTAGGAAATCTGATAATTCTCTTGGGAGTGCTCCTGAGAGTATGACTGGAGCCCAGCTGGGTCTCTCCAATGACCGACTACCTCTCGTCAGTCCCGGCCATAGCCCTGAAGTAAGTTCCTAAACGGCCCTCATCGTAAGTCCGGATTACAGAGGAGGCGAAGTCGATGTCAAGATTCATCGATCGAAGCTTCCCGAGCACCGCGTTGACATCCTCCTTGTTTCGAGCAACGATGAACACGAGCCCTTCTGGAGTTCCAAGAGAACTGATCACGTTGACTGTCTCTGGAATCTCGCAGATCTGCTTCATGATATCCTCCCTCGACGAGTCAGAGGGGAAGTTTGCCGCCACGACGACTTGTTCGGATAGCCCGAGCTTCGAGAAATCGACAAGGGTCGTGTATTCGCGTTGACGTTAGGATGGAGCGCTAGCTTTCGACCGATCTCGACGTAGGACTGTTTGGAGTTCTCTACGAGTTCTGCCAGGATTCGAAAGTCAGTTCTATCCAAGTTCACTCTTGCACTCTCCTAGCTTGCCTTGAACGATTCATCCAAGTCGTAGTATCGCTTGAGGATTCCTGGTGAAACGCTGGGTCGGCGGCCGGTGATTATTGACTGGAAGTCTTCCATTGTGATGGCGTCTGGGACGGAGTTGAGATCGTTCACATTTCCATGAGTGAAGAAGTTTCGAACTACTCTCAGCTGAGTTGATTGGAAGAGGTCTCTGATGTCTCCACCCGAGTATCCTTCCGTCATTCGAGCGAGTTCCGCGAAATCGACATTATTGTCTAGCTTTAGATCGTGAGCGTAGATCTGGAACATGTCTATTCGTGTCTTGATGTCGGGAAGTGGGATGTAGATTCTCTTCTGGAATCTGCGGATGAATGGCTCGTCGAGAACCCATGGTTTGTTCGTTGCTCCGATTAGGTAGACGTGGAATTTTTTGTTCTTGTCCAGAATCCCGTCCATTTCCTTAAGGAACTGGTTCCGGACGCGGACTTCTCCGCCGACTTCTTCTCCTCGAACTCCCATTAGGGAGTCTATCTCGTCGATGAATACGATTGCGGGCTGACCCTTCTCGGAACTCTCTCTCGCCTTCACGAATAGTTGGGAGACGTTCCTCTCTGATTCCCCAAGCCATTTGGACATTAGAGAAGCTGCGTCTGCGCAGAAGAAGACTCCCTTGATCTCACTCGCCACTGCAGCTGCGAGTAGGGTCTTTCCACATCCTGGCGGACCAAAGAATAGGATTCCGCGAGGCCATCCGAGCGGAAAGAGATCTGGACGCCGCACCGGGAAGACAACTGATTCCTCTATCGCGCGCTTCGGCCTTTCGAGACCTGCGATATCGTCCCAACTGACGTCAGGCTTCTCGGTTAGGACCCACTGGTCGAACTTGATATTCTTCGAGTCCTTCGTCTCGGTGGAATCAGATGGATGTGCGATTGGTTCGGAGTCGGATTGCAGTTCTTGGACTCGCTTGCGGTAGGCTTCTGCGTGCTCCAAGTACACCTTGTTCTGCGGAGCATTGGGGTAGAGTGAGCAGAGTTTCAGGAGGACCTCGATGGCTCGCTGGTACTTTGTCCCGGCGATTCGTTTGGAGCCTTTTCGCTCCAGTTCGATCGCTTCATGGGCGTACTTCACTGCAAGGGATTCTAACTCCTCTGAAGCTGAGATCAGCCTTTCCTCCATGTGATCCTAAAGGGAGAGGGCGTTTGCTGGCCTCGCCCTAGTCCATGACTATCTTGCCGTCATCCTTCAGCTTCTGGAGAGATCCGCGAATGTCGTCAGCGGGAACTGCCAATTCCTCGGAGGCAGAATTGAGGCTCAATTCGCCGTTGTGACTCTTGATGTAATCCAGGACCCGCTCTTCCAAAGGCAACTCTGGCTCTTCTTCGATTCCGCCTGAGGTGACTGCTATTGGAATTCTGGGTTCCGGGACTTGTGGCCTTGGGATGGCAACCGCTGCAGCTGTTCTGGGTTCTGGTGATGGTAGTTCTGGGAAGCGTTCTTTCATTTGTTGGGAAGCGATGGCGCTGGACTCTTCGAGGACCTTTTTCGCCTCATCGCTAGACGTTTGAACGTCGGCTCCTTGGTCCGGGATCTCTCCTGTCTCGAGTTCCATGTCGCTAAGCATGTTGTTCACTTCTCCGAGTTCGGTTGCGACTTCGGGGATGACCCCTGCGATTCTTCCTCGGGTCTCGCGTACGACTCCGATGACTGGTGCGATCTGGGCCATGATGTCTCCGAACTCTTCTATTGTTTGGAGTCTGAGTACGACCCTTTCCAGTGCGAGTTCGCTGCTTAGTGTGATGTGTGCCATCTTTCGAATCTCAGCACACTCGTTAGCGTATAGGGCTGCGTGGGCGCTGTCCTTCGATAATTGCGCGCCTATGCAGCGCTGGAACATCTCTTTGTCTCGCTGCTGGAGCCTTGACGACATGTGCTCCAGTTTTTCTTTCTGGGTTGCGAGCCGATAGAGAGCCTGATCCACTCGCTCTTTCAGAGGAATTGGGTGGACCTTTTCCTCGAGGCTTCTAAACAGGCCACGAAACCCCCTAGGTCTCTCGTACATGAAGGACCATGACCTGGTCCTTCGGCTGGCTTGGAGCAGATGGAGCGGGGCTTGGGGCGGCTACTGGTGTCTGGATCGCAGGCGCTGGGACGGTGGAACTGGAGGAGTCTAGCTTTGAGAGGTATCCGAAGATCGAGTCGACCTCTTTCCGCTCGGCCATTGCTCGGACCAGGCCCGTGTCGATGGCGTCGCTGACTGCTTTGTAGCTCTGGTCGTCGAATTCTCCTGATGCGTGGAACATCTTGTTGCCGGCGAGATGGGTCTGGAGCTGTCGGAGCTGGGTGTTGAGTGTGCTGCTTCTCTGGCTGAGAGTGTCGAGGATCGACTTTCGTTTGGACTTGAGTTCGTTGATGGCGTCTTCGTGCTGTTTTCTCATGTCCTCGTAGACGTCTTTCTGGATGTCTCCTACGCTGAAGAGCTCGTCGAGGGCTCTTAGCCGCCGTGTGACTACGTCGAATTCTTTGCGGAACTCTTCGGCTTCAACCTTCCAGGTGGGTGCTAATACGAGTGTGTCGGCGCTGATTTTGACTCTGTCTCCGGGGCATTGTACGAATTCGCCGTTTCCGACTTCTATTCCGACGCCTGTGATTTCGTCTTTGAGGTTGGCGCTGATTCCTACGATTTTGCCGAACGTGCGCCCGTACGGGTCCTGTAGGGGTCTGCCGAGGAATCTTCTGATCTCTTCAAGGGTTATGGGCATGATCATATTCTCCAAAAAGGTTGGTCCGGGCTACCTCGGCACCGTGCTCTCGAGTGTGCCGAGAGCGGGTGATGGTAGCTCCGGGAATTTTTCGCGCATCCTGGTCTCTGCTACGCTGTTTGCTTCGGAGAGAATCTTCTGAGACTCTACTCCGGACGCCTCAAAGTCGTATGATTGACCTGTAGCTTCGCCGACCTCCATGACGACGCTGTTCAAGGACTCGGAGATCTCGCCTAGTTCGTAGCCAACTTGTGGGATTACGCCTTGTACCTGGTTCTTGATGGCCGCTACTACGCCTGCGATCGGGCCCATTGTGGCTGCGACGTCGCCGAATTCTTGGATTGTTTCTAGTCGGAGGCCTACTTGTTCGAGGGCGAGTTCGCTGCGGAGTGTGATCTTTGCCATTTTGCGGATTTCTGCGATCTCGTTGGCGTACATTGTGCTGCGTGCGGTGTCGTGGTTCATCTGTGCTTGTACGCACTTGTCGAATAGTGTCTTGTCGTGCTGCTGTGTCTTCATGTTGGCTCCTTCGAGCCGGTTCTGTTGTACTTTCAGCTTGTAGACGACTTGGCTGATTCTTTCTTTGAGGGGTTCTTGGTGGTGGACGCGCTCGGTTATTTTCGAGAGCAGTGGTTCTCTGCTCCCGCGGTCCCAGTTCTTCATGGACTTGTAGGACATGTGGGAATTTCTTCCTCTTATTTCCCCGGTTGGTGACGGGTTTTGCCAATTGAATTCTTGACATGGCTAGGTGTGGTTTGAACAGGTTAGAGGCCAGGTTTTACTAGGCTAGGCAATGGAGAACGTGTGTTCGACGGATAATGCCGGTGCTTGTTGTGGGGTCCACAGATCGGTTTTGGTTTATATGCGATCCTGAAAACGTCGATCGATTTTGTGTTTTGCACAATTTTGATTTATCTTTGCTAGCTTAGAATCATCATCGATCCGTTCGATCATTGACACTGTTTTTGTTATCATGTATCGAAAATCGGACTCTTGACGCTGTCTTATCGGCTGTTTTTGCGTTGGAACGCTTTTACCATTTTACCTCATAGATGTCGAACTCCTAGGTAGAAAAAATGGGTCTAAACGATCTGACCATAGAGAAACTGATCACTGAGATCAACGGCTACAAAGAAAAGATGCGGACAATACACGAAGAATACGGACGAGCCTCGCAGGATCTGCAAGACCGGATCAACGTACTCGGATACACACTCAATGAGCACTTGAAATCGACAAAGGACGCAATGGCCACAACCCCACAGCGACTTCTGAATCTAGAAATGAAATTCGTCACTGGCGATGTCAACGAGTCTGAGTATCGTGCTCAGCGCGCAGAGTTCAAGGGCCTGCTAGAGAACAATCTCAAGAGCATCGAAGAAATCAAACAGATGATCGACACACTCGGCCACATCGAAACCAAACCACTCGCCCCAGGCGAGTTCAAGCAGACATATGCAGAGAACAAGCCCGCGACCGTAAGCTGGGTCGGAATAGGCGCTCTCGGATCCTCAAAGTCATGGACTCCTAGCCAGCCACAGCCTCTCGCGACTCCAGCACAGGCTACTCTAGCTCCAAGCAACGTAGTCGAGGAGCACGTCGAACCAACATCTCCAGCTCCTGCTCTGCCAGCGAGCAACGGAACCGGCTCTCCGACTCCAGAAACAACCAATGCACCATCCACTACTCCGCTGGACGCTCTCGCAGCCAGCACTGCTCCAATCAGCGCTCCAACGCAATCGTCAGACATCTCGTCCTCGACTCTTGATGAGTCGTTCATGACGGGTCCAGCGCAAGACGTTGCGGAGGATGTTGCTGACGCGCTAGTCGTCAAGGTCGTGGATGATATCCCGACGCTCGACGCTTCCGCTGCAGTAGCAACAACTGAGACATCACAAGTCCAGCCAGCGATTCCAGGTACTGACGCGGTTCCAGGCATTCAAG